>Ga0184629_10001029_pt1 | contig 11732 bp, 15 predicted proteins | sample PLM4_32_b1_FD_133158 | JGI IMG/M metagenome (GOLD analysis project Ga0184629, IMG submission 133158) | Groundwater sediment microbial communities from an aquifer in East River, Colorado, USA - PLM4_32_b1 | ecosystem: Environmental > Terrestrial > Soil > Riparian zone | place: USA: East River... | reverse complement strand
TAATTAACCAAAAAAAAAGGAGGTAATATGTCACTCATTAAACGTTCGGATTGGCCGTCACTGGTGAACGGCACATGGTTATCGGATTTCTTCGATAACGACCGGTATTTTGATTCGGATTGGATGAAAAAACAATCCATGCCAGCGGTAAATGTAAGAGAATCCGACAAGGATTTTGAAATTGAGGTTGCGGCCCCCGGCCTTACCAAAAAGGATTTCAAGGTCACTGTTGACAATGGAGTGCTCACCCTTTCTTCGGAGAAGGAGGAAGAGAAAGAGCAAAAGGAAAAAAATTATACCCGGAGAGAATTTAGCTACAGTGCTTTCACCCGCTCTTTCACACTGCCTGAAAACGTAAATGAAGAGGATGTTAAAGCCAATTATCAGGATGGAATCCTGAAACTTAACGTTGCCAAAAAGAGCATCACGGTGTCAAAAGCAAAGAAAGCTATTGAAGTGAAGTAGACGTCCAGGTAGATTGAAAAAGCCTCCGGAATACCGGAGGCTTTTTTATTTTAGTGCGGAATAAATAGAGCTGCAGAAGTACGGATCGTAAACGCAGCATTGAAAAAATCTATGATCAATAAATCGTCCTTTCAAATTTATAACTCTTGAACCTTTCGAAGGCTGCTTTCTCAAGGGCTTCGCGGTGATTCGGGTGAGCAATTTCAATTAAGGCCTTTGCACGCTGCTGCATATTCTTTCCATACAGGTAAGCAATACCATACTCGGTGACGATATAATGTGCGTGAGCGCGGGTTGTAACCACACCGGCTCCTGTTTTTAGAATATTAACAATTCTCGAGATCCCGTTTGAAGTTATCGACGGCAATGCAATGATCGGCTTCCCTCCCTCAGATAAGGCTGCGCCTCTCATAAAATCCATCTGACCTCCCACGCCGGAATAATGATAGGTTCCAATTGAATCTGAACAGACCTGACCGGTGATGTCAACTTCAATAGCACTATTGATTGCCGTAACCTTGGGATTTGTCCTTATCACTGCCGTATCATTTACATAGTCAATCGCTAATACGGCTACCGATGGATTGTCATCTACAAAATCATAAAGTTTGCGGCTTCCAAATACAAAACTGGTGACAATCTTCCCTCGATGTTTCTTTTTAAACTCGTTTGTGATAACCCCCTTTTCCACCAAGGGAAGGATTCCATCGGAAAACATTTCAGTGTGCACGCCCAGGCGCTGGTGACCTCCAAGACTCGATAAAACGGCATCCGGAATGAGGCCTATCCCGGCTTGGATGGTGGCACCGTTTTCAACAAGTGAGGCACAATATTCACCAATACGCATGGAAAGCTCTCCTATATTTTGATGGGATACCTCTGGAAGCTCCCGGCTGGCATAAACAACCGCATCCAGGGAATCTGCATTTATTATTCCATCACCCAACGTACGCGGCATTCGGGGATTGATTTGAGCAATCACATACTTAGCCGATTTAACGGCCGCCAATGCACAGTCAACAGAAACACCAAGAGAGCAATAGCCATGTTTATCAGGTACGGAAACCTGAACAATGGCTACATCCAATGGAAGGATGTTACGCTTAAAAAGATTTGGGATCTCGCTTAAGAAAATCGGGACATAATCGCCTCGTCCATCGTTCACTGCTTCCCGCACATTCTCAGAGACAAACAAGGAATTAATTCTGAAACTCTGTTTGTATTTTTTATCCGCAAAAAGGGCCGGCCCCTGCGTACTGATACTCACCAATTCAACATCCCAGAGTTCCTCAGCTCGTTCCACTAATTTTTCTAACAGGAAATGTGGCGTTGCTGCTCCGCCATGAACAAAAACCCGTTGACCGGGTTTGATCGCCTTTAAGGCCTCTTCTGCCGAAACATAATTTCTCATATAATATTGTTTAATGTGAAACGCATCACCAGCGCTCAACCCCCCACAGGTTCATTCTTTAAGGTGTAGGTCCAAATAGGTTTATTGGTGTGATTTGCAACATCTTCCGCAAGACTGCCATTAACCAGATGCGCAATTCCTTTTCGCCCATGGGTGCCAATCGCAATCATATCCCCTTTCACTTTCTCCGTAAACTGATTGATTCCTTCTTCGCCATCCGGATGATTGTATACATTGAGCGTACAATTCTTTAAGTTATAGCGGTTAACAAAAGCTTTTAGCCTGCTGTAGGTGATATCATCAGCGCTAAAATTTAGTGGAGTGTTGATATGCACAATGTGAAGCTTTGCCTTGAAGAAATCCTGCAATTCCTTTACTTTCATCACCAGGTCTTCCTGTTGTTCCGTATCCAGAGAATTGGGAAACACAATGTTTTTAACCGTCCCCTTAAAATAGTCTTTAATCACCAGTACAGGTACGGGAGATTTGCGCACAATCTTCTCGGCATTCGATCCAATTACAAATTCGCGTAAGCCGCTGGCGCCATGGGAGCCCATGATAATGAGATCAATAGCCTGTGCTTGGGCATACTCAATGATCGTTTTAGAGGGTGCGCCGAACTCAAGCTTAGATACAATCCTAACGCCGTCCATTTTATACTTTTCCCTTATCTTGTTGAATTGTTTTTCCGTTTTCTCTTTCAGCTCCTCCAGTAGCGCTGCTTCAAAATTAAGCACGGGCATTAAAACAGTGTCGTGTAATACAGGGAGCTCTATAACATGGATAAGATGAACCGTAGCTTTTGCCCTGGCAGCGATATCCACTGCAACCCTGAGCGCATTAATGGCTGGTTTTGAAAAGTCACAGGGAACCAGTATTTTTTTCATAGATTTATTTTTATGAAATTTATCGAATCCATGTCATTGGATTACTTTTTTTTACGACTCTTTTTGCTAATCCTACGGGTATTTTTCTAACGCTCGTGAAAAAAGAAAGAATAATGAATGAAGTTATTTTATAGTCCTCCGGAATAACATGACTACGGTCAAACGAATGCCTGATTTATATCAGGTTAACATCCTTAATGATGTTCCTTATGACTCTCAGGCTCTTTTTTATTTTCTTTGCCGTTTTCCAGCAACCCTTTCTTGCGCATGATTTCCATCATGAATTTCATGGCTGCCTTATGTTCCGCCATCATGGAGCACATTTCTTTTGACTTAACTGAATCATTCTCTACTTTTTTCATCACATGCCCCATCATGGTTTTGACATCACTGTGCTCCATGATGGTGCTTACAAATCCTGTATCCGCCTTCATCATCATCCGCGCATGGTTGTTATGATTCATCGAATCCATGAATTGCGTGAGGTACCGGTGATCATTAAGGATGATCATATATAACTCCCCTCTGGCCTCGTCTTCCTCCAGAAGGTTTTGCGCCCGATTGGGACGGCCGCATGACATGCTCAGAAACGTCAAACCAATAAAAACTATCGCACGCGTTATGTTGTAAGTTTCATTGAATTTATTCATAGTTGTTCAGGGAAGTAATTTGTTAACCATTTTTCTCATACCGGCCCGTGACTTCAATAACCGAAATCCTGTAGGCGACAGCTTTAAGTTCTTTAACAACTCTCCGGGGGTCAGGAACACTATGAGAAGGTACAACCGATTCACTTAGTACTAAGGGTGTCAGGCGGTCTTTCACTATTTTCATGGCATTCTCCTGACTTCTTTTTGTATTTAACTCCTCATACTTTCCCCATACGATCACACTCCGCCAGTTGGCCATGTTTTCCATCCGGTCCACCTGGAAACACACCTTCGGATTTTTACGCATCATTTGAATCTTTAATCCCTCCTTGGAGTGGGCATAAATGTACGCGCCATCAAATGCATAGGTCACCGGAACCACGTATACCCTACCATCGGCATAACAACCTATCCGGCCAAACACTTCACTCCGGAGTATTTGTTCACTTTGAGTTTTTGTCAATACACCCAGCATAATTCCTATTTAAAGCTGACAATCCTCTCTTTTGAGGCAAGGTAATCTGCGCGTATTCTGAGTCTTGTGATTTATGGCAGCTCCAAATGTGATTTATGTCACCCTGACAAAAACTCTGTTTTATGCTGACGAAGGTCACGCGGGAAAAAACAGACTAACCGTATGTTGCAGTAGAATTTAAATAAATCGCATATGGAAAAGCTCAAGATCAAAGGGGACTGGAATGTTCTCAAAGGAAAACTAAAACAACGCTATGCAAACCTGACCGATGATGACCTCTTGTTCCTCAAGGGAAAAGAAGAAGAACTGATTGGAAGAATACAGCAAAAAATAGGCATGACAAAACAACAGGTAAGGGATCTGTTATCAAAGCTATAAGCTGACTATAATGGCTAATGACAAATCTAATCCTTAGCCTATTATCAAGTCCTTAAACCTATTATCATGCGCTATGCAAGTCACTTTTGTGCGCAACACCACCGGAGGGTCTTCCATTAATATTTGGTTCCAATTCAATAAACAGCAACTTCAGAATGATGATAAAGCAATTGAATAATGTTCTGGTCTTGCTGATAGATATCATCGAAGAAGATCAGTACTCCTCCAGTATGTTCACACGTCAGATACCGGATATGGATTGGAATCGGGTTACTCAGATTTATAGTACGCCGTTCTTTTTCGTCAAGCTGTTGATCGATCTTGTCGGGCGCCGGTACAAGATACTTAACCAATTCCACAGCCTTCTCCATTCGAATACAGCCGTGGCTTAAGGCACGCGTTTTTTTACTAAAAAGGCCCTTGGCATTTGTGTCATGAAGAAATACCGCATAGGGATTATCGAAAACAAATTTTATCAGACCCAAAGAATTCTCCTTCCCTTCCCGCTGCCTGAGGCTGAAGGGGAAATAATTTTTATTGTATTTTTTCCAATCCAACGAATCCGGATCAAGGACCGTACCCTTTCTGTCCAGCACATCAAATTTGTTTAAGGTTAGAAAAGAGGTATCGCTTTGTATCACGGGAAGAAATTCTTCAATAGCAATTTTGCGTGGAACATGCCAATAGGGATATAACGTAATACATTCTACGAGACTGCTCAGGACTGGGCTGCGTGTCTCGGGTTTACCGACAATAATCCTGGATTCAAGGATAGTCTGCCCCTTATCCACTACCTGCAACTGATAGGATGGGATATTGATCCAGATATAACGGTTCTCCAATGGGACAACTTCATTCCGCCATCGCTCCATGTTAATTTCAATATATTGTACTTTCTTGTGCAGGATGATAGAGTCATATGTTACCCCGGAAAACAACATATTGCGGTCTGTGGAGTCAGTGCTGTTCAACATTTCATGAAGAGACTTTTTCAGAAATTGGTACTCCGGATACGAAGGCTCCTGCGACTCGAGTGTTTTCTTGATTTCCTGACTAACCAGAGCAAAATCAAGAATCTGCAACGTCAAGCTATCCACCTTGTTGGGTTTTAAATTTGAATCCAGCCGTCCGTATTTTAAATCCATTGCAAGCGATAAAAATGCATCTGTCAGGAGGGCATCCTTGCGATAGAACGTGATAATTCCCTTTGGGCTGGCCTCCAGGTTTTCGATTTCAGTGATGTGATAATCTTGCGGGAGCAATCCATACAACCGCACATTCTTCAGAAAGAGAAACATCGAATCGGCCATCGCCGATGCGCCATCCTTTAGCCATACTGTATTAAACCGGTGTTCCTTGTAAAATTGATAAACCGTTTCCCCTTCTTTTAATCTCGTGTAAATCCAGGCGTTAGAATCGGAAGGCAGCATCATTGGGTCCAATCTTTTTAGTGAATCTTCTAATGGCCTCTGGTAAAATGAAGTTATTGGCTGATGACAGGCAGAACTTATCCAGCCCAAACAGACTATGTAACAGAAAATTCTTAGATAGTAACTTTTCACGGACACCTTGTTCATCCATTTCCAATAAAAAATTAGGCTGGATTTGTTAAATATGTCCATACATCAACTTTTTCAGTACAAGCAAAAGAATAGCATATCGTGCTGGGATGGGATGATAATAGTCATATTGAATGTCTGATCATTGTCATAAAACAACGGGTCAAAGGATGTGTACATTTAACCACCTCACCCCATTTAATGCAAGATTAAAAGGAGAAAGATGATTGCCCATAACGCAAAAATAAAATGAAAAAGATTCTAGTACCCTGCGATTTTTCAGTCGCAGCAAGGCAGGCTTATAAGTTTGCCATTGAATTGGCATCCACTTCAAAGGGAGAAATATTTGTTGTCCATGCCATGGCTTTTCCAGTCGTGTACGAATCAACTTTTGGCATTCAGCCTTATACGCTCGACGTATTTGAGATGAAGAAACTGGAAGACAATGCTAAGGAGACATTTGAAAGAATGAAAAAAGCGCACCCGGCCCCATCGAATGTGCCCGTAACATTTTTTCCTGTTCAAGACTATTTACTCCATAGCATCCGGGCATTTACGGAGGAAAAGAAAATAGACTTGATTGTCATGGGGACTCATGGATCCAGTGGCCTCGAAGAATTTTTCATTGGTTCCAATACGGAAAAAGTTGTTCGATTCTCAGCTGTCCCTGTCATAGCACTTCGCAAGGCTCCATTTTTCAGCAGTATAAAGAACATCGTACTGCCCAACACCCTGGAACTGAATCAGACGGATTTGATAGCCCATGTTCAAAGCCTTCAAAAGTTTTTTGACGCCACCCTCCATATTCTATTAGTGAATACTCCAATTCGTTTCAAAACGGATCAGGAAGCAAAGGAGGCGATACATGAATTTGCTAAACATTACAAATTGAAAAATTACACGGCCAATTTCCGGAATGATGCTCATGAGCAAAATGGGATTATTAATTTTGTTCATGAGATTAAAGCGGACATGCTGGCGATGGCAACTCATGGAAGAAAAGGACTTGCCCATTTGTTTGTCGGGAGTCTGACAGAGGCTGTTGTCAATCATGTGGACTGCCCCATCTGGACTTACAGCACGCATAAAAACTAATGATTTCATATGAATAACCTACCGTCTTTTAGTTTACAAACCGGCATCCTAACCAGCGGCAGGAATCCAGATAGACCAAAAAAACCAGACGAAGTTCCCGTGCCCGGAAAGAATCCGGAAACAATACCCACGACAGAACCCGAGCCTGGTATATGGCCAAAGAGGGAACCTGAGATACAACCTGAAAGAGAGCCACTCACCAATCCTCCCACAGCTCCTCCAGAAATTCCAACACCTCCACAGAGTTCCATATGATCTTTACCTCCAAATTTTTGATTTCGGTTTGAACTCGTCCTTCAATACGGTGAAACTTCAAGGCTGGGCGCCAATCTTCATTTTTTTGAGTTTTCTGATCCGGGCTTGTATAGAAGGAATTGGTTCGTGTTCAAGGGCGGACAATGTTCTGTCAAAATCAGGTTTCACTGCCGGAAATTGAACTGACAATTCAAATAATCCTTGCAGCGAGTTTACCCTGACTATTTTACTTTCGGTTGGACTATGTACCCAGTCCGTTAGTATTCTGCAAACATCGTTCAATTCACCCTTGTTAAGCTTGACCCTGGGTATTAATTGAGCGAGGTGCCATTTAAGCTCTTTATTCATCGCGCCTTTCAATAAACTCAGAAGTTGGCGTTTATGGGGCTGCAGAAATTCTTTATGGGTAAGTGTTATTTTTTCAATAGCATCAGCGGCCCTCATAACCAATGTTCTTTGGGGGTGCACCAGTAGGCCAAATAATACATCAAAACTTTGCTGATCCTGAACGTATTGCACTACTTCGCTGCTCTTCGTTATGGAACGAAGGTCTTTCCCACCTAATAAATCCGCAAAATCTTTCATTCCTGAATCATGAGGCTACGACAACTGCGAGAACCGGATTTTTCTAACTTTTACTACGCATACCTAAAATCATGGAAGCCGTTTTCCATTTAGGGTTGTGATCTGCAATGAGTTTGGCAATACCAGCAAAGGGTACAAAGAGGATCATTCCGGCCATCCCCCATAACAGGCCGCCAATAAAAATGGACAGCAGCATGACCAATGTATTTACATTCAAACGGTTGCTCACAGCCAACGGAAAAATAATATTGGCTTCAAGATATTGGACAAAGGCAAAAATACCAATGATCCCGATCGGATACCAAATTGAATCATAGGTGATCCAGGCCATAGTGATCGGTAAAAGTGAACCCACAATGATTCCGACATACGGAATAAACGTCAATATAGAAGCAATAAAGCCGAACAATATCGCATGGGGAACGCCTAATATCGCAAGTCCTATGCTGTTCAAGGTTCCAACAATCAGATAGACCACGCCCATCCCTTTAATAAAATTATAATATGCTTTAATGGTAAGCCCAATTATATCCCGCAGGCTATCTTTACCTTCCGCTGGAAATATCCGATATACAATCTCCATCCAATAATTCCGGTAATAGAGGATCAGAACAGCATACACCGGCACCAAAACCAACAACACTGCAGAGAATGCCGAAGCTGAAATTGTACCCCGTAAGAATGACAGAATATTCCCACCGGACTCATCCGCAAGCTTGGAAAGCCAGGTGTTTTGTTTTTCTTTTGAGATACCAAAGGCATCACGCATAAGCTGACTTAACTCATCCGCGGCGCTCAAAAGTTTACCCTGAATGGCAGGCCATTCATTGAGAAAGCCCATGAATTGCTGCACAAGCAAGACGACCAACAAAAGTCCTAAGAGAATTAAAAGCGTTATCGAGATAATTATGGCCAATAGCCTTCCTATACCTTTTTTCTCCATCCATGCACAAATCGGGTATAAAACAAAGCTAACGAGCAAAGCAAAACTGACCGGAATAAAAATATTTCTTCCAAAATACAAAATGACGGAACCGTACACGATGAACTGTAAGACCCGTACATAAGGCTGATCGGAAAGAAATGGTTTTTGAATATGCATGGTTTAAACACCCACGTGTCGGAAGTATATGCCAGAGACAGTTTTCATTCGAATACAATTGTGTGCCATTCAATTTACGCCACCAGACTTGAATTTTGAAATAAGAGTTTTGCTTTAATTATGTGGTTGTTCTTTAGCCGGCTTCCCGATGGAAAAACCTCCGTTATCGCTTCGGCGGCCGAAATTATTTTTTTCTTTAATGCTGCTGAGAACTGTTCACGGTGTTTTTTGTAAAACCGGGTAAATGAGTCAAAAGCCTCTTCTGCCGGAGCAGCCTGTGCTTGTAGGGTATCCATCGTGAGGACAATAAGGTGAGAACCTTCAGTAACCCCATCATTGGTGATGCGCAGGGGTTCAATTAACCAATCTTTTCGCAAAAGCATTTTCAGTTCCCCAAATTGCAGCGGTGCAACATGCTGATCCTTAGCAATAGCATAAAAGAGGTTTCCCATCTGTTCCAAAATTTCCCTTGTAAAACCTTCCATGATTGTTTTAATGTCCTTATTATCCGCCGTGGGGGATGATAAGTGATTTCATCATACTCCACATTTACCGGCAAGCCAAACCTACTTTTTTCGTAAGGGAATTCTTCATGAGAAGCATCAGAATTTAAGATGATAAATGTCAGTGATAATGTGATAAACACGCCAGAATAACTCAATTACGTTTTAACGCTTCTGCGCATCACCTATGATGTAAGAATGTCTACTGGCAAAGAGTTGCACCTGGTAGATAACCGGTTGAATGTATAAATGCCGGCACATGACATTAATCATACCGGCAACAGATAAGACTCATATCAATCAGACTGAACTTTGAATAATTTTAGTAAACTCTTTGAATAATTTTAGTAAACTTTTTAATACTATGATCTCAGTACTAGGAACTACCGGAAATTATGTTCTTCAGCCAGCATTGCTTGAAAAACATTCTGAAACCATTGATTGGCTTTCATCAACCATACTCTGGAAAAGTGAGTTGAATGCTTTTCAGAAAATACTCGACGAACGGGCTCCGCATTTTACGCTAATGGAAGACAAAAGAGAAATGGATGATTTTCAAAAGCGGATCATCCACTATCAGGATGGCGTAATAGACGATTTGCGAAAAAAACTCCGCGCCCATGAGGCCCAGCTCGCCAGTATGCTGGAATCCAAAAACGAACTTAATACTAAATACTTCGAAGAGCATGATGGCATCATGGGCCAGTTGCTGAAGTTCTCCGTGCTATTCAAACAATTCAGAACCGAATTCCTGGAGCTCATCCGAAAAGCCAGGTAGTCTTTTTGCTTCCGTCATGACGAGATGCGGCTTCATTCATCACAAATCTCGCAATAGCCGTTGATGGAAGATGATAAGCGGGTTAAGGTAAGCCGGCGCATACATTGGACTCCAATAGCCCAGCTTTCATCGTACGAAATTTTTGAAAATGGTGTAGCCACTAATGATCCCCCAGCCCTCTTGTATTAGAAGCTTTCCACCGCTCTACTTGATGCTTCACTGCCTCAATGGACTGTTGCACAGCATCCTCGAAAGTATTGCTGTGCCTCGAAGCAAATAGATCCTTACCGGGCATAACCAGCTTTATATCACAGATCTTATTTTCCTTCTTACCCGATTTATCAAGTTTGAGATTTACAAGGCCTTCCAGTATTCTGTCACTAAGCAATGTGAGTTTACCAACATTGTCCCCTACAAATTTTGTCAGTCTTTTGGTTGCTTTAAAACCGGGTGTTTGAATGATCATCTTCATGCTGAAGTATTTAGGTGAAGTATTTTAATAACTCTAATTAATTCCTGTTTAATTCCCGTGGGTTACCACCGGCTTTGTCTTATCAGGTTTTATGGCAAGGTCATCCATCCAAATGTTGATATAATTTATTATCGCCCTTATGTCTGGGCTATTTCCATTTTGAATGTAGGCACCGGAAGCCGCCATGCCTAAAACCATACACTGTGACAAAGAAAGGCCAGAAAGCAAACCAAGGCAATATCCAGCATTCAGGTTGTCTCCACCCCCTGTTAATACTTTTGGTTTTGTTACCAGCCTGCCTTGTAACTCCAGCGTTTCACGTTGGTGAAAAACTATCGTCCTGTCTATGGGGTGAATTAAGAGACAATCAATATTCATGGCCTTGTACAAAAAGTCTCCCGCCTCTTTAACAGGAGGTATCTTTCTTTTTTCTTCAGCATCATTGCTGTCCACGCCTTTTATGGCCGCCCAGATTTTCAATGTTTCATTTTCATTAAGTCCAAGGGTTACCTTTCCGCAAAAGGAAAAGCAGCTAATCAGGTCCAGCACTTCATCTATTTGCTCAGTTGTCTTTTTTGAAGGATCACAGAGATCGAACAAGAATAAAAAGTCCTTCCTTCCCGAAGGTTTAATAATATCATCAAGAACACCCACCCAAATATCACTGGCATGCGGAAGGTTAACCCAATCAACAAAAGCGAGCAGACTGCTTTCCAATATTGGTTTCCTGATCTTCTCCAGTCCCACCGTATTTTTTATATACTTCCAATCGTAATGATCAAATACACTCAACTCAGAAAAAATTATTTTGCCGTCATCAAATTCTATCGCATCGCTTTCCCCAGGATCTAATACACTGATCACTTGACATTTGTCATTGATTCCGGCAAATACAGGGTGTTTTTTCGGATATCCCAAACTACCCACACAATAGCTACGGATACCCAACTTGCCCAATGTATTTGAAAAGATAGGAGCATTACCGCCGAGCTTTACCTTTTCAGTCACCATTTCAACCTGACCGCTTTTGCCGCTTGCCGAACTGATGCGGTCAGCGAATTCCCCCAATGTCTTAAAGTAAACGGTTTTAAAGTTTTTCTTCTGCTTTACCGCCTGT
>Ga0184629_10001028_pt1 | contig 11734 bp, 9 predicted proteins | sample PLM4_32_b1_FD_133158 | JGI IMG/M metagenome (GOLD analysis project Ga0184629, IMG submission 133158) | Groundwater sediment microbial communities from an aquifer in East River, Colorado, USA - PLM4_32_b1 | ecosystem: Environmental > Terrestrial > Soil > Riparian zone | place: USA: East River... | reverse complement strand
GGCGTCCAGTGCTCGCCCGCCTCCTCGTTGTTCTCCTCGTTGAACTTCCGGACCAACTCCTCGAAGACCGTCCCCATCGAGTGGTTGTCGATGCCGGCCGGCGAGAGATCGATGTCGGGGTCGAGGAACTTGTTGATCAGCGTCCCGATGGCGTCAGCTTTCGAGAGCGTTTGGAGCTGATTGCGGAACTTGAAGTTCTCGAGGATGTCCTGGACGTTCGGCGAGAACCCGTTCAGGTAGTCCTCGAAATCGGCGAGGAGTTGCTGCTGGCTGCCGCGGGACCTGAGGTCGCGCAGGGTGAACTTCGAGGTGTTGTAGAAGGCCTGGCCCGACGCGTCGCAGAGCGCGGCACGCTGCTCGGTAATCCGCGCCTCGTCAAGCATCGCCTTCGTGTCGAGCACCTTCCGCTTGGTCGGCTCGAGCACGGCGTCCATGCGCCGGATGACGCACATCGGCAGAATGACATCGGGGTACTTGCCGCGCTTGAAGAGGTCGCGCAGGACATCGTCGGCGATGCCCCAGATGAAGGAGACGATCTTGTTGTGCGTGGCCTGGTCCACTATCGGTTGCGCTCCATCACTCCCCATCCGTCGCGTGTGAGCATGACGGATATGGCATGTTGGACTGAGCCGCGGCTTCCCGGCAGCATAGGCGGATTCTAACGCGGGCTGAGTAAGCGGGGGAAGGGGCGTCCGCCTTTCGGCCGGTGGCAACGTTCTGATGACCGGGCGTCCGAGCCGCGGGGCGGTGCGGAGCCGTAGTTCGGAGAGGTAGTCCCCTTCGGGGTCGCACGTACGAGAGCTTCACTCAGCGTTCGGAGTCGGCCATAGCGCCACTTCCTGCTGACGACCGCCTCACTCGAGCGCGTCCGTGATCCGCAGTTCAAAGGTCCAACCCTCGTGCGACTTCAGGATGGAGGCGAGGTCATCGACCGCAAGCGGAACGCCATCAACCACCAGCAGCGGACCACCCGCGAGATCGGATGTGATCCGACCGCTCAGCTTGTCATGCAGCATCCGATACCCGCCGGGCGGCCCGGTGATGTGACGCGTTGCCAAGCCTCGGTGCAGCTTGTCGCGAACCCGGCCGAGTGCACGGTACGGGCTGGTTTCGCTGTACGCCGCGAATTTGTACGCGCCGCCCTGACCCTCCTCCTCCGTGGCCCGCACGGTGAAGCCAAGCCCGCCCTCGTGGCAGGTGACCACGAACACCCTTGTCCTCCCGGCGCAGTCTTCAACTTCCTCGCGAAGCGGGAAGTCGACCTCCCAACGCTGTTTGCCCTTCTTCATGGTTGAAGCACCTCCTTCCTGGGACAATCCATGGCGGGCCAAGGCTGGTGCCGCGTCACATCTCCTCCAGCAACCACCGTGCGGCTGGCGCCCACGTCAGGCCGCGCGGCAGCGCGCGGGTCGGCGGCATGGAGTCGAGCGTCACCAGAGTGGGCCGCGCCTCGGGATGCGCCTCGGCCGCCGCTTCCAGACCCCGCAGCTCGCGGGTCCAGGTCTCGCCGTCCTCGCTCTCCAGGCACACCTGCACCAGGCGCGGAGGGTCGCCGGCGCGGTGCACGAGGAAATCGGTCTCGAAGCCCTCCGCGGTCCGCACGTACGACACCTCGAAGCCGCGCCGCTCGAGCTCGAGCATCACCGCGGTTTCCAGCGCTCGCCCCTGGTGCGTTCGCCCGCTGCGCTCGAAGAGCGCGATCAGGCCCGGGTCCACCGGGTAGGCCTTACGCGGGTTCACCATGCGCTGGCGCTCCGACGCGCTGTGCATCGACACCGTGCGCACCAGGAAGGCGTCCTCGAGGTGGGCGAGATAGTCGTGCAGGGTATCCTTGCCCACCGGCACCCCCTGCGAGCGCAGCGTGTCGTAGTGCTTCTTGACGGAAAAGGCGCCGCCCGGGTTGGCCAGGAGCTGGCGTTCGAGCCAGCGCAGCGCCAGCGGATTGGTCACGGCGTGGCGCTCGATGACATCGCGCAGCACGACCACGTCCACGTAGCCGCTCAGCAGCGCAGCGCGATCGCGGGGCTCGGCGCCCTGCGCCTCGGGGAAGCCGCCCTCGGCGAGGTAGCGCCGTAATCGTTGGTCCAGCGCGGCGCGCTCGGCGGGGGGCAGCCGCTCCCAGCGCTTGGCCGGTTCGGCCCCCGCGTGGCGCAGCGCCTCGCGAAAGCTGAACGGGAACACCAGCGCTTCCATCGCGCGACCGCGCAGGCTGGTCGCCACCTCGCGGCTCAGGAGCCGTGCCGAGGAACCCGAGACGAACAGCTCGACGCCGCCCGCATCGATCAGCCGGCGCACCAGACCCTCCCAGCGCGGAACGGTCTGCACCTCGTCCAGGTAGACGGTCATCCCGCCCGCCTCGCGTAGCGCTGGGAACTGCCGGGCGTGCTCGTCGAGCAGCCACCCGAGGTCGGCCACCGACATCCCAGCCAGGCGCTCGTCCTCGAGCGACACGAGCACCTGGGACTCGGGGGGGCGTTTCTCCGCCAGCCGCTCGGCCCGGCACTGCCGTAGGAACGAGGTCTTGCCGCTGCGCCGCACCCCGATGACGGCCAGAGCCTTGCCGGGGATGCCAGGCAAGCGCACATCCCGCCGGGTGAGGGCCGGCTGCGGCGCCGCCAGCGACTCGGCGAGCTTCAGGCGTAGAAGGTCAGGAGAGATTGTCATTTCTAGAAGGTCAATTTATCGTCATTTTGTCACTCAGTCAAGGACAAATTTGATGACCATTCGGGGTCCCTGCCGAAGCAGGAGTCCACCGGAGGCGCGACTGCGCAACTCACCCGCTGACGGTCCCTGCGCTCTGGACATCGTCGCCGCCTCTCGGATAGTTTCGCCGCACGCGAGCCGGTCGGACGCCAGCGCTCAGGGTCGCCGCAGCTCTCGGGGGGAAGCGAATGACACCTCCAGCGCAGGGAACGAACGCTCCACCCCGGCAACTGCCGCGCAGCATCGGCGCCCTGTTCCTCGGCTTCCTCACCGTCGTCGTGCTCTCACTCAGCACTGACAACGTGCTGCACGTGCTCGGGGTGTTTCCACCCTGGGGCGAGCCGATGAACGAGACGGGCGATAACCTCCTGGCGCTCTCCTATCGAATCGTCTACGGCATCCTGGGAGGCTACATCGCGGCGTGGCTCGCGCCGCGCTCCCCGATGCTACACGCCATGATTCTGGGGTGCGTGGGGTTGGTCCTGAGCCTGGTCGGAGCAGTCGTCGCGATGACCAACTACAATCTCGGCCCGGCCTGGTACCCGATCGCGATCGTGGTCACCGCCCTTCCGAACGCCTGGATTGGCGGCGTCTTGCACCGCATCCAGCGACGCGAGAGCTGAGGGAGAAGACGCATGCCCCCCAAACAAGGAGCCGCGCGCGCCAAGCCGGCCAGGAAACGCGCACCGGCCGTCTCCACGCGCTCCCGGTCGAGGGCGCCAGCACGCTCCGCGGCCTCCCGGGCAGCGAAGGAATCTCAGCGATCGCTCGACGTCGAAGTACAGGCAGCGCTCAAGGCGCTGGAGCGCCGCGCCACCAGGAGCACGCTCGACGGCATGGCCCGCTACGGCATCTTCACAAACAAGGCGTTCGGCGTATCGGTCGGCGACGTGCAGCGCATCGCCAAGCCCCTCGGCCGCAGCCACGACCTCGCCGGCGCGCTCTGGGAGACCGGGTGGTACGAGGCGCGCCTCCTGGCGGCATTCATCGACGAACCCGAGCGCGTGACGCCCGCGCAGATGGACCGCTGGTGCCGCGACTTCGACAACTGGGGGATCTGCGACACCGTCTGCTTCCATCTCTTCGATCGGACGCCGCATGCCTGGCGCAAGGTCGCGCAGTGGGCGAGCCGCCGGGAGGAGTTCGCGAAACGCGGCTCGTTCGCCCTGCTGGCGTGCCTTGCCCTGCACGACCGGAATACGGCCGACAGGCCGTTCCTCGCGAGCCTGAAGCTGATCGAGGCCGCCGCCGGTGACGAGCGGAATTTCGTGAAGAAGGGGGTGAACTGGGCGCTGCGCGCAGTCGGTCGGCGCAATGGGGCGCTCAACACCGCGGCCGTGGCGGTCGCCCGCCGGCTCGCGGCATCGCCGGAGGCCGCTCCCCGCTGGGTCGGGAAGGACGCGCTGCGCGAGCTGACGAGCGCCGCGGTGGTCCGGAAGCTGGCGGCGCAACGCGGTCGAGGTGCGGCGGGGAGATCGCCGGCAATCGCCTGATCCACCGCCGACTGATTCACCTCCCCCAGTTACCCACCAACTTCTGCGCCCCCCTCCGTCTTCTGCCCCCCCCTCCCGCTTCTGCGCCCCCCTCCGGCTTCTGCGCCCCCCCTCCGTCCTCGCCCCTCTCACCGGCACCGCTTCCCAACTCCGCCCCCCCACTTACCGCACAGCCTCCCCACCCCGTCATTCCCGCGAAAGCGGGAATCCACCGGGAGCGAGGTGGAAGGAGGAGCGCCGTCCCTCGCCGTCGAGCCCTATCCAGAAGATCCGACCGGAGAACCAGGCGATCAGTCGAGAAAAAAACACACACTTTCGCTTGTTTATCGTGCAAACGTTAGGTATATAAATAGCGGAATTATCCCCTTGACAAAGCAGCCCACAAGCCGTAGTATTAGGGCATCAAGTGACGGGGGCTACCATGACGCTGGCCGAAGCAACCAAGCTGACCGAAGAAGGGGCACGAACCTACCTTGAAGGCATCCGCTGGCCGGACGGCCCGATATGCCCCCACTGCGGCGAGCTAGACAACGCAGTCCGTATGAACGGCGCGGCGCACCGTGCCGCTCTGCTCCAGTGCCGTGGGTGCCGCAAGCAGTTCTCGGTCACGGTCGGAACGATCATGGAGCGGAGCCATATCACCCCACGCCAGTGGGTGATCGCCTTCCACATGATGTGCGCCTCGAAGAAGGGCGTATCCGCTCTCCAGCTTCAGCGGATGCTTGGGCTTGGCTCGTACAAGAGCGCCTGGCATATGGCGCACCGGATCCGCCTCGCCATGCGTGAGGAACCACTGAGTAGCCTGGTAGGACAGGTCGAGGCGGATGAGACGTACGTCGGTGGCAAGCCGCGCAACCGGAAGCCGCGGGATCGTTACTTCGGCGGGAAGCCTAAGCAGGGACGCGGGACGGACAAGACCCCGGTTCTAGCCCTTATCGAGCGGGGCGGGCGGGCGCGAGCCTTTGCGCTGGATAACGTGACCTCCAAGACGCTGCGAAAGGCTATCGATGCTAGCGTGGACAAGAGTTCGACGTTCAATACGGACGAGTTCCCGGCCTACAAGGCGATTGGTCGGGAGTTCGAAGGGGGCCACCGGACGGTGACGCATTCCAAGGGGGAATATGCCAAGCCGGACGGCTCGCACATCAATACCTGCGAGTCGTTCTTCGGCCTGTTCAAGCGGGGCGTTCACGGCTCCTTCCACCACGTTTCCAAGAAGCACCTGCACCGCTACCTGGACGAGTTCTCTTTCCGGTGGGATCATCGCAAGACGACGGACGGGGAGCGGACCGAGAAGGCGATCAAGGCGGCGGAAGGGAAGCGGCTCCAGTATCGCTCCCCAGTCTCGCAAGGCTGATGGAGTAGGTCTAAGCGTCCAGAGCCTCCCATTCTTGGATCGATGCAACAAATCTCGCCTCAGCACGCTCTGCTGTCTCCCCGACCACGGCGATCTGAAATCGACTTCCTGGCTCGCTGACAGCAAGCCATCCTCCACACATCCGTTCGATGAGTCTCGGCCTGTACTTTGTTAGCTCAAGCTCCTGGCTAGCCATTTTTTTCTCCTAGTTTCAGTGCTCACGGAGTAAGTATTCCTTATAAACTGCTGAAAATCAATATACTTAACTACAAAAATAAAGTAGCATAACAGTCGGTGTATCGACTTGACTTGATACCACGCCCGGTTGTATAACATACCGTAACAAAAAGGAGGCGATCATGGCCCTTATGACAGATGGTCCAGCTCCGTATGCTCCGCCCAGCACGGTACTGGATATCATCGATCGATTTCGGCACCGAGGGCTTCAAAGCCCATTTACCAAGGATGTCCTGCTCCGAGCTGGTGTTGGTGAAACGCTCATACAGCGGATCACGCAGGCGTTGTTCCTATTGGGATTCATCGACGACACCGGCAAGCCCACCGCACCGATGGAAGCGCTGCGAAAGGTCCCGGAGGCGCAGTTCAAGGAGAAACTAGGCGAGATGATTCGTGCGGCCTACGCGGAGGTCTTCACCTTCGTTGATCCTGGGAAGGACGACCTAATTCAGATCCGTGATGCCTTCCGCGGTTATCAGCCTCAAGGACAGCAAGATCGAATGGTGACTCTATTTCTGGGCCTCTGCGAAGCAGCGGATATACAGGCGCCCAAGAAGAAGACCGGACCAAAGGACCCGGCGAGTAGAAAGCCCACCATACGGCCATTCACTCGTATAACGACCTCCGGCGAGCGCGCCACGACGCGGAGATCAGAGCGCGAATCTGGTGCCCTACCGCCAGCCATTTCTGGGCTTCTTGATTCACTACCGGTTAATGGCAGTTGGACGAGCATTCAGCGAGATAAGTTCATGAGAACCTTTGGGGCAGTCCTCGATTACTGCATCCCAATCGAGGAGGCCGATACCAACGAATCGGAGGGTATGGAATGAGGAGGGATACTGGCCGGTTCGGCGGCCTTTGCCCAAGCAGGTCAGCGGGTGCCCTTCACGACCCCCGCTGACCCTGACCCGAACAGCGCTTTACCCGTGTGGTACTGCGGTACTAACGGGCCTGTGGCGAAACCAGTACACGCGCCCGACCTGGGATCGGGTGGGCTGCCTCGGCGAGAGGATGATCAGCACGTGCGGGTGCAAGTCCGGCCAGGCCCATTTTCTGCTTCAGCCAACAGCGGGGTATAATATCGCGCCAACCATCGGAGATGCAATGGCGCCTCAGAAGCCAACCAAGAAGCCTTCCCTATTCCCGGTCTCCCCAGACGATGCTCTCCGCGCCTTCATGCAGGTAGACCCCAAGAAGGTCAAGGCCGCTGAGGCCCGCGAGCGGACCAAGAAGACGCCCCGCCCGACAAGAGCGAAGTAGCAGCCAAGTGAGGGGCACCATCAGAACAGCGATCCGCCTTGTTTCAAGAACCTTCGCCCTTGTCGGATGCTTGCTGTTCTTCCTGCCACTTCTCGTGCTCGCTGCCAGCTTTGTGGTCCTCTGGTCGGAGATCTTCACGGATCTCTTCGGGCGCGTTGAAACCTGGTTCACCGAGGAATGGCCGTTTCTCCTGATTCTCGTCGCCGTGGCGGCATTTGGGCGGGTGTTGATCTGGATTGCAAAAGGGCTCGATTCGATGGATCGCAACCCATCGTAGCCCGCTTCGTTAACGGGATAATTCCGATAAATAGCGAACATAACCCAGCGTCCTTGTCCTCGACCTCGGAGGTTCGGAGCGTGACGTCCGGAGTGGGAACGTCGTCGAGTGTCTCCAATGGGGGAACGACCGCGGGACCCGCGATCGTCACATCCCCGCGTCCCCACCGCTGCCGCGTCCCCGCGGGGCGTGTCTCCTGGCGTGAGAGTCTGGCCCCGTCGGCAGGCGCTGCGGTCGGCACCTCTGCCTATCCCGACCGTGCGCCCGATGCGGCCCACGCGCGCGATCGCGACGCCTGTCTCCTCCGCGCCGCGCGCGAGCGGGTGGTCATTCCTCTGGCGCATGCCGCTCGCGCCTTCGTGGAGAAGCGCGGCTGGACGCGGCACGGGTTTGCGCGCCGCGAGGATTTCGGCCGCGAGTGCTTCCGCCGCTCGGGTCGCTGGCTTGGCGATCTCGCAGCGCTCGGCCGGGGACTGCAGCGACTGCCGCTGCTCCAGAAGGCGCTGCTCGGCGACGATGGCGAACGACCGCTCGGCCAGGTCGCCGCGACCCTGATTGCCCGGACCGCGACGCGGGAGTCGGCCGGCGCCTGGATCGCCGTGGCGCGGCAACGCACCGTGCGCGAGTTGCGTGCCCTGGTCGCTGAGGCACGCGCTTGCGGCGCGACATGGCCGGTGGGCAAGGGGCCGGGGGAGCCGCTCGCTGACCGCGGCTCTCCCGCCGTCCCGCCCCAGGGTGGCTCGGACGCCAGACCCTGGGACGCGAGCACCGCACCCGATCCCGACGCGGAGGACCGCTGCACCGTCCGCTTTGCCTCCCCCTCGCCGGTCCGCGCCGCGTTCGACGAGGCACTCGAGCTTTATCGCGCCGTAGAGGGGGCGGAGGTGACCGTGACCGCATTCGTGGAGGCGCTCACAGCCGACGCAGCCTCCGGCGGTTTCGCCTTCGACGACACACTCGACCGGGTCGTGCCACGGCCGGGGGTCGCCGACCGGGAGAACGCGCTGGCCGCGAGATCCGCGCGCTGGGCCGGCCTCGGGACGCCATCCGCGGCTGGCTCCTCGGTCGTCGCGGAGATCATCCGCCGGCTCCGCGAGCTGGAGGCGAGCGCAGCCAGCGCCCGCGCGGGCGACCTGCCCGCCGAGATCGACGCCCTTCTCGCCCTCGAGGCAGACATCGACCAGCGGCTGGGTGCGGTGCTGCTCGCCATGACGGAGAAGGGCGACTGGTGGGTGCTCGCGTTCGCCGACGCGGGGCACTACGCCGAGGAGCGCCTCGGCATCTCGCGCTCCGCGGCCAAGGCGAGGGTCCGCCTCGCGAGAGCGGCGCGGCGCCACGCGGCGCTGCGGTCGGCCTACGACGGAGGACAGCTCGGCCAGCAGGCGGCCCTCCTCGTGGCGCAGGTGCTGGGGCAGCGGCCGGTCGAGCCAACGGTCGAGCGCCGGTGGGTGAACGGCGCGCTCGGTTGCACTGTGAAGCGGCTCCGTGACGAGGTCAGGTGGGCTTCCGGTCGGATGACGAAGGTCCGGGGCGGTGACAACGCTCAGGGTCCAACGTTCTCCTCCGGGCTCCAGGAGAGCACTGCTCCCCCCGGGATCGGCAGCGCGCTCCTGGCGGCCGACGCCAGCGCCGAACGCGCCCCGTTCCCAGGTCTAACGTTCTCCTCCGGCGCTTTCAGGACTACCCCGCCGCTCCCGCCGACCGACGCCGAATGGCACGCCTCGCTCCGCCGCGACCCGGGCCGTGCGCGCGAGCGGGTGATCGAGTTCACCGCGCGCGCGTTGGCAACGCCGGTCGAGGACGACGTCCTGCGCCTGACGCTACCGGAGACGACCGCACGCGACTTTCTCGCCACCATCGAGGCCCACCGCCGCGCACTCGAGGCCGATGGTGCCACCATCGGGACTGGCCCCCTCCCCGCGTGGGCCGGCCTGCTGGGGCTCCTCCTCGACTTCGTCGCGACCTGGGACGACCCGCGGGGTTTCCCGAAGCGGGCGAACGACGCGAGCTACCGCCGCGACGGCTGGCGCTGCATGGCGCCCGGCTGCACCTCGCGGCGCAATCTCGAGGAGCACCACGTCCGCTACCGCTCGCGCGGCGGGAGCGACGACGAATCGAACCGGGTGGCGCTCTGCCGGTTCCACCATCAGCAGGGAGAGCACGGCGGGGCAATGCGGGTCCGCGGCACTGCGCCGCTCGGGCTCGTGTGGCGCCTGGGGCCGGCGGGGTCGGGCGCCTGGTACCGGAACGAGAAGCGCTACTTCGCCGTCGCCGCCGGGTAGATCGGCCGGATGTCCACCGGGATCCCCTCGAGCCGCGCCAGTGGCGCCGCCAGCGGCGGGGTCATGACGCCGTAGCGGTCGAGCAGCGCTTTCGTGCCGGCGTAGTCGCCGCGCGCCTGGAGCATGCAGAGGTCGCGCACCAGATCGCGGATCCCCGCCTCGAACTTCGCGAAGTCCACGCGGACCTTTCCGGACCCCTCGTCGGCGATCACGGCGCCGCGCTCCTGCAGGTAGTTGAACTGCAGCGCCGTCCCCTGACCGTGCGCCTCGGCGACGCCGAAGCGCGTCGAGCGGAAGATCCCCGCGAGGTAGGTCACGTACACCGGCTGGCGGAACGACTCCGGGAACATGCCGCGCTGGATCAGGTAGAGGATGTTCCAGACCCCCATTACGTCCGCCTTCGCCTCCTCCACCGCCGAGTACAGCTCCTTCAGCTCGAGCCGCGCCTCGGTGTCGCGCCCGTCGATCTTGATCCGCCCCGGCCCCAGCCCATGCGACAGCTCGTGGAACAGCGTCTCGTTGAAGAACGCCTCCTCCGAGAGCAGCTTGAGTTGCTGCGCGTCCAGCACCCGCTCGGCAATCGGCTTCAGGATCTGCCGGAACTTGGCGTTCATCACGTTGCGCAGCAGGACCTTCTTCGACCCCTTCGCCTCGCGGACCCGTTCGTCGTTCGGCAGGTTGAAAGCGATCGTCTGCACGCCGGCGCGGGTGTCTCCCGCCGCGAACGCCTCGTCCACCACCCGGATCGGCGACTCCGCGCCCCGGTTCAGGTTCTTGTGCTCGTCCGGGATCGGCAGGTTCTTCTCCATCGCCGGCAGCTCCGCCTTGTAGCGGCCAAGCTTGGCGCTCTGCTCCTCGTCGACGAGCGTGACGAACGACTCGAACGACGCCTTGTACCCGAACAGGCGATCCTCGTACGTCTCGTACGGCCCAATCGTCACCTCGACGCGGCTGTCGAGGTCCATCCAGGCCACGTCGCTCGGGTAATAGTCGTCGGTGCGGAACGCGGTGGCGACCAACGTCAGGTAACGGCGCAGGGTGGCGTTCTCCGTCGCGGCGGCGGCGGCCTCGAGCTCACGCGCGGCCGGCTCGAGCCACTCGCGATACTCGACCGAGTACGGCACGGCGATCAGCTTCTCCCCCTGCCTCCGGATCACGGTGGTGAGGCTCTTGAACGCCTTCTCGTCGTCGGGATGCTTCCGGATCCACGCCTCGAACTCCTGCTTGGTCAGGTCGGGCGGGTAGACTCCCGCCCCCTCGGCGCGCGGCGCGCTCCCCACGAATGGCGACTCGTCGAGGCGATCCCACGGACCGTACGAGAGCAGGAAGTAGTCGAACGCGGCGCGCCCCGCCGGGTCCTGTGCGCCGCGCAGGCGATCGCGCAGCGCCGCGTTCTCGCCCCAGGCCTGCCGCAGGAACACCTCGTCGACGAACCCGGAGGCCGCGACTAGCCGCCGCAGGACCTCCCGCTCGGAGAGGCTCAGGCGAGAGAGATCGGCCTCGACCATCGTCGGGGCGAACTTCTTCAGGCGCTGCTGGAGGTCGGGGGCAAGCGTCAACGGGGTTCCTCCTGCGGTTCCCGCAGCCAGGATCGGGGCGGCTGCGGCGGCGCCCGGAAGCAGGGCGAGGATCACGGCGGCGGCATGCCGCCCCGGCGTGCAAGTCAATCTCATCGGATCTCCTTCAGGCCTCTGCAGCCACGCGCCGCACGATCGCGGCGGCCGCGGCGGCGAAGCTCGCTGGCGGCGGCAGGAGGCTCAGCACCAGGAAGGCCTCCCGCGGAAAGTCGTAGAAGTAGCCGGGGTGCACCGCCACTCCGTCCTGTGCGAGCAGCCGCAACACCCACTCCTCCTCGGGACGTGTGGCAGGGATCTGGAGGATACCGTACCAACCCCCCTCGGACGGCAGGAGATGACAGGCGCTCCCCGCGCAGGTCGCTTCCAGCGTCGCGCGATTCGCCGCGACACGCGCCTGGATGCCGGCTCGCACCTCGCCGCCGGCCGCGAGGAGCGTCCGCAACGCCCACTGCACCGGAGCGCCGACCGACAGATACGAGTCGCCGATCACCTCCAGGCGGCGCAGCGCCTCTCGCACCTCGGCTTCCGGCCCGCCGACCGCGATCCAG
>Ga0184629_10001026_pt1 | contig 11746 bp, 13 predicted proteins | sample PLM4_32_b1_FD_133158 | JGI IMG/M metagenome (GOLD analysis project Ga0184629, IMG submission 133158) | Groundwater sediment microbial communities from an aquifer in East River, Colorado, USA - PLM4_32_b1 | ecosystem: Environmental > Terrestrial > Soil > Riparian zone | place: USA: East River... | reverse complement strand
GCGCGAGCGGCTGGCGTCGGTCGGGGCCGAGCCGCATCACACCCCGCCCGCGGAATTTGCGGCCTTTATCCGCAGCGAGCTCGAGCGCTGGCGGCCCGTCATTCAGCAAGCCGGCGTCAAGGTCGACTGAATCTCGGGTCGGACTGAGCTGTCCCCGGTTTCGTTAATAAATAGGCTCAGAGCCACATTTCCCTCAAACGCTCAGCTCGTTTAACGTTGCGCCGTTCCGTTTAGTTGGTCTGCCTCGCTCGGGCGGTCGCGCTGCGCGGCGAAGCGCACGGAGTAAATGGGGCCGGGTTCACATTTCAACCCAAGAAATGAACCCGGCCCCATCTACATCAGTGGTCTGCCCCCAAAGAACTCGGAAAGCTTGGGTTCGACCTACTGATGGTTCTTGCCGACTTCCACCACGATTTCGTCGAATCGCTCGTAGAGACGTGAATAGTCGGTATCGGTCATGCCATGGGCGATCGCCACGTCGAGGAAGTCGCGGGTGACTGTGCCCAGCGGTACTTTCGTGTCGAGTGTGCCGGCCAGTCCGACCGCCATCGATACATCCTTGCGCAGATTGTAAACGCGCGAACGGGCATCCCACTTGCCCGACAGAATATGTTTGGGGAAGCGAACTTCGCTGGCATAGCTGCGGGCGTTCGACACGTTGAAGACATTGATCATGTCGGCAAGGTTGATGCCGGCGGTTTCGGCCATGCGGCCGCCCTCGCAGGTCGCCAGGAAGATCGTGTGGCAGACCATATTGTGGATGAGCTTCATGGTATGGCCGGCGCCGCTGCTGCCAAGGTAGAACATCCGATCGGCAATCGGGTCGAGAAGGGTGCGCGTACGCTCGAATGCCGCCTTGTCGCCGCCGATCATCAGCGTCAGCGTTCCGGCATCGGCACCCGTGGCACCGCCGCTCATACCGGCGTCGAGATAGGCGATGCCGTGTGCCGCCGCGCGCGCGGCAAGTTTCCTGGTTGCAACCGGATCCGAGGTTGTAAAGTCGTAGACCACGAGCCCCTCGGCTGCTCGCGCCAGAACTCCGTCTTTGCCTTCAAAGCACGACGCGATCTCCGGCGTCGCCGGAACGACGAAGAAAATTGCGTTGCAGGCCGCCGCCATTTCGCCTGGTGATGCAATGTCAATGCCGGCTATTGCGCTAAATTCAGCACGGGCGGCGGGGGCAACATCCCACACCATGAGCGGTACGCCCGCTTTCTGAAAATTGCGAGCAATGCCGCCGCCCATATTACCCAGTCCGACAACGCCAACTTTCTTTTCAATCACGATTGCACCTCTATAGAGTCACCAATCTCGGGTCGGACCATGCCAGGCTTATGGTGATGAGTGATGGGTAGAGAGTCTCCCTCGTAGCGGGCTAAAGCCGTCACGTTCTTCTTGCCACCTGTCTCCCGTTAATTCGTCAATCGTCAGCCGTCAGTTGTCGCGCCCTCAAATTCAGCGCGCCGCGCGTAGCGGCCTGCGTCGAGGCCGCGCCGCATGCGCCTTCGTCTGGTATGCCGGCCGCGGCTCGTGCGCTTCGCCCCGCCCACGCGTACGCGCGCGCCCGCGCAGCCAGGCGGCAAACTCCCGCTCGCCGAGCTTGCCTTCGGCGAGCGCCAGCATCGTGAGATATTTCTCCTCGTCCGTTGCCACAAGCTCGGCACCGTTGAGCGCGAGGAACGTCCGATAGGCTACGTGCGCGGTGCGCTTGTTGCCGTCCACGAATGGGTGGTTACGCGCGAGCCCGTGCGCCAGCGCCGCCGCGAGATCGGCAAGATCGGGCGCAGGATCGCCATAGGCATGAAGCTGTTGCGGCCGCGCCAGCGCCGACTCCAGCAATCCTTCGTCGCGCACGCCGGCGCTGCCGCCATGCTCGGCGAGCTGGCGGTCATGGATGGCGAGCACCAGCGCCTTTTCGAGCCAGAGGATCACGGTCAGCTCTCGGAAAGCTTGCGCAGCACGTTGCGATCTTCACGCATGACGCGCTCGGCGACTTCCATCTGGCCGGCGAGCTTGGGGTCGAAGGGCGTGAGCTTGATGCCGTCGGGCAGCTCGGTGGCGTAGAGCGAGTCGCCCTTGGCGACGCGCAATCGCGCCAGCAGCTCCCTGGGCAGGATGACGCCGGATGAGTTGCCGATAGTGGTGATCTTGAGCTTCATGGTTAGGGACTCCGTGGCGAAGTTATAACATATGTTAGCACGATAACCCGCCCGGCCAATCACACGGAGGCGGCTGGCGTTCGGCGGCTTGAAGGTGCGCGGGCAAAGAGAAGGAAAAGGTGTCAGTCACCTTTTGCTCGGATTGATCAGGCGATGAAAGTACAAGGGCATACAATTCGAGTAAGAACACTGCGTCTCGATCTGGAATGGCGCAAAAAAGGCATGGGTTCAGACCCCCGGGAAATGGCATTTATGACAAACCACGCGGATCTCCCTTGAGTACCGATACCCCCGAGTCCAGCCGCAAGGCGCAGATCGACGCTCTGCTTCTCAAACTCCCGGGCGTCAGCGCAAGAAAAATCAACGGCCTTGACGCCTACTTCGTCAGCGACAAGATGTTCGCTTGCATCAGCGGCCGCGGCATCGGACTGCGCCTGCCTGCCGCCACCGCGACTGAACTGCAGTTCTCGAGGGACAACGTCGTCCCGTTTCAGCCTGCCGGACTGGCAAGTTCGAGGGAATGGATACAGATCGACCGCGCGGAGGCGGCCGAGTACGAGAAAGACCTCCCGCTGTTTCAGGCCTCGCTCGAGTTCGTGAAGGCCGGCCGGAGCCGCTAGGCCGGCGTAGAGAGAATAGTCAGGGTCAGAGCGGGTTGACCCTGATCATTCCCCGACTCTGATTGTTCCCCATGAAGATATACCTGGTTGTGATGATCTCGGCTCTCAGCCAGATCGGGTTCAGCGGCAGCCGGGTTGCGGTCTCGCTTCATGCCCTGGAGTTGACTGCCAACCCATTCGCGATCGGCGTGGTCATCGCGCTCTACTCGCTCTGCCCCATGCTGCTGTCGATTGTCATCGGCAAGTTTGCGGATCGGGCGCCACCGCGATTGCCGGTAATCCTGGGCTCTGCCGCCATGACTGCCGCCCTGATCCTGCCGCCCTTGTTCTCCGGGCTCGGGGTGCTTTGCGTGACAGCCTTTGTGCTGGGTCTGGCTCATCAGGTCTTCAGCATCCCGCTGGAGGCTATCGTGGGCGGAATCGACGGCGCAAGAAACCGCGCTCGCAACTATGCCTTCATCACCATGGGATGGTCCGCCGCCAATTTTCTCGGCCCGCTCATCGCCGGATTCACGATCGATTACATCGGCCAGTTGCAGGTGTATCTGGTGCTGGCTGTGCTTACCGCGGCGCCGATCCCGATGCTGTTGCTGAAGCCGGATTTGTTGCCCAAGGCGCCGGCCAAGCATGCCGAGGCCGTCGCTGGCGGCAGTGTCCTGGATCTATGGCGCATGCCCTCCGTGCGCATGACCATCATTGCCGCCGGCGTCGTGGGCTCGGCGCAGGATTTGTTCCAGTTCTATCTCCCCATCTACGGCCGCTCGATCGGGCTTTCAGCGTCCGCCATCGGGTCCATACTCGGCGTGGTGTTCTTTGCCGCTTTCGTGATTCGGGGCATCCTTCCGCTGCTTGTGAGAAAGTTGAGGGAGCCCACGATATTGATTTGCGCCATGTTCATCGCGGCTATTGCGTACACCTTGCTTCCGCTCTTCGTCAGTCCCTATGCGCTGGGGGCAATTGCTTTCGTGCTGGGGCTTGGCGTCGGTTGCGCCCAGCCGATGACGATGTCGCTGCTCTACGTGCTGACGCCGGCGGGCCGCATTGCGGAGTCCTTCGGGCTCCAAAAGACGGTGCGAAACGCCACGCATCTGGTGGTGCCGATCGTCTTTGGCAGCGTGGGCGCGGCGTTCGGCGTCGCAACGGTATTCATTTCGAATGCCGTTATTCTGGTCGCGAGCGGTTTCCTGCTGCGCAAAGCCGGCATACCGCATAGCGATCCACAACCCAGAGAGATTTGAACGAGGTCAACGGCTGCCGATGAACCCCAGGGTGCATTAAAGAATAAATAGGGTCAGCTCACTCTGACCCTATTTGTTACTCTTGCCTTGTGCCTCCTGCCTTCTGTCCTGGCTTCGCCCCATCAGTCTCGCCATATCAGTCTCGGAGCCTCCCGGCGCGGTGCGCCACGAACACCGGGGCGCCGCAATTGTCTATACTGATAGATATTCCTGAAGGAGGGACGCCATGTTGCGCGAAATCGAGGGGATAGGCGACGAGCCCCGCACGCTCCGGCGCTGGTTTCACGACGAGTATTTCGACCTCTTCGTGTGGCAGACCGACGTGGGGGAAGTCACTTTGTTCCAGCTCTGCTACGGCATCGATGCGAGCGAGCGCGCGCTCGTATGGCATCGCGTGGGGGGTTTTTTCCACGACGGTGCGGGGCCGGGCAAGCCGCCCGGGGCCGACAAGATCGTGGCGCGCTTCGAGGTGGCTGCGCAATCGCTGCCGACGCATATCAGCCAGGCGGTGACCGCGCGTATTCGCGAATACCTGGCCAGCGAGCAGCCTGCAGCCGCGCGCCGCAAGCAATTCCGCCGGGAAGACTGGCAGAAGCGGCCGGCGGCTTGAGCCGGGGCGCGCGCACCTTTTTTTACGGCGAGCGCAAGCGCGACTGAAGAAGGCGGGGTAGAGGGTCTGGAAAATGTGCGCTTCCCCTCTTACCACAACTTACTTCTTCAGCGCGTCAAAGAATTTGCCACTCGCAATGGCATCGCCAAAACCTGCCCAGGCAAAGTCGAAGTTTCCGGTATGGCCGAGGCTGAAGGCGGCCGCGGTCAATGCGCTGACAAAGGTGATTTGCAGCTCCTCCGTGGCGGAGGAATCGGCTCCATGCCCCTGCGGCGCGGGCTCGAGGGGGAACTGAGCATCTTCATGGGTTGCGTCCGTGATGGAGACTTCTGCAATGCCGCTGCGAATGTACAGGTAAAAGTCGCGGCGGTCGCGCACCGGGGAGAACCGCTCGTCGGCCCCGAGCAGCAACACGGGCTTGTCGATCTTTCTCAAGAATTTGGGCAAGTCCTTGCCGGTTCCCGCGGGATCGAGCAGGATGCCGCCCGCGGCGGGAGCACCTTCAGCCAGCGCAATAGCGACTGCGGCGCCGCCAAACGAATGCCCGACAAGAATGATCTTGTTGACGTCGATGCGGCTGTCGATTGTTTCCGGATGGCGGTGGACGAAAGCGACAATTCTTGCCAAGGTCCTGCCGTTGCCAACCCATGGACCGTTGTTGGACAGAGTCACTGCCAGACTGTGTATTCCCCAGGTCGCCAGATGCAGGGCCTGATAGGCGTGGTCTTCCTTCGAGTTGTCATGTCCATGCAGCAGGATCGCGAGCGGCGCTTTTTCAGCAGGCGCGGACAAATACAAATCCGCATCGATGCGCTCGGTGGCCGATAGGCGCAATTCATGGTCTTTGTGCGTGGCCACTTCAAAAGGCCCGCGCATTCTGAACTGGTCGACATCGGCTTTGTGATCGAGCACATATCCCCGCAGCTCGCTCAAGGTCGCGGGTTGCAGCGGCGTGACGCCGGTAGCCGGCAGCCTGGCGCAGCCGCTCACCAGCGCCAGCCACGCAATGGCGAATGCACCGCACGCGCGATTCATTGAGAGTGACCCTGTTTTTGAATAGAATCGCTGCAAAGCTACGGCGCCTGTCTCAACTCAGCACGATGCGCGCGAATCGATGATCGCTCTGAAAAATACCGGGATACGCATAGTCGTCCTGCTTGTCCTGCAAACCCTGTGGTTGGGGACCTCCCATTCCCAACCTCCCGGCAGCCCCAAGTTTGACGAGGAAATCAGGAAACAAGAAGCTATCTATCAGAGCCGAGGAGAAAAAGTACCTGCGGGGTATGTCGTCGATCGATCGTTCTTGTCCTATGCATCCATTCTACCCGCCGACTTCCTTCGCCTATTGGCAGATCTTGGTCCGACAGATCGTTGGCTGGATATTGGAGCAGGCGAGGGCCACGCTGTCCTGGATTATTACACTCCGAAATACGACTCGATGCACCTGAAAGGGCGGGACCGCAAGAAGGCACAGGCAGTCGCGATGTCCATAGAAGACCGGAGGACACCCCGTTGGCAGGAGATAGCCGCAAGCCTTGAACCCAATCAAATTCAATATCTGTTCGGCAGACGCTTGCGAGAGTATTCGTCAGAAGAACTGGGACAATTCCGGCTCATCACCGATCACATCGGTGGTTTCTCGTATACACAATACCTTTCCCTGTTCATGGAGAAGGTCCTCAGCATCCTGGAATTGAACGGCGTTTTCTTTACGATTCTACTGGATGTGCTTTCGGAAACTGAAGCGGACCCAGCCTTATACAAGAATTTGCTGTTCTTGACCGAAATAGAAAATACCGATGGTTCATCCGTCAAGGTTTGTTCCTGGCTCAAGAGTATTCGTTGTGTGCAAGTGACTTGCGAGTTGAATTCGGAAATGCAACGGCCCATCGAGGTATATCGTATTCAGAAAGTCTGCAACAACGTTACGGTTCCTGCTCTGGTATCCCTGAGCTACGAGGCTGGAACTCCCCCGCCACGGCGATTTCAATTGAGAGATCCGTCACCGCAGTCACCGGGTCGGACCAGAACAACGCGTTGATTCGGGAGCAGGAGGAATAATGAGGCAAGCCGACCACCGGTTTCGCGCCATCCATGACAAACAGATCAAGTGGAGGGAAGGCGCGGCGACCAGGCTGCTCACGCTTCCGCGCGGCGTGAAGGTCAAGATTTTCTCCCACGATCCGGCCACGAAACGGATCGACATGAAGGTGAAGTTTCCGAAGGGCTACGTCGAGCCGGCGCACACGCACAGGAGCTGGCACTCCATCCTGGTGACCAAGGGGCGGATGTGCGTGGCCGGCAAGGATTTACGGCCCGGCGACTACGTGTTCGGATGGGACACGCTCCACGGCCCCTATGAGTACCCCGACGGCTGCGAAGTGTTCGTCGTGTTCATGGGCGGCGGCACCCAGCACGCCTGGAGGGAAGGCGCACACCTGCGCCACCGGACGAAATGGCGCGCCCGGACTGCCGCGGGGAAACACGCCGTGGCGAGGGGCGAGGCGGCCAGGGCGCGGGCACTTGCGAAGCGGCTCGCCGCAAAGCCATCGCGAAAACAGGGTCAGACCTGACTGTCCCAGGCCGCGAGAGAGATCGCCTCCACCAGTAGGAGCACGCAATGACTCCACGCCCTGAACTTTCCCGCGGGTTGTTGCGCACGCTCGCGCACCCCGGTCTTACGATCATGGGCGACCCGGAGGACGACGAGGAGGAAGAGGAAGAGGAGAAGAAGGGGGAGGAAGAAGAGGAAGAAGAGGAAAACGATGGAGAGGAGGACGAAGTGCCCTGGAACGTGAACAGCCGGACCCGAATCTCGATCTCGGGTCGGACCACGCCAGATTCATGCATTGGCAGGATCTTCCGTCCGGAAAGTAGCGAAAATCTTTTCCAGGAAAATGCGTGCGTCCCCTTTTTTTCGCGACGTTGTATACTGGTTCCGGCACGCGCCGAGTGCGTGACATGCGGGTATCGCGGAGGGCCAATGACTTACTTCGTGGAAGGACTGAGCGGGCACACTGAGCCCGAAACCAGGGTTCGCCGCATCGGCGAATACGATTCTCTGCCGGACGCCATCGCCGCTGCGAAGCGATTGGTGGACGGATATCTGCGGCGGGAATACAAGCCCGGCATGGAGCCCAGGTCGCTCATTTCCCGCTACCAGGAGCAGGGCGAGCATCCTTACATCTTCCGCGACGACGACACGACCTTCAACGTGCCGGGATTCAACCACCTCCACTACGCCACCGCCCGGAGCTCCGACGTCTGCGCCGGGAAGAAATAGCCCGCATTCATCCGCGGAGCCGGCCCGCGCCAACAGGAAATTCAGGGCTGCAAGCCGGCGCGCTGGATGATTTCCCTGGCGCGCGCCATTTCCGACGCGAGATGCTCCTGAAACTGATTCGGCGTGCCGCCGACCGGCTCGGCGCCGTCGGCGAGTATGCGGTTCTTCACGTCCCCTGACTCCACCAGCTTGCGCATTTCTCCGCTCAGCCGGTTGATGATCGGCGCGGGGGTATTCGCAGGGGCAAGCAGTCCGTACCAGGTCGTCGTCCGGTAACCTTTGATGCCGGATTCGGCGAGGGTCGGCAGCTCAGGGATGGCCACCGACCGCTTGGCGCTGGTTACGCCGAGTGGGCGCAGCCTTCCGCTCTTCACGTGAGGCAGCGACGAGAGCACGCTGGCGAAGGTCATATGGACCTGGCCGGCGATGACGTCCACCAGCGCCGGCCCGGCGCCCTTGTAAGGCACGTGGACCATGTCCACGCCGGTGAGATACTTGAACAACTCGCCCGCGAGCTGGCCCGAGCTGCCGCTGCCGCCGGAGGCGAAGTTCAGCGCGCCGGGCTTTGCCTTCGCAAGGGCGATGAGCGCCTTGACTGACTGTGCGGGCATCGAGGGGTGTACCACCAGCAGGAACGGCGCCTCGGCGATCAGCGTCACGGGCGCGAGATCCTTGACCGGATCGAACGGCAGGTCCTTGTAGAGGCTCGGGTTGATCGCATAACTGCTCGAGATGACGAGCAGGTTGTAGCCATCGGGGGGGCTCTTGGCGACGAAAGCCGCCCCGATGGAGCCGGCAGCACCGGTACGATTTTCCACCACCACCGACTGGCCGAGATGCTCGCCGAATCTCGGAGCGACGAGGCGCGCAATGACGTCGGTGGCGCCGCCGGGCGCCTGCCCGACCACGAGGCGAATGGGTTTCACCGGATATCCCGGAGGCCCGCCTTGGGCGAGGGCGGATAGAGGATGCAGGCAGGCCAGCGCCAGGAACCAGTAAGGCAATATGCGGCGGCGCCTGTTGTCGGGCAGGGCGACACACCGACCGCCGATCTTCACGCCGCGCGCTGATTGCGACATTCGAACTGGATCCATTGCACACTCCCGGGACATCGCTTGCACCCGGTTCCTGGCGCGAATCCGCTGGGGCCGGGCAATTTCGATCGGTCGCAGGGTTGAACTCGACCGTTCCCGGGGCTGGAGATCTCGCTGGTTTACCCGGCTGGACAGTCGGGATTCACATGTATACACTAGAATACAGTTGATATACCCAGCGGTCAACCGGCCGCATTCATCGAATTGCGCCGATCCCGTGTCCCGCTCCAGCGCTTCCACCCAGAAACAGCACGCCCCGCGCCACGGCTCGCGCAGCGAGCACGTCTACCGCCGGCTGCGCGACGCGATCCAGCACGGCGAGTTCAGGTCCGGCCATCGCATCATGGAGATCGAGGTGGCGGAGTGGCTCAACGTGAGCCGCACGCCGGTGCGCGACGCCATCCGGCGGCTCGAATCTGAGGGCATGCTCGAACACGCGCCGCGCACGGGGCTGGTGGTGGCGAGCCTCGATCGCCAGGCGGTGATGGAGCTCTACGTCATGCGCGAAACGCTGGAGGGAACAGCGGCACGCCTGTGCGCGCGGCATGCCTCGGACATGGAGCTGCTGGAACTGCTCGAGCTGGTCGAGCGGGAGCGCCAGCTGGCAGGCGACCTCCAGGGGCTGGCGCGGCACAACCGGCGTTTCCACGAGGCGATCCACCGCACCGCGCACAACCGCTACCTCGAGAAGAGTCTCGCTGCGGTCAGCGATTCAATGGGACTGCTTGGCACGCCGCTCATGCTGCTCCCGCACCGCGCGCAGACGGCCGCGGCCGAGCATGCGCGGATCGCCGGGGCTATACAGCGGCGCGACCCTGACGCGGCGGAAGCGGCGGCGCGGGAGCACGTGCGTGCCGCGCAGCGCGAACGCCTGAAGCGGCTCTTTCCCGAAACCGAGAGTTAGCGCATTGCCGGGACCCGGGGCGCCGGACGGCGCTCCCCGATCGAGGATGGTTATGGCAGAAACGATGGCCGAAAAGCTGCTGACGCGTCACAACCTGTCCGGGCAAGCCGTGCGGGCCGGCGACTTTCTCGAAGCCCGGATCGATGGCGCGATGTGCCATTACCATGCCGCCGATCCATTGCATGAGATGGCGGTGCAGTCCGGGTTCAAGGAGGGGCTGCCAAGGGTATGGGATCCGGACCGGGTCTTCGTCCTGGTGGACCACCATCAGCCGGCGCTTTCCCAGAAGCTTGCCGATGAGAACGCGCTCATCCGCCGCGAGGTCGAGCGGCTCGGCATCCGGTGCTTTCACGACGCCGAGCCGGGCATCTCCCACCAGATGATGGCCGATTACGGGCTCATGCGCCCGGGCGAACTCGTCGTCGGCAACGATTCGCATACGATCAGCTATGGCGCATTGAACGCGGGCGGCACCGGCATCTCGCGGGCCGACATGTTCTACGTGCTGCTCTACGGGGAACTCTGGTTCCAGGTTCCGGAATCCATCAAGGTCGTGCTCGAAGGTCGGCAGCCCAATTACCCCATTGCCAAGGACATCATCCTTCATCTCGCCGGCCAGTATGGTGACGACTTCGCCGGCAGCCAGTCGATCGAGTACTCGGGGTCCCTGGTGCCGCAGCTCTCCATCGACAGCCGCATGTGCCTTTCCGCCCACGGCGTGGAAGTGGGCGCCAAGTTCGCCATGTTCCCGGAGGACGACAAGACCCGGGCGTTCCTCCGGGGGCGCACCGACAAGCCGTATGCGCCGCTCACGCCTGACCCGGGCGCGGTATACGCGAAGGAAATTAGGGTCGACGTGGACCAGATGCCGTTCGTGGTGGCGAGGCCCCACCAGTTCGGCAACGTGGTGCCGGTGGACGAGGCCAGGGGGACGCGAATCAACCAGGCGCAAATCGGCTCGTGCGCCAACGGCCGCTTCGAGGACATCGAGATCGCGGCGCGCATGCTGGAAGGGCGCAAGGTGGCGAAAGGCGTGCGCTTCATCATCTCGCCGGCCTCGCAGCAGGTTTACCTTCAGTGCCTCAAGGCGGGGCTGATCGAGAAGCTCGTCGAAGCCGGCGTCCAGGTCGTCACGCCGGGCTGCGGCATCTGCCAGCCGCGCGTCGGGTTCCTGTCCGACGGCGAGGTCTGCATCACCGCGACCACGCGCAACTACAAGGGCCGCAAGGGAAGCCTCAACGCGGAAATCTACCTCGCGGGCCCGCTCACGGTGACGGCGGCGGCGGTGGCGGGCGAGATCGTGAACCCGAGGGAGGTGTTCCATGGGCTTTGATCTCAACCGGGTGATCCGCGGCCGCGTCTGGAGGTTCGGCGACTCGATCGAAACCGACGCTATCAATCCCTATTACCGCTACCCGACGATGGAAGAGCTGAAGCAGCACACGATGGAGGCGTACCGGCCGGAATTTCCACAGCAGGTCAAACCGGGCGACATCATGGTGGCCGGGCGCAACTTCGGCTGCGGCTCGAGCCGGCCGGGCCTGGTGTTGCGCGAGGTCGGCGTCGCGGCGATCGTCGCGGAGTCGGTCGCGCGCCTGTTCCTGCGCAACAGCATCTCGCGCGCGATTCCCATCTTCGTCGCGCCCGGCGTGACGGCGATCGTGCAGGACGGCGAGACGCTGGAGGTGGACTACCCGAAAGGCGTCGTGCGCAACCCGGCAAGCGGCAAAGTCGCGGCCTTGCGCAAGTTTCCTCCGCTGATCGAGCAGATCTTCGAGTGCGGCGGTCTGCCGGAATTCGCGTACGAGCGCTACCTGCGGGAAGCCGCGCTCGCCGGC
>Ga0184629_10001025_pt1 | contig 11757 bp, 17 predicted proteins | sample PLM4_32_b1_FD_133158 | JGI IMG/M metagenome (GOLD analysis project Ga0184629, IMG submission 133158) | Groundwater sediment microbial communities from an aquifer in East River, Colorado, USA - PLM4_32_b1 | ecosystem: Environmental > Terrestrial > Soil > Riparian zone | place: USA: East River... | reverse complement strand
GCCGAAGTGCGACTGCACGGTGTTGCTCCAATTAAGGTTGCCGAAGTAATCCAACGACCCACCGCCCGCGATGGTGGCTCCGACCACGCCAGGCGCCACGTAGTTGCCGGATGAGCCGCCAATCACATTCACCGAGCCGTTGGTGACCGTGACCGAGGCGACGCTTCGAGCGGCGGCGATCGTCAGGCGCAGCTCGCCGTACAGGAATCCCCAGTGGCGCATGCGGCCCAGCGGCTTCCACGCCGCGTTGACCCACTCGCGCACCAGGAACGTCGGGGCGGCAGGCACGTGCAGCCGTACCCGCCGCCAGCAGTCACCAAAGGTCTCCGGCATCGCGCAGGCCTAGTAGCCGATGGCCTCGAAGCGCGCGCTGTAGGTCGAGAGGTCGACGGCGGCCTGCTCAGCCCCGGTCATGTCGTAGAACTTCAGCGTCTGCGCTGCGATCTCGTACATGCCGATGATGATCACGGTCCCGTTGGTGAACGGCTCGAAGAGCACCGCCTCCACCTTTCCGAGACCCAATTCGGCGGGGGTGAGCGGCTCACCCCCCACCGTGTACAGCACCGGCCCGACCGCCCGGCCGATCTTTCGGATCCGGGCGTTCGAGCTGTCGTGGTAGTTGCCGATCGAACGATCAATCGTGACAGGCATCGATCAGCCTCCCTACGTGGTTTCCGGAATGTCGAGGTCGACCAGCGCAGTCGCCGCGAAGGGATCCTTGGTCAATGGTGCGGACACCCGGCCCATCAGGGTATAGGTCGGCGCAGTGCCGGCCGCTTCCCGCTGGACCTTGCTGTCGGTCGCCGACGGGACCACGCCGTCGCCGGCCGCCAGGGCCGCCATCGACGCGTCGACGAACTTCACGATGCGCGGCCCGCCGATCTGGACGCACATATAGTCGCCCGCATGCTCCCAGGCGCGCAGGAAGATCCGGGCGACATCGTTGCGCGAGCTGGGGGAGGCGCTCGTCGTGACCATGTACCGGGCCCGATCGGTCCACCACGCCGTCGCGCCCGCGTACGGCGCGACCGACATCGTGGAGTCGGTCTTGATCAACTGGTAGCGCTTGCTCCGTCCCGCGCCGGCGGTCTCCACCCCCGGCTGCTGGCGCTGTGGTTCGATGATGGTGAAGCGCGCGCCCAGCAGCCCAGGGGCGTGCAGGGTCGACGTGCTCTCCGTTTCTGGCGCACCGGACTGGAGATAGACCGGCGGCATTTCCCAACGTGATGGCATGGTCTGATCTCCTCGTTACGCGGTGAAGCCGTGGAGGATGCGCGAGAGCCGCAGCGCCTTCACGGTCAAGTTGCCGGCGAACAGGATCTGCCCGCTGACCTGATTGTCTTCGCGCGCGCCCTTGAAGCCCGTGAACCCGAACGCGAACTTCGAGGACTGCGCGATGTAGAGACGGATGTACGCGTCGTCACCCTGCGGGCCGAAGTTCAGCCACGCGAAGGTCTCGCCCGCCGCGAGATAGTTGCCGAGATCGGCGTCGTTCACGCCGTCCTGGCTGGGCGCGTACTGCGACATGAGGACGGTCGCCTTGTCGAACTTCAGGCCCGGCCAGTTGATCTCCGGCTGGGTCGTGTCGACGATCTGGTGCGGCAGGAAGTTCTCCGAGATGAAGCCCATCATCCGGTTGGTGGTGAGTCCGATGGTGGGGGCTTCGTTCCCCAGGATGCACGAGAAGTAGCTGTGCCGCAGGACGCGATACAGCACGTTGGCGTTCTGCGCAGCGATCAGGCCGGTCGGCGGCGTGAGCGCGGGCGCCACGTCGACGCGGGTCTGTCCGCCATAGCTGGGGAACACATTGCCCGCCCAGCTCGCGTTGGTCCCGTCGTTGTAGGCTTCCTCGATCCCGTTGATCTCGGCCGAGCGATCGTCGCCCGGGAGTGACTGCCCGTGATGGAAGGCCGCGATTTCGAGAATCGCCGACATCGTGAGCGCGGCCTGCTGCATGTCGGTGCGGATCACCGAGAATGCCGCGCGCGGACCCGCCATCTCGACTTCGAGATCTTCGAGGAACTCGGTGACGTTCACCTGATAGTAGCGCGGTGTAAAGAGCAAGCCCGTGCGGGTCTGATGCCGCACGACGTTGAACGCCGCCCCCTTCTTGTACGCCCCGCCCTTCATCGGCTTGTACATGAAGTTCTCCTGGATTTGTGGACCGATCCACTTCCGGGTGAACCGGGCCTTCGCCATCGCGATGAAGGGACCGGCTCGGAAGTAGCCGTCCACGACCCCAGGCATGATTTCCTTGGTCGTGACGGTGTTGACGTCGTCGAGCTGAATGGCCATAAGCGTGCTCCCTGTTGAGCGCTACGCGGATGTGCTGCGCGCCGTGCTGAGACGTTCGTACTCGGCCACAGCCGTGTCGAGCGTATGCGCCGCAGATCCATCCTTGGTGGACAAAACGTCGAGGACCGACGGAGACGCATCACCGCGGAGCGGGAAGGGTTGCCCAGTGGTACGGGCACGCTCTTCGGCCATGCGCTTGTTGACCTCGTCGTTGAATTTCTTCTCTTCGGCTTCCTTGGCTTTCGCCGCGACGCGATCGCCGTACTTGCTGGCGTAGATGTCGGGCAGACTGACGACACGCCCGGGCTGCCCGGCGACGGGCTTGCCGAGGCGCGGATCGGCCGTCAGCTCCATCACGTTCAGCGCTTCGCCGAACAGATGGAGATGCTCGACCGCCTTGCTGGCCAGCCACGCACTCAGCGCGACGTACTCGCGCCCCTGCTCATTCAGCACTTCCTCGATCAGCTTGCGCGGATCGGCCGGAGGCGGCGGCGGATCGCCCGGCTTCGGTGCGGGCGGTGGCGTCGCTTTGAGCGTGTCGTACTCTGGCTTGATCACCAGATACTCCTTCAGTGCGGCTTCGTTGTCGGCGTACCACGCGTTGAGGTTGTCGAGCTTCGTCTTCAGCTCGCCCTCCTTGGTCTGTAGCTCGTTCATGGCCTTCGAGTAGTCCGGGCGGGCGAGCGCGCCATCGCCAACGATGATGATCGCGTCTTTCGCCTCCGGCTTCCCGAACAATTCCTTCGCCTGTGTCTGCAGCTCCGCGGGGAGCTTGGCGATCACGCCGGCGAGGAATTCCTGGCCACTCTCAAATGCACCCATGTCGGCTCCTTCCGAGGCCGGTCACCCGCGACGCCCTCTGTCGGAATTGACAGGCCGGGCGACAGGATTCCTCTCGGGGTGGCAGCTAGACGCTGCCGGGTCCGGCGATGCCGCGATCGATACCGCCCCCCGGGAACGCCGGCCCGGGCGCAGTAGCCGAGACAGCCCCCGCGCCGGCCGCCATGATGTCGGCGAGGTAGCGCTGGAGCAGATCTTTGATGAGCGCGAGCTGCGCACCCTTGTCGGGCGTCACCTGCGCGAAGCTGTCGAGGGTCGAACTGATCGTCTGCGCGGCCTGCATCAGTCCCGTGAGGACTTCGGGCGGCATCTGATCAGACGGCACCTGCGGAGGGCCAGTCAGCCCTTGCGGAGAAAACGGATCGGCCGCGCCCCCCATCGGCGTCGGGGACGGCGGCGGGGTGTCGAGCGGGGAACTTCCGATTGTCGGCGGCAACGGCATTCAGCGACTCCTGCTCATCATCGATCGCTGGATCGGGGCGACTTTCTTCCCGGCCTTCCGATCCTGGTTGAGGCCGATGGCGATCGCCTGCTTGCGCGAGGTCACACGTGGCCCGGCCTTGCTGCCAGAATGCAGCGTGCCGGCCTTGTACTCGTGCATCGTCCCCTTCATACCCGGCATGATCTGTCTCTCAGCGACCGAGCTTGCGGGGCGCGGCCATCCCGCGGCCCTTGCCCAGTCCAGGCAGCTTCTGTACCGCCTTGTTGACCCCGCCACCGACTTGCTTGACGCCCTTGTGAATGAGCTTGCCCGGCGCGGCGATCGCCTTCCCGAGTCCCCCGAAGAATCCCATCACCGTCCTCCCTTCATCATCGAGCCGACCTTGGCGAGCGACCGGGTCATTTTCGAGTGGTGCTTCCGGACACCGGACATGCGGCCCTTGTCCTCGGCGATCTCCTGCGCGCGGGTGAGCGTGCGGTGATCGTCTTCGGCCTGATAGTCCTTGTCCATTGTCGGAGCCGACAGCGCGTGCGACGTCGATTTCGATCGCTTCTTCTTCTTCATCGCGTCACCGTTTGCTCGGCGATCGGTACTTCGACATCAGCTCGCGCGCCTGCTTCGCGCCCTTGCCGATCTTCCGCCCGAGATCCGCGGGCGACTCCCCTCCGGACGCCGGGAGATCGACATCCTTCGCGGTGCGGCCGAAGCCGAGCGCCCGCTTCGCCCGATTTGCGAAAGGCCGATACTCCGGTTGATCTTTGCCACCAATTTTGACGGGCATCACGATTCCTCTTCGAGCGGCTGAGTCCTACAGAGAGTCCGTGACGCTGACGAGATTGTCAAGTCCCTCCCGCGATCAACGCAGGTGCAACAGTGACAGCAGCGGGTCGGCAGTCTTCAGGAATTCCCGCAGTTCCTCGACGGTGACCTGGTACTTCAACAGGACGTCGAACACCTTGCCGGCGAGCACGATGCCTTCGAGGATCGTGACGCGGCCGTCCGCCTGCGCGGCTTTGTAATCGGTCTCGTAGATGGCGAGGATCTCGCCGATGATCTGCATCCACTGGAGCAAACTGCGTTCGGCCATTGCTGTCCTCCTAATGATCGCTTTCCGTCATGGTGGTCCGCCCGTCGGATTTCGTTTCCTGCTCGGGCGGGGCTTGCGCGCTGGCCTTCCGTCCGACCGGCGACACCGTCTGGCCAATCCCCAGGACGGACTGCGCCTTCAGTCGCTCGGTGACCGTCGTCGGGATCCGCAGTTCGAGGAGCTGGCCCGACTCCGGATCGAGGGTGAAGGTTCGGCCGTTGTCGGGATCGGTGTACTGCGGGGGCGGCATCCCGCCCATCATCGCCTGCAGCACGCCCGGTTGCGCCATCTGCAGCATCATGCCCTGCATCACCGTTGGCCCTGGGGGTTCGAGCGGGGGCAGGGGAATCGCCGGCGGAGCGCCGACGTTCGGGGTTTCGAGTGTTTCGTGCAGCGACCAGAAGTCGTAGTACCCCTCGCGCGCGAGCTGCACGCGCATCATCTTGCGCTCGGTCGCGTCGATCGCCAGGACGCTGTTGGGCGCCACGACGAACAGGAATTGCTTGTGGAACCATTGCGCGCGCTGATCGCGGGTGGTGTTGTCGGCGTCCAGCTCTGGGGTGTAGCCGGTGTCACCGGGCTTGAGCGCCGGGACCATCTGCCCGGGATCGAAGTCGAAGTCGTTCAGGGTGGCGCCGCCGCCGCCGAGGATCTGCACGCGCTTCGCCGTCGACAGGAACTGAAAGTAGTCGACCTTCACCATCTCGGAGAGATCGCGCAGGAAGGCCTCGACCGCGCGCGCCTCCGAGCGAATCTCCGGCGTGAGCGCTTCGTAGTACTTCTGGATCGTGTCCGCGCTGGGGAGCTGGCGGAGCTGGAGCAGGGCGGAGAGGTTGGCCGTGCCGGCGAGGTCCGCGAACTTCTGCGTCAGTTTTTCCCAGAGGGTGATCGCCATCGCGAGCACCTGCGGGTTGGGGCCGTCTTCCTTCTTCCACGGCTCGCCGAAGCCCGGCATGACCTTCACGCGCTTGCCCGGGCGGCGCGGATCCATGAGGCGCATGGTGGCTTCCGACACCGCGTTGCGATTGTAGGTGATGTCGGGATCGACCCACTGGCGAATGCCGAGCCGGATGTCGTGCATCGTATCGTTCAGCGCATCCTGAATCGGCAGCAGATCGTTGAAGAGCGGGATCCCCAGGAACTGCCAGGGCACCGACCACAGGCGCAGGCGGCAGATCGGGAAGAGCCCGTGCCAGTACGTGTTCGCGTTGTCGTAGATGATCGCGTCGTCGGTGGCGACGATCAGCCGGCCGCGTGGATAGAGCGGTTCGCCGGGCTTGACCACGTAGGCCCAGTTCGATCCGGGCGTGCCCATCGGGATGTCCTTGCCGGTGAGGTTGCGCGTGCGATCCTTGAAGTACGCACGGTAGAGTACCAGCGTGCCGCGGTTGCGCCGACGTGCCGTAGTCGCCGTGCCCGAACTGATCTGATCGAGCGGGTCGGCCGGCGAGAGCAGCCGCGAGAGGCCGGTGCGGAAGCGGCCGATGATCGTGCCGAGCGAGGTCTCCGAGGACGGCTTGAAGAGATGCGCTTTCGTGGGATACATCCCGCGCAGCGCGTTGACCGTGTGCTCCTCGCGCAGGCAGAGCCCCTCCCACATCTGCACCGAGCGACCGTAGCTGGGGCGCAAGGGCAGCGTGTCGCGCGCGTCGCGTGCGGAGAGCTGGTGGGCGCCGCCGAGCGGAGCGTGCGGATCCCAGTCCACGCCGAGGTCGCCGGTGCCGCCAGCCAGGGCGTATTTCACACAGTCGCCCAGGTCGAGATCCATCATCGTGGTGATCCACTCGGCCAGCAGGTACTGGTTGAGCAGATCGGCCTGGACGCGATACTCCGGGTTGGTCCGCCAGCCGACGACCGGCTTCAGGTCGGTGATCGCCGACACATGCGCCTGCATCGCCTTGCGCGACTCGTTGATGGTGATCTGCGGGAGGTACTTCAGCCGGCGCTGCTCGGTCGAGAGCTGCTCGCCGACGATGTACTGCTGCGCACGGCTGATGTTCTCATAGGAGGGATCGGAGCGATTGATGAGATCGCCTTCCTGTGTCCATTCCTTCAGCCACGCGAGCACGCGCAGGTCGCCGTGCTGGAGGGTCTCGGCGGAGGTCGCCGGCAGATCGAGGATGCCCGAGCTGGAGAATTCAGCCATCGTCAGCCTTTCCGTTCATCCGTCAATTCGAGCGCGACCGGCTGGAGCTTCCCGGCTTCGACGTAGTGACAGTGGGGGCAGCGGTGCGGGAAGACCCAGACCCACAGACGAACATTCTCCCCGTGCGCGACCGCGAGGCGCTCCGCTTCGCTGAGGCTCCACTCGGTGAGTACCTTGCCATCAGGGAAGACGAGCGCAGGCAAGGTGATGTACTCCGGCTGATCCTTCGCGATCAGCACGAGCGTGGCGCCTGCGGTCTCGAATTGTTCGACCGGCTGCATGGCCTATTCCTTCCCGCTCATCGGGAGCGCCGACGCATTCGACTCGTTCACGGTGGGACCGAAGTGATGATCGGGCTCGGTCGCCGACTTGCGCAGCGTCGAGCCAAACCGATGCGCCGCTTCCTTCGAGGGCTGCTCGCCACCGGCATAGCTGGGGCTCAAGGTCGGCTGATCGCGATTGCTCGGATCCTGTGCCCAGCGGCGGAAGACCATCCGCTGCCCCTCGCCGTTGCGGGCATGGACTTCGCTCTCGCGCTCGACCTGCCGCAGCTTCCGCACGCTGTCGATGTGCACGGGCTGGCCGCGGCCGTCAGTGGTGTCGAACGACGTGAAGGCCGCGCCTTTCACGTCGCCGTAGTGGAGGGCGGGCGCGGCGGGCACCCAGGCCATCGGCCGATCGCAGTGGAGCGGCGGACGGGCCGTCGCCCCCTCAGTCACCGACCGATAGACATTCGGGGTGAGCTGCCCGCACACGCCGCAGAAATAATCGTGGAGGGGCACAGCCCTACTTCGCGATCAGCTTCGTTGGGGGTCCGGGCACACGATTGAACTTGTTCAAGCTGACCGTGTAGTCGGATACCGCCGTGCCGGCCTTCGCCCGAAGGCGCATCGAGTAGCCGGCGCCAAAGGCGATCGGCTGGACGTTGACCGGCGCCGTGCAGGTGTTGGTGCCGTCGGGTACCGGCTTCCCAAGATTCAGCGTCTGCAGCACGGTCGCGTCCGGTCGCAGGATGTCCAGCTCGTAGCTGTCGACGGTCGCATGATCGGTCGAGGGGGTGAAGGTCACCGCCGAGGGGTTATTGACATCGGGCGTCTGCGCAGCCGCCACACCTGAGCACAGCAGCAAGGCAACGACGATCAGCCATCCACGTAGTAGCAGTTTCATCAGCTCCTCCAAAAGATTTCTTCCTTGATCCGATCGACCACCGCTTGCAGCGTCTGCTCGATCGATTGGCCACGCTTCTTTGCCCGGTAGGCGATCTCTTCGAGCTGCCCGGGCGTGAATTCGATCTTCACCGTCCCAATCGAGATCGCCGCGAGACGCTCGACCGCCGCGATCAGATCGTCCGAGTTGTTCGTCGTCCCCAGCCCCAGCGTCTGCTCCAGGCGCGTCCGCAGCGCCGCGGAGAGCATGCGATCGTTGCCGTCGATGATCTTGTAGCGCTCGTCGAGCTGGGAGGGGCCGCAGACGTCCACCACGATCCGGTTGCGCGTGATCAGCCAGTCCCCCGCGATCGCCCGGAGCGTGCGACCGTCCGGCAGCTCGACCTCCCGATCGATGGCGAGCCGCACCGCGATCAGTGGCTGCGTCTTGGCCAAGACTGTCAGCTTCGAGGGCTGACTAGAAGATCCGGTCGCGGGCGCCGCTGAGGGGCGCGAAATGGAGCCCGGTATCTCCGGTGAGGTCGTCGGCGAACTCATCATCTTCCTCCTGCGCGTGATCCGCTTCGTCGGCGGTCACGTCACTGTTGCGCCAATCCCGTGGCTGGGCGTCGGTCGTCTGCGCCTGCTGCTGGATCGCGGCGCGTCGACGGCGCCGCTCGGCGATCGGTTCCGCCTCGCCGCCGGCCAGCCGCCATGCCACATAGTAGCCGATCGCCCCCGACATGACGCAGTCGTCGTGCTGGCCCCGGGCGGCCTCGGCGTTGCCGATCGTATCCGGCGTGATGAAATGCCGCAGCTCGCCCCGCGTGATCGGCGAGTTGAGGATGAAGTCCGGCCAGCCGGTGATCGGGTCGAAGTTCACGATCGCATCGTGGAAGCTACTGAGCAGGAGTGGGCGCGTGCGCGCCGTCGTGACCCAGCCAATCTTGGTCGAGTAGCGATGATCCGGGCTGGCCGCATCGGCGTACTCCCACACGTAGAAGTGCGCGTAGCCGAGATGGAGCTGCAGCGTGTCCTGCGTCGAGAGGCCGTGGTTGTTCGTCTCGATCGCGGCGAGCGCTTCGACTTGGTCCTCGTCGCAGTAGAGCCGACCGATCGCGTCGCAGATGAAGGCGAGCTGCTTGGGATCCACCACGTTGCTCACGTACTGCGCGACCTGTTCGGCCGGCTCCTCGATCGTGGGGAGCCGCACGATGTCGACGACCGAGTAGTCCTGACCGAGTCCGTCGCTGACGTCGACCGACATCGCGTACCGTCGCCGGCCCCGAGGGCGCGGGTACTCCCAGATCGCCAGCACCGACGATCGCAGCGAGGGGAGATCGTGCAGCTCGCCAGTGGTCAGGCGCCGGAAGCCATAGCCGGGCGGCACCGGATAGGCGGTGGCCGCCGTGGCGAGCGTCGGGAACGGGATGCGCGGCGAGAGGGGCGGGTTGGGCCGCCGAGTCGACGTCGCAGCCACCCCGGCATCTGGCTCAGGAGCCATGCGTCGAAGCTCGGCGATCTCGCGGGCGGGCTCGACCGCCCAGACGTCGCGCAGCGGGCGCTTGCTGCCGGCGGCGTCGATCGCTTCGAGCTGCTCGATCGTGAAGATCGCCTTGCCGGCGTACTGGAAGCATTCTTCGTCATCAGCCGGGTACTCCTTCAGGAACTTCGCCAGCTCGCCTTTTTTCTCGTAGTAGGTGCGCGTGCGTTCGTACCAATAGAGCTGCGCGCGGCTGAGGGTGACCACCCGGCCCATCCACTTCGGGGAGTCCAGCTCGCACTTGCGCGCGTGCTGCTCGGTGCGCGTCATCGGGATCCAGTCGACCGGTGCCGGCAGGCTGTACTTCTTCGGCTCGGCGTACCACGGGATGAAGAGGTTCTGGAAGCGCCCCTCGCCCTCGCCGGCGGTCTGCCAGTGCAGGTGCCACCAGTCGCCGGCGAATTCCGCGGTCGACTCCAGGATGGCGAGCGTCGCGCGGCTGATCGGGATGGTCGGGAAGAGCGCGGAGTCGAGCTGCTCGGGATTGTCCCAGGTGGCCAGCTCCGAGATGTGGATCACGCTGTAGGTCTGGCCGCGGCCGATCGCGCCTTTGGAGCCTTCGAGCCCGGTGACCGACTGCAGCGCGCCGCGGGTCGACTTGCCCCAGGCGGTCTTGACGTAGCTCTGATTGCTGAAGACCATCTCGCGGTTCTTCACGAAGTTCAAGCGCTGCAGCTTCAGGAACCAGGGGAGCTGCTGGTAGAGGCGATCGACCATGCGGAACAGATACCCCGCCTGCTCCTCGACGTCGGCGCCGCACAGCGCGCGCAGGTGCGGCGTGGTCAGGATGCGATGCGCGAGCAGTGACTCGGCGAAGGTCGAGACCCCGAGCTGCCGGGCCTTCAACACGTTGAGCAGGATCCCGTCGGGATGATCGGCGGCGTCGCGCGCCAGCTCGATCTCACCGAGCTTCTGCAGGACGAAGGCCTGCGACTCCCACAGCGGAAAGAGGGGGCGGAGGCCGTGGCCTTCTTCGTCGATCCATACGAAGCGCTCGGCGAAGTACTGGTAGTCGAGAATGGTGAGCAGCCGCGTCGAGGCGATGAAGAGCTGCTCCTCGGCGGTGAGCGCGCGCACCAGCGTGCCGCGCTCGTCGACCGCTTGCGAGAGCTGGCCGGTGAGCTGATGGGCGTCACCGATGGTGTAGCGCGGAATCTCCCCCGCCGGAAAGATCGCCCGGATCGCGGGGCGCGCGAGCTGCGCCTCGATCTTCCGCGCGATGAGGGTGGGGGCGTACATCGGCAGCCCCGGCTACTTCGGGGCGGGAAACCACCGCTCGATGCCGGCGACGAACTTGTCCCAGCGCGCCCAGGCGGCAACGCGACTCTCCAGCGGTTGCCCCTTCTCGATCTCGGTCACCATCTCGCAGAACGCTTTGACCGCCAACAGAAACGCTGTCACGGGATCCATGCTGCCTCCTCGTCGACGCTTACCGCCGCCCCTGAATGATATAGGCCACCATCGCATCCTGTCCGCCTCCAGGCAGGTCGAGGATCTCGCCCGTGTCGAACGATCGCGCAGGCTCCACCGGTTGCAGGGTGAGCGGGTCGTACGCGACGACCTCGGTCAGCGGATAGCTCGCCCGCAACGCGACGTGCCCGCGCACGCCGATCGGCATCTGGATCCAACGACCATCGCCAGACAGCGCCGAGTACGCCTTGTTCACGCCGTCGTTGGTCAATCCGTCCTTGTCTTTTTCGTCATCCCCTTCCCAGTGATGGTGCGGCTGGAACGGCGCGACGGGATTCGGCGGCACCCATTGCGTGTTGGCCACCTGCCAGTTCTCGACGCCTTCAGGGAGGAGCGCCTCGACCCGTCGCACGGCCGAGACAATCGCGTCGATGTTGTCGATCTCCCAGAAGTTCGCCGGGCGAGGACCGGTGGGTCCAGGCTTGCCATCCCCGAAGACACCCGTGCCGGTATGCAGCACGTAGCCGGCGGCGCCGCACATCACGCCCACGGCGCGCGTCATGGCGAGCTGCAGGGGGTTCACCTGCGTCACGACGCTCGACCCCGGGCCTGCGGGCTCGTTGGCGAAGCAGACCAACGGCCGCGAGTCTTTCGCGTCGTACGCCTGCCGCACCTGCCGCCACTTGAAGTCGCCGCCGCCGCGATCCCAGTGATGCGTGAAGCCGGTGAGGCCACGGTCGAGCGCGGTGGAGCGCAGCAGCTCGGCATCGCCCGGCGAGGAGAGCGCGACGATGTTCGGGGTGCCCGCGCGCAGCACACGCGCCATCGCCTGCATCGCGTCCCACAGTT
>Ga0184629_10001024_pt1 | contig 11769 bp, 12 predicted proteins | sample PLM4_32_b1_FD_133158 | JGI IMG/M metagenome (GOLD analysis project Ga0184629, IMG submission 133158) | Groundwater sediment microbial communities from an aquifer in East River, Colorado, USA - PLM4_32_b1 | ecosystem: Environmental > Terrestrial > Soil > Riparian zone | place: USA: East River... | reverse complement strand
TCTTTTGACTGGCGGGGGGTCGGCCGGGGGGTAGGCTGTCCGGCCGGGGGGTTGTCCCGCGCTGCCGGGGGGTTGGGGCATGATGGGCCACAATATGACACTAGGGGCGTGTGTGGGACAGTATAGGACATGAATGCCGCGCGCAGCGCTGTCATATGGAGTACTCTAGAACGCCGTAGGCTCCGCCAGTGTCGGCTCGTGTGACATAGGGGCATCCTGGCTGGCCCCGGAGGGGGGCGGAGTCTCATACTCGCCTAGACCAACTTTTCCAGCTAAACCCAAAACCCGGCACTGAATCTAGCTTTGGGTCCCCTTTAGGTTCCATACCCTATGGGATGCCCCCCTTTGTCCAGACCTATCACACTATAACACCTCAACCCCTACATATGGGACCCCCTTGACATTTGGCCACAAGATGTGGTAGTCTTCTTTTCGTGGCTGACAACCATCTGAGAGTCCAAAACCCGGCAAGCAAACCCCCCAACGAGAACTATGAAAGACGAACTAACCAAATTTTTTCAAGCCCAAATTAACCGAATCCTCACGAAGCCCCAGGGGCACGCGAGCGGACCCCGCAAGCCTAGTCTTAGCCAGTACGAAACGGGAACGAAGAAGTGACTGAACTCACATCCGTAGACTCCTACATGCAGCATACCGAAACCTATGGGGACCTTAAGGTTTTCTGTATTCTTGGTATCCCAGACTTAAACCCCAGACTTTTGCTCGGCCAAAACGTGGCGCTGGATGGGATCCCATACTACGTAGCAGGGGTTGATACATATACACTTCCAGACGCTACGGGGACAAACTTTGGGCTCATGGTGAGGCCAATAAGTGAGTAAGGACTATTTTCCAAAAGTTAGGGAAGCTAGGGCTAAGCTCCTAGAGCAGGCAGATAAACTCATAGCGAAGTATTGGGATCTAATCAACGCAGCCGAAGAGGCTGGCCAATTCGACGTAGCTATGAAACATGTCCAGTGGCTCATAGAGCACACTAGGGACGATGATGGCAAGACCATCGTAAGCTCAAGCGTAGACAAAGAAGAGGGCGACGGCCGCAAAGGCAAGTCAGGCCCAACCATTAACCTAGGATTTGCCATTGGTGGCATCCCAGGAACGAATCGAATAGCAGAGCTTAATCCCGTAGTCATCGACGTTAAGGATGAACCATTTGAATCTAGCGAATAACCCCGTCCCGGAAGACATGTTAGCTCTTCCCGAAGGGTTCGAAGGCCTCTCAATAACCAGGGCTGACGGAACCCAAACGGTTCTCTACACCCCCACCCCAAAACAACTTATCTACCATACGGTTACGTACCCCAACGTTTTATTCTATGGGGGCCGTGGATCTGGTAAATCTATGTGTGGTCGCTGGGATGCCCATATCAGGGCTCTCGCCCATCCAGGCTTCACATACTGCATCCTCAGAAGGACTTTCCCTGAGCTCCAGAGATCCCACCTTGTCCATATTGACAGGGAAATGAAGCAACTAGGTGGACATTTCCATCACCAGAACAAAATCGCATACTACCCGAACGGATCTCAAGGATTCTTCTCCCAATGCCAGAGCGAGGAGGATGTTCTTAAGCTCCTCTCGGCGGAGTTCGCTCTCATGGTGTTCGATGAACTTTCCACTTTCGAATGGGAGATGTTTACGAAGCTTAGTGCGAGCGTCAGAGTCCCGGTAAATTCTGGACTAACTGCTATGGTAAGAGGTTTAACCAATCCATTAGGACCTAGTGCAGGGAAAATCATCGAGTATTTCGTAGACAAAACTGTAGACGTTGATGAGGACCCAGATTATAACCCCAACGATTGGTATGCTATTAAGGCAAACCTAGAGGATAACCCCCACCTAGACGAGAAACAGTATAGGAAGCGCTTTTCTGGACTCCCTGCGCATGTCCGAAAGGCGTGGGTAGATGGTGAGTTTGTTCTAGAGAATGCCCTTTTCGACTTCAGGCCCATCCGAGACGGGAAACCTTATCATGTAACCCATGATATTGACCTAGCTACCATACTAAAGAACGCTAGAGTCTACAGGGCCATAGATGTTGGGTGGTTCCCAGACCCCACAGTAGTACTCTGGATAGCCCACTTAGGCAATCGACACATTGTTTTCAACGAGAAAATTTGGTACAAAACCACAGCCCCAGATATTGCAGCAGATATCAAGGAAGAGGACGCTAGGCTCGGCGTGTCCAGGGTCGTCATGACCTATTGTGATCCAACTATGGACATCAACACGACCGCAGATGTTCGAACGATTATGGAAATCTTCGAAGCCAATGGGGTCCCTATGGAGAAGTCCATAAACAATAGGGAAATGTTTGCTTTGACCATGCATGAGTTCCTAAATCAAGAGGCTTACGAGAACACCCCAAGACTACAGTTTTACACTTATGGTGGCAGAGGATGTCCTTACCTAGTGAAGACCATCCCTCAAATGAGGTTTGACGACAAGCATCCTAAGGCTATGGCAGACCACAAAGAAGACCACGCTGTCGTGGCGTGTTGCTATTACCTCATGAGCCACGCAAGCGATACGAGTATGAACCCATCAAGCGGGGGAACAACGTCCCGAAGATGGATGAAACCCAAGGGCATCGAACTTTGGCGCCTAGGTAGCGAATCAATCAAGGATAGAAACTAATGAACTTAGAAGACACTGGCTCGACCTCACTAGAGGTTCTAGACGAGCAGAACGCCGACTTGGGCACTCCGCAGGAAGAGGACCCCAACAAGAAGGTCCACGACGACTTCAGGACTCGAATTGAGGCCTGCAAAAATTATCGGAAGAAGCTCATCCCAACATGGGTAGCGAACATAGACTATCGAAGGGGTAAGCCTTTCACATCGCAGACCGATGAGGATAGAGTTGCTGTCAACATGGACTGGTCTCTAACAAAGACCAAGCACGCTGATTTGTTCAGCCAAATCCCTCAGGTTAGAATCAACCATTCACCCCAGAGCGTACAGGCTGGTCCGTGGCTTCATGCTTTCGAACAGAAAATCAACGATTCCTTAATTTCTAGTGGTATTGAGGCTGCTATGGATGAATGCCTCCCAGACGTTATTAACGCGGCTGGAATTGCTGGAGTTATCATCCTTCATGAGTCACTCACAGAGGATAAAGAAGTCCCATCCATTGATTTCGCGACTCTTCCCCCAGAGATAGCGGCTCAGGTTCAAAGCTCTGGCATGATGCCTGATGGCTCTCCTGTTCCTACGGAGGTTGTGCCACAAATTCTAGACCATAGATACGCCATTACTAGGTTAAGTCCGTCTGACTTGCTCTGGCCTATCAGCTTTACGGGGTCAGATTTCGATAATGCTCCTTGGGTTGGCCGAAGTGGCAGACTTTCGTGGGCACAGGCCATACAATGCTTCGGAAAAACAGACCAACGTCCTAATGGACTAGTCGAAAGCGACAAGGAAAAGCTAGGAGAGGAGAGAACCTCCCTAGATAGGCTAACTCATGATGTGGATAAGGATAAAATCGCTGCTGATGATGAAGTTGGTTTCGATGAAGTCTTCTACAAGGAGTTCCACTTCAATCCAGAAGCTAAGTCCTTCTCAACAATCCATCACTTAGTCTTCATTAATGGGAAGGAAATCCCAATCATTGATGAGCCTTGGAAAGGACAGGAGGCAGACAAGGAAGATGGACTCCTAATTGGGAGTATGAAGTACCCAATTCGACTTCTGACCCTGAACTACATTAGTGATGAAGCCATCCCGCCCAGTGACACAGCCATTGGAAGGGCTCAGGTTAATGAACTAGCTAAGGGCCGCAGTCAGATGATTCTCCAGAGGGAACGCTCCCTACCTGTGAGATGGGTCAACATCAACGGAGTAGATCCTACTGTTACCCAGTCCCTTATGAGGGGTACGTGGAATGGAATGATTCCCGTCCAAAGCGACGGTACCCGCCTAATTGGAGAAGTTGCTCGGGCAACGATGCCTCAAGAGAACTTTCTCTTCGACAGAATCATCAAGGCAGACCTTAATGAGCTATGGAACCTAGGGCCTAACCAGCAGGGTGAAGGCACAGGAATCGAAACCGCTGCCGAAGCTAACGCAGTTCAGCTAAATTACCAGACTAGACTCGGACGAGAGCGGGCCAAGGTTGCTAAGTTCTTTGTTAGCATTGCCGAAGTTCTCGGTGGGCTTGTTTCTCTCTACGAACAGCCCGAAGAGTTTGGAGAGGGATTCAACAAGACCATAACCAGGACTCTAAATTATTCCATCCTAGCTGACTCTACAGTTCTCGTAGACGCAAAGCAGAGGATGAAGCAAATCGTAGACTTCGTGAACTTTACTGCGAAGTCTGGATTTCTAAATCTAGAGCCAATCCTGAAGGAACTTGCGACTTTGAGTGGATTCGACGCAAACCTCGTGATTCAGCCTCCACCACCCAAACCACCGGCTGAGCCAAACATTAGCTTGAGACTTACGGGAGTTGAAGACCTATCTTCACCGATGAGTCTAGCAATGCTCATCAAGAGTGGTCAGGCACCATCACCGGAAGAAATCTCAAAGGCAAAGCAGCTTATCGCACAAGCATCCATGCCGCCGCCTAACGCTCCTCCAACCTATCCTGGACTCAATCCTGGACTTATGGGAGCAACCGACCCGAACTTTAAGGATGGGGACGGTGGAACGGACGGAGATGGAAACCCACTTCCTGCAGAACATCCACCAGAAATTGTGGCAGGACCTCTACATGGGAAAGTCCCAGTAGACCCAGGTTCAATCCCACAACCTGCCCCTCCGCAGCCTGGACAGGCTCATCCAGAATGGGCACTTATGGATAGAATCAACAAGAGAGAAGAAGAAGGCCAGGGTGGAGGCTAAAATATTGAAGCTACAAAAAAGAACGGCCCCAAGTAAACATCCAACAATGTTAGACATTGCTTGGGCTGCTGGAATATGGGAAGGAGAAGGAATTATTTGGCCGTCAAGAAAATCCAGGCCTTCACTTTCAATAAATGTTTCACAGAAAGATGTTTATATTCTACACAATCTCAGAGATTTGTTCGGTGGAGGTGTTCAATTAAGAAAACTACATTGGAAAAATCCTTGTAATCATTGGGTTATAAGTGGGCCAAGAGCATTAGGTTTTATCTACAGTATTTTTTCATTTTTATCACCAAGGCGTAGAAAACAGATAAGAACAGTATTGGAAAAGGTAGGGTAGTTCTATTCCAATGTATAACCTAACATGTGAAGCAGGACATGAGCAGATTGACGTTCTCTTAAAGATGGGGGAACGTCCACCCTGTCCAACGTGTGGAGCTCCTACTGAGACCCTATGGACAGCAAGCTCAAACATTATCGCAGACGACATCCCTGGGGGGCTTGAGGTCCGCCATGGCCTTTGTAACGATGATGGGACCCCTCGAAAATACTATTCGAAGTCCGAAATCTACAGGGAAGCCAAAAAGAAGGGCCTCTCAGTCGGGACAGACGTTCCCTTCAAGGACCCAACAAAGAAAACCCTTTACTTTACTTAAGATGCCATACAAAAACCCTGCAAGACATAGGGCATACTGGAGACATTACAAGAAGTTCCGGCCTAATAGAAGGTATTGGAAGAAGGGCGTAACCAACAAGTGGAGGCTAGCCTACGGGATTAGCCCCCTAATCGGAATGGGGCGCGAATCCTGCGCGATAGTCGTCAGAACCATCTTTGATGTCGTCATAGCAGCCCTAAAGCGGGGCGAAAACGTCAAGATTGATGGATTCGGAACCTTCGAGCCCATTGACAAGAAGGCTCGACGTTACTCTTGGGGTATAACCATTCCAGCCCACACAACAGTTAAATTCACCCCCCACAAGGACTTAAAGAACATTCCGTATGATAATCCAGGACCCGACACCGAGAACCAAGAAGGTTGACGATTACGACTTCTTGTTCGATTCAGGCTTTCTCCTACCACTTACCGTAGACCCATCCCTAGGGGATACCATTGAATTCAGTGATGTAGGGGTAAAGATTAACCTAGTCGGAAAGCCAAGCACGACAGACCCCGACCAGTTCACCCCACCAGAAGACCATACTATTTTTACCCGACATCTCTGTGCAGTGACACATAGGGTCAGAGAGGCTCCTGTCGTTACCAAGGAGCAAAAAACCGAGTGGGTCCGAACCATCCAAGAAATCTCAAAATCAGTCCACTGATGCAGGCTCCCTAGCTCTCTACGCGAAGGGGGACATGACCTCTAAAGGTCTGTCCCACGTAGCATACGACTGATGTGATGCGTATCAATATATAAGGCAATCGCATCGCATCACCCACAAGTTGTTGATTCTAAAGGGTTTATAAAATAGCCCTACTGATGCGCATCACCCGCGCATCACATCGCATCATCCCCTAAACCAAGGAAAATATGAATACAGATCTTACAGATATCGTTACAGAGTCCCTAGAAGACGCCGCAATGCCCCAGGAAGAGGCCGTCGAGACCTCCGAAGGGTCCACTACAGACGAAGCCGTTGAAACCTCTCCTGAAGCCTCCAGCGAGGCTACAGAGGCATCTGGGGACACAGGCGAAGTTGCCAGCCCAGCCAATCGAGCAGCTAAAACCCCAGACGAGTTCGAGAAGAAGTTCGGAGTCTCCTCCCAGTCCGTCACAGGCCGGGAAAACCGCATCCCCTACTCCAGGGTAAAGGCCATCGTAGGCAAGCGGGAAAAGGAACTTCAGACCCAGTACGAGAACGAATACAAGCCCAAGCTTACAGAGTTCGAGATCAAAATCAAGGGCTATGAGGAAACCCTCCAGAGGGTAGGTGAGTTCGAGAACGTCCTCATGAACGAGCCGGAGAAGATGTTTGAGATTCTCCAGCGCATCCCGGCTTACGCGAAATACTTCCAGACCCATTCCCAGGAACAACCTGCAGCACAAGCAGCAGCCAACCCTGAGGATGCTTTCCCAGAACCAAAAGATAAGTATGGCGATGGCGTAAACTACAATATGGACGGGGTTAAGGCCCTTCTAGATTGGAATGCCAGACAGGTCGAGTCTAAGGTTTCAAAGCAGTACGATGACAAGTTCCAGCAGTTCCAGCAAAAGTACAGTCCAATCGAAGAGGAGTGGAAAGCACAGCAGTATATGGCTCAGCTAGCTCCCAAAATTAACGAGCAGATTACTGAAGCACGGACTTGGCCCCTCTTTACAGACAATGAGGCCGAAATCGTCAAAGCCCTCGAAGCCGATCGAGCCCTAAGTCTAGATGGGGCATACAGAAAGGTAGTTTTCCCGAAGATTCAGGCAGACCGAGATTCCATTCGCCAGTCAGTCATTAAGGACCTCCAGAACGCCCCGGCAGCTACAGCAGCCCCAGCCCGTTCAGCGAAGTCAGTAGTGCAGCGTGGGACCGGCCCTCGTAGCCTTGAGTCAGTCGTTTCAGATGCAATTAGGGACATTAAGAGGTAATGTCCATGTGGGTCAGTGGTGTAACGGGAGCACAGTTGGTTTGCATCCATCGAGTGGGGTTCGACTCCCCCTGTATCCACCAATTTAGTAAGTAAACCACAAGATGTTGGGGGTCTTGACATTTGACCCCTACTTATGGTAGACTCTTTGATGCTGGGGCTTTCCCTCCTAGTGCGCCCCTAACTGACCTCCTTCCTGTCAGCACTCCAGGGGCACGCGAACCATACCAGGTTCCAGCAAATGTTCCCGAGTAGCTCAGTAACAGAGCGTTCGTTCGCCGTAAGGTGTTTCGAGAGGTCGGTGGTGTAAGTCCATCCTCGGGAGCCAATTTTTTGTGGTCCGTTGCCCTTAGGGGTAATTGAGGCCTTTCGAGTCTGGCACTACTCGTGAAAACCAAGTGCTACATTTTCTATCCCTCCGAACGTTGGGTTAAAAAGTTCATTCGAGCGCTCACTCGTCAAATGAGTATTCCACTTCCGAACAATTTAACTCTCTCAGAAGGATAATATCCCTATGGCCCTATCAATCGAACAGATTGTAGCATATTCGTACGAGGCAGTCCTCGCCGAGATGCGTAAAGGCACCAACCAGTGGGTCGAAAATGCGGCCCTGCGTGAGCTCCAGAAGGGCGGCTTTATTAAGCACGTCTCTCTAGGTCCCACAATTGAGTGCCCCCTAGACTACAGACCGAATCCTGACGCAGGCATCCTTGTCACAGACATGGACTCAGCGCCACTAACCAAGACAGAAATCGGTACGGCAGCAAGCTACGAAATTGCACAGCTTTCCGTTCCGGTCACTTGGTCAAAGGGTGACGACGCAAAGAACCCAGAGGAAAACCAGAAGGTTAACCTCGCCACTCAGATTCTTGAGAACGGTATTAATACCCACGACGACATCATCGAGCGTAACATTTTCGTTACCTCAACTGCTGGCGGTGTGGAGCTAAACGGGCTAGACGTTCTAGTTCCGGATTCTGGTCAGGGAACCCCTGGCGGTATTTCTGCAGTTACCGAGACTTGGTGGAGAAACTTTGCTGACACCTATACCGACGTAACCGACATCGAAGCAACCATGACGGCTGCTTACAATGCGGCTATGAAGGGCTCAGGTTCAGAGCAGACTCCCAAGATTCTACTTGGTGGTTCAGATCCTCATGCACTCTACGAGTCGCAGCTCCAGCAGCTACAGCGCTTCGTGGATACCAACGAGGCAGACGGCGGATTCAAGGTCCTCGCATTCAAGACCGCACGATTCGTTTTCAGCCAGTATGGTGATGACCATGTGTACTTCCTAAATCCCAAGAGCTACAACCTAGTAGTCTCGAAGCAGTACTTCCGGGATAAGGGCAATACCCAGGAAATCAACGACGCAAACGCATTTAGATTTTTCATCTACAGTGCGCTTCAGGCAATCACAAACAACAAGTCGCGTCTAGCAGTTATCTCGCTAGCGTAACAAATTAAGGGAGAGTTAGTTTACTAGCTCTCCTTTTTTCTAGGCTCTGGTGCGCTCCAGCTAGTCTAGGAATTTTCGCAATGAGCGCTGGAACAAGGAGCCAGTCATGGCAAAATCAAAATCAGTCCCAGAAATCTCAGAAGTTCCGACTAGTTCGGAGCTCACCAAAGCTTTCGTAGAAGCCATCGAGCTCACGCGGCCCGTAGCTAAGAAAACTATTGCGACCAGAAAGAAAAACACTCCCTGGACGCCAAAGGATGGTTCTCCTAGACTAAAGCTAAAGAGAAAGATGTACCATCACGACCTCCTGATTGACTCCGAGCGGGTCAGCAACGAGGAAATTGATCTTCTAAACAAAATCAAGCCTGGTGTTTACTGCGACGGATGGGTAAGGGTGATTCGGAGAAAGGACCGGGGAATCAACATTGATTACTCAGTCAAGACTAGCCACAAGCTAAAGCTTGTGACCGAATTCAACATTACGAGTTTCTCGGGTTTGCTTCAGAGATGTATCGAAGAGGCAAAAAATCCACAGAAGCTTGAAGCTGAAGAAGTAGAAGACTAAACACTATGGCCTTAACCGGCCGCTGGTTCATCTTAGCCAGCAAAAACAAAGGGGATTCTCATGAGTTCATTCACAGACATTCATTCTAGCAAGCGCTTCCCACTTGGTAAGCGGATTCGCAAGGACGGCGCAGAGTATATTTACGCAAAGGGTGTTGCATCCCTAGCGGCAGGTTCGTGGGTCACAGTCGATGAAGTTGGCGTCACTGCCCTTCTAGACACAGACTCTTCGAGCAAGGGCCGCGTTGCAGTTTCGATGTCCGCAAATACATCCAGCACAGCATTTAGCTGGTTCCAGGTTTACGGCTACGTTCCTGCAGCTCTATGCCTTGCCTCTTTCCTTGACAACGGCTCAGTTTTCATGACCTCTACTGGAGGTTCAGTTGACGACTCAGGTGCCGGTGCGGAAGTATTCGTTTACGGCGCGACGGGTCGTTCGGCCCGAGACACAACCACAGGTATGGCAGCTTTCGAGCTCAATTATCCGTGGGTTGGCGCTGAAGCACTAGACTAACCTAAATTAGGGGAAGAGCTTAGGCCCTTCCCCTTTTTTGTCGGCCTCTAACCGTTTTCGTATTTGTCAGAGAGGAAAATTATGATTTTTAGCAACATTTGGGCGGATAGTATCGTTAGAAAATACACTTCCGCAACAGCGATTAAGGGATATGCCAACGCCGCAGGGATTGGCACGAAGGACGGAAACTTTCTTTACAGTGCCGTAACTGGCGGAAACGCAGGCGCTTCTAACGTCGGCGCAAAGAATGGTTCAACCGTTTCAGTTGTTGAGTATGGTTTCGGTGGATTCCTCCACAAGACTGTTCTTACCCTAACAGCAACGCCAATCGCTATCGCAGACGCGACTGCAGGTGGTGGAGTTAAGCTCTACACCTTCCCAGACGGCGGAATCACCATCATGGGTGGCTCCTTCAGCGTGGCACCAACAACGACTTCAACCATTGCCTCGACCCTAAAGTCGGGCGTGACCATTGAAATGGGTGTTGGAACCGCTTCGGCGGGGGCAGGCGCACTAACCACGACTGAGGAAGACCTCATTCTTGGTGCAACTGGCCCAACGAGCACAGTCATTAACGTCGCAGCAGCAGCAATTGTGAGCGCGGGTGGGACCGTGGCAATTCTTGACGGCAGTGGCACAGCCAAGACAGCGAACCTCAACATCGGTGTCGTAACCGCCACTGATATTGACGCAGACGCGACTGCAACCCTAACGGGCACAGTGACGCTTCTGTGGGCATTCAACGGTGACGTGTAAGGTTTGAACCAATCTGACGTAAACCCACGTAAGGGGAGATTATCATTCGATGGTCTCCCCTTTTCGTTTTTAGGGACCAATTAAATGGCGGATAATACAACTCTTCCTGCAACAGGAACCGGAACAGCAGATATCGTAGTCGCGACCGATAAAGTCGGTGGCGTAGATTATCAGCGTGTCAAGCTTGTTTGGGGTGCAGACGGCACTGTCAACGATGCAGACACAGCCTCTGGGAAAGGTGTGCCTGTTCAGGCTGGAGATAACCTCAACACATCTGCCCTCGCCCTAGAATCTGGCGGAAACCTTGCCGCTTCAGCAACATCTCTAGCAGCAATTGATGATTGGGACGAATCAGACCGGGCAAAAGTCAACCTAATTGTTGGCCAAGCAGGTGTTCAGGGCGGTTCTGGCGCAGTAAGTGCCACAACTCAACGAGTTGTTCTAGCCACTGACGTAGCTCTCCCATCAGGAACAAACGCTATCGGTAAGCTCGCTGCAAACAGCGGTGTAGATATTGGTGACGTTGACGTTACAAGCCTTCCGGCTCTCCCAACTGGTGCTAACACCATTGGCTCTGTCAAGCTCACTGATGGAACTGACGTAGCTGACGTTCTAGACCTAACAAATTCTAACCCCGTAGCTGTCGCTATCGTTGACGGTTCAGGTGACCAAATCACCTCTTTCGGGGGAGGCACTCAGTATACAGAGGATGCCGTAGCTCCTGGCGACCCCGTTGGGACCGCCCTAGTGGTAACTCGCGACGACCAACTCTCCACAGTCACAGAGGCTGAAGGCGACTGGAGTCGAGCACGAGGAACTTCAAAGGGTGCCCTTTGGGTAGCCATTGCAGACTCCTCCGGTGACCCTATCACCTCTTTTGGTGGTGGAACACAATACACTGAAGACGCAGCAGCCGCAGCTAACCCTGTTGGTTCTGCCCTTAACCTAGTCCGTGACGACGCTCGTGTTGGGAGTTTAACCAACACCGATGGCGATAACGTTGCAGCTCGCGGCACAAATGCTGGTGAGCTTTACGT
>Ga0184629_10001023_pt1 | contig 11771 bp, 5 predicted proteins | sample PLM4_32_b1_FD_133158 | JGI IMG/M metagenome (GOLD analysis project Ga0184629, IMG submission 133158) | Groundwater sediment microbial communities from an aquifer in East River, Colorado, USA - PLM4_32_b1 | ecosystem: Environmental > Terrestrial > Soil > Riparian zone | place: USA: East River... | reverse complement strand
GACCGCCGGCGCTCATCTGTCCGGCGGCTCGAGCGTCACCGTGGCGGCGTCGGGCGGTGTCGCGACATTCAGCTCGTTGAGCGTGGACAGCGCAGGCACCGCGTACACGGTGAATGCCGCGTCGGGCGTGCTGGCCGGGGATACGTCGAGCGCCTTCAATGTGGCGGTCGGCGCTGGCGCAAGACTCGACTTCCTGGTGCAGCCCTCCACGACGCCACCCGGAGCGACGATTACTCCCGCCGTACAGGTCGAAGTCCGCGATGCGGGAGGGAACCCGGTGACGACGGACAACGCGACCTCGGTCACCGTCGCGATCGGCACCAACCCGGCGAGTGGCACGCTCGGAGGGACGAAGACTCAGACGGCCGCGGGCGGCGTGGCGACCTTCGCGAATCTGAGCATCAACAATGCGGGCAGCGGCTACACCCTGACCGCAGCGGCGAGCGGCCTTACCGGTGCGACGTCGAACGGCTTCGATATCGTCGTCGGTACCGCGACCCAGCTCGCTTTCGGCACCCACCCGAGCAACGCCACGGGTGGGGCGACGATCAGCCCGGCGGTGACGGTCGAGATCCGGGATGCCGGCAACAACATCGTGACGACCGCCACGAACAGCGTCACGCTTGCGATCGGCACGAACCCGAAGAGCGGCCACCTGTCGGGGACGAAGACCGTGGCGGCCGTGAGCGGGGTCGCGACATTCAACGACCTCAGTATCGACAGCGCGGGGACCGGGTACACCTTGGGCGCGACCTCCTCCGGTCTCACCAGTGCCACGTCGAATACCTTCGATATCACGGTCGGCCCGGCCACCAAGCTCGGCTTCCGGGTGCAACCGGTGAATACCGCGGGCGGCACCGCGATCACGCCGGCTGTTCAAGTCGAAGTTCGCGACGCCGGCGGCAACCGGATTACCGGGGCCACCAACTCCATCTCGGTGGCGATCGGCACGAATCCGAATAGCGGCACCCTGTCCGGGACGACGACCCTGTCGGCGGTGGCCGGCGTCGCGACCTTCAGCACGCTGAAGATCGACAGCGCCGGCACGGGGTACCGGCTGACCGCGGCGGCGTCCGGTCTCGCCGATGCGACTTCCACCACGTTCAACATCAGCGTCGGCCCGGCCAGCCAGATCGGGCTCCTCGTCCAGCCGTCCGACGCGACCGCCGGCAGCGCCATCACCCCAGCGGTCAAAGTCGAGATCCGCGACGCCGGCGGCAACCGGGTGACGACGGCGAGCAACTCGGTCACCGCGGCCATCGGGTCCAACCCCGGTGGGGGGACGCTGGGCGGGACGAAGGTGGTCTCGGCGGCAAGCGGGGTGGCGACGTTCTCGACGCTGAGTATCAACAAGAGCGGCGTGGGCTACACGCTCCAAATGACATCCGGGGCATTTACGCCCGTGACGAGCGATGCCTTCGACGTCTCCGCCGATGGGGTCAGCGCCTCCCTCTCTAGCCTGGTCGCCGCGACCGACACGATCGGCCAATGCTCGTTCTCGTGCGCCGCCGGCATCCACGCTTCCACCGTGACCGTCACGGTGCAGGACCAGTTCGGCAACCTGGTGAACGGGTCTCCGGTCGTGCTGTCCGCGAGTGGCACCTTGAACGACTTCAGTCCATCGGCGTCCGGGAATACAGACGCGAGCGGCGTGTTCACCGCCGCGTTCAACTCCTCCGTGGCCGAAGCGAAGACGATCTCGGCGAATGCGGGAGGAATCGACATCCTGCAGACCGGGACGACGGCAGTCATGCCGGTGCTGGTCGGCGCCGGGGACATCGCCGACTGCAATTCGGTCCGGGACGACGCGACCGCGAATCAGCTGGACAGCATTCCGGGCGTGGTGTTCGCCGCCGGCGACAACGCCTATGCGAATGGAACGGCCACGAACTTCGCCAACTGCTACGACCCGACCTGGGGCCGCCACAAGGCGCGCACCAAGCCCGTGATCGGCAACCACGAATACGACAGCAGCGGCACTGCGGCGCCGTACATGGCGTACTTCACTCCAGTGGTGGCGGATCCCCTGGGGAACAGCTTCGGGTACTACAGCTTCGACCTGGGCACGTGGCACGTCGTGGTGCTCAACAGCGACTCGGGGATTACCAACCCCACCTCGAACGCGGCGCAGCTCGCCTGGCTCCAGAGTGACCTGGGGGGTCGGACGAACCAGTGCGTGCTGGCGATCTGGCATCGCCCGTTGTTCACGTCCGGAGCCTCGAACGGAGGCTCGGCCAAGATCCGGCGGTGGTGGCAGACGCTCGAAGACGCCGGCGCGGAGATCGTCATCAACGGGCACGATCACCTCTACGAGCGGTTCGCTCCGCAGGACTCGCTCGGGAACGCCACGGCCGCCGGGATCCGGGAGTTCATCGCGGGGACCGGGGGCGGGGAGACGCACTCCAACTACGTCAACAGCCCACCCAACGTCGAAGCGAGCGACGGCCCGACCTCGGCGACCTTCTCGCGCGGCGTGCTGCGCCTGACGCTGTACGACAAGTCGTATCGCTGGGAGTTCCTCCATGCCCAAGGGCAGGGGACATTCGCCGACTCCGGCACGGCCGCCTGCCACTGAGTTCCTGGGTGTAGACCCGCAACATTAAAGAAGTGAGGTGGAGCCGGGCCCAGGTCTTGCAATCGATAACCTGGGGTGCCTGGCGGGCCCTGCTGTGTTGCACAACCGCCACAGCTCTCCGCTCGAGGGGCCAATTTGGGGGGGAAATTCGCGCGGAGCCGGATGGACCGTTCGCTCCGCAGGGCACTGATCACCGCCTCGCTGCTGGTCGCGTGCACATCGGACACGTCGGGTCCGCCGCCCTCGGTGGCGCGCGTGGACGTGACGCCTCCTGTTGCATCCATCCCAGTCACCACGGCCGTCCAGGTCACGGCGGTTCCCCGGGACGCTCAGGGCCATGCGCTGAGCGGCCACACCATCAACTGGTCGAGCAACGATCCGACGGTGGCGACGACGACCGCCGGCGGTCTCGTCACCGGAATCTCACTTGGATCGGCGACGATCACTGCCACGACTGAGGGGCATTCGGGCAGCGCCACGGTCTCGGTCGTACCCGGCCCGGCCGTCGCGCTCGCGTTCACCGCGCAGCCGAGTGCGGTCATCGCGGGTGTACCGCTGACGCCTCCCATCCAGGTCACGGCTCGTGACATCCAGGGGAACACCGCGACCGGATTTGGCGGGAATGTCACCGTCGCGATTGCCGCCAACCCAGGTGGCGGCACGCTCACCGGGACGAAGACGGTTGCAGCCGTGGGCGGTGTCGCGACGTTCAGCGACCTGCGCATCGACAAGATGGGAACCGGCTATACCCTGCAGGCGTCGTCGGCATCGCTCCCCGTGGCAGCGAGTGGCGCGGTGCAGGTGAATGCCGGGCCGGTGGCCCGCTTGGCCTTTGCCGTGCAACCTGTGACGACGGTGGCGGGCTCGGCGATCACGCCGGCGGTGGTCGTGCAGGCGCGCGATGCCTTCGACAATCCGGTGCCCGGATTCCACGACACCATCACGATCGCGCTGGGGGCGAATCCGACCGGGGCAACGCTGTCCGGCGTGACGAAACGCGTAGCGGTGGGAGGAGTGACGAGCTTTCCGGGGTTGAATCTCACCCGCACCGGGACTGCCTACACCCTGGCCGCCGTCGCTCCCGGGCTCGGGCCCGATTCCTCCATCACCTTCGCGATTACGCCGGGTCCGATATCGGGCACCCAGTCCGGCGTGAGCGCGACGCCGGGGACGATTACGGCCAGCTCCGGTTCGAGTGCCGCGACGATCGCGATCACCGTGCATGACGGATACGGCAACACCGTACCCGGCGTCTCCGTGGTGTTGCTCGCCACGGGCTCCGGGAACGCCCTCGGGCAACCCGCTGTGGTCACCGATGCCGCAGGAATCGCGACTGGCACCTTGAGCTCCACCGTGGCGGAGTCCAAGACGGTGACCGCGGCCGCCGGGGGAGTCGCGATCACGCAAGCGGTGAACGTCACCGTCACCGCTGGCACCGCCGCCGCACTCGTCTTCACCGCGCAACCCGGCGGCGGCGCGGCCGGCGTAACCATCGCTCCACCGGTGCAGGTGACCGCTCAGGACGCGTTCGGGAACCCGGTGACGGGGTTCACATCCGCCGTGACAATCGCCCTCGGCGCGAATCCGGGGGCCGCGACACTCTCCGGCACCACCGTGCGAACCGCGGCTGCGGGAGTCGCCACCTTCAACGACCTGAGTCTCGACAAAGCGGGCAGCGGCTATACGCTTACCGCGTCCGCCGCCGGCGCCGTGAGCGATACCTCGAACGCCTTCGGCATCGGGCCCGGGATCGTATCGGCCTCCCAATCGACGGTTCAGGTGGCTCCGGCCGTCATCTTCGCCAGCAGCGGCACGAGTGCGGCCGCAGTCACCATTATTGCCAGGGACGCCTTCGGGAACCCGGTGTCGGGTGTGAACGTCGTTCTAGACGCCTCTGGTTCGGGCAATGCCTTCACCCAGCCGGTCGACCCCACGGATGCCAACGGCACGGCAACCGGGAGTCTGAGCTCCACCGGCGCGGGGGTGAAGACGGTGACGGCCACCGCCAACGGCATTCCTCTGGCGGAGCAGCCGACCGTCACCGTGGGGGCGGGCCCGGTCTCGGCGACGACGTCCACGGTGAGCGGCGCGCCCACGAGCATCCAGGCCAGCGATGGAGGGTTCTCCTCGACCATCACCGTCACCGCGCGCGATGCGTTCTCGAACCCGGTTGACCGGGCCGCGGTCGTGCTCTTCGCAACCGGCACGGGCAATGCGCTCGTCCAGCCTGTGGGCGCCACCAGCGCGACCGGCGAAGCGACCGGCGCCCTCAGCTCCACGACCACAGGCACGAAGGTCGTTTCCGCGTCGGTCAATGGTACTCCGATCCTGCAGACCGCTCCGGTGACGGTCCTCCCCGGCGAGGTCTCGGTGATGCAGTCCACGTTCGTCGTGACGCCAGAGTCGATCGTCGCAAGCACCGGGGCGAGCAGTGCCACGATCACCGTCACGGCGAAGGACGATCACGGCAATCTGATCCCCGGCGTCGCGGTCGCCCTGGCCTCGAGCGGCCAGGGGAACGCGCTGATCCAGCCGGTGGGCCTCACGGATGGCAACGGGGTCGCCACCGCGTCCTTGTCTTCGACGGTCGCGGAGTCCAAGGTGATTTCAGCGGTCGTCGGGGGCACGGGTCTCGATCGGCTCGACACCGTGGCCGTCGTGCCCGGCCCGGCCAGCGCGATGGCCTTTGTCGTGCAGCCGTCGGGCACGACCGTTGGCATTGTGATGACACCGCCGGTTCAGGTCGAGATTAGGGATCAGTTCGGCAACCGCCTGACCGGCTCCACTGCCAACGTGACGTTGGGATTCGGCAGCAACCCGGGCGGAGCGACCCTGGCGGGAGGTGGCCCGGTGGCGGCGGTCGCGGGGATCGCGACGTTTGCTTCCCTGACAATCGATCACGCGGGGACGGGCTATACCCTCGCGGCCGCCTCGGCCGGACTCCCGGGGGCTCTCTCGGCTTCGTTCAACATCTCCGCCGGCATCGTCTCCGCATCTCAGTCCGGCGTAGTGGTCAGCCCCGTGTCACTGACCGCTGGTGCAGGCACAGCGACGGTCACGGTGACGGCTCGCGATGCAGGCGGGAACCCCGTCGCCGGCGCGACGGTGACAATCGCTGCGACGGGCACTGGGAACGTGATCGTCCAGCCGGGGCCGCCCACGAACGGGAGCGGGGTGACGACGGGCACCTTCTCCTCGACCGGGGCCGGGCAGAAGACGATCAGCGCGATTGCGAGCGGCGTGCTCATCTCACAGAAGCCGACCCTCACCATCGTCGCCGGGCCGGTGTCCGCGTCGCAGACCACGGTCACGGCCAACCCGGCGTCGATCGAATCGGGTAGCGGGGCCGCGACGATCATCGTCACGGCCCGGGACGCCTTCGCAAACCCCGTGAGTGGCGCCTCCGTAACCCTGGCAGCGAGCGGATCCGGCGTGACCCTCACGCAGCCCTCGGCGCCGAGCGACGCAGCCGGCGTCGCGACGGGAGCCCTCGCCGCCTCCACCACGGGTACGAAGACCGTCTCCGCCACGGTCGCGGGAGTGGCGATCGCGCAGACCGCGACCGTCACCGTCCTGGCACCGGGATCGGCGGTGACGTTCGTGGGCGCAGGCGACATCGCCGATTGCGGCAGCTCGGACGACGAGGCCACCGCGGCCCTGATCAACGCGATGCCGGGGGTGCCGGTCTTCGCGCTCGGCGACAACGCCTATCCCAACGGCTCGACGAAGGACTTCGCGAACTGCTACAATCCGAGCTGGGGGGCGTTCAAATCACGCACGCACCCAGCGGCCGGGAATCACGAGTACAACAGTTCTAATGCTGCCCCATACTTCGCGTATTTCGGGGCCGCCGCAGGGCCTGCGGGGCTGGGCTACTACAGCTTCGATCTCGGCGCCTGGCACGTCATCGTCTTGAACAGCAACATCTCGAGCGATGCCGGGTCACCGCAGGATGTGTGGCTGCGAGCCGATCTCGCCGCCCATCCCACCGTCTGCACGCTCGCCTACTTCCACCACCCCCTCTACTCGTCCATTGGAGGCACCGGGAGCGGTGGGGCGGTCATCACGAGCGCCCGGCGGTTCTGGGACGACCTGTACGCGGCCGGCGCGGATCTGGTGCTCAACGGTCACCGCCACGTGTGGGAGCGGATCGCGCCGATGAAGCCCGACGGCACGGCGGACCCGGTGCGTGGCATCAGGACCATCATCGCGGGGATGGGCGGCGAAAGTGGGGGAGACCTGACCAACATCTTCCCCCTGAGCGAAGAGCGGGAAGGGCACACCTTTGGAGTGTTGAAACTCACCTTGCGCTCGACGAGCTATGACTGGCAATTCATCCCGGTGGCCGGGAGTACTTACACCGACAGCGGTACCGGGACTTGCCACTAAAGGTGCCTCGTCAAGCGGGCCGGGCGCCCTCGCGGGTGCGGAGCCGCACATACAGGCGGTAGAGCGGTGGCACGGCGCTCGTGGCGAGCACCTTGAGCCGCCGCCGCACCAGCGCCCGCGTCCACCCACGGAACCGGACGAGTTCGGCCACTCGTTGCGCCCGGGTGCTCGCCTTCACACTGTAGCGGCCCAGGACCCAGCAGTCACCGATGCGGCGGGGGGCGAGCCACGGCTCCGATGTAAACAGGTATCGCAACCCGGCGCTGCTCGCGGACTCGAGCACTGTGTCCGAGATGTCGCCCCCCGGCACGGAGGCGGTGACGCACGGCTCGCCGAGGATCTGCGCGATGAGGTCGCAGCTCGTACGCCATTCCTCGGCCATACGGGCAGGCGAAAGGGCACGGAAGATGTTGGGGTGGGTGTGCGAATGACTGCCCACCAGGTGGCCGGCGCTGTGCAGCGTGCGGATTGCCGCCGGATCGAGGAAGCCCCGGCTGCCGGTCAGGCTCGTGACGATGAAGAAGTGCCCCTTCCAGCCGTGCTGGGCGAGCAAGTCGGCCGCCGTCAGGGCGCTCTGGCCGCCGTCGTCGAATGTGAGCAGCAGGCTCCGGACCGGGCGTTCGAAATCGACGTCCACGACGAGGCCGGGCTCGACGGGCGCGCCCGCCATGTGGGCCAGGTGTTCGGTGAACGCGGCGGTCGAGTGTTTGTAGGCAAAGGCGCCTGGGCGCTGGAACCCCGAGGCCATCGGGTCATCGGTGACCTCGTGATACATGAGGGTCGCGATCTGGGGCCGGAGACTCACACGACCCTGCTCAGCGCGACAGCGGCAGCTCGGCCGCCGGCTTCCCGGACGTCGGGCGTGACGGCAACAGCAGCTCCACCACCCGGCGCCAGAATCCGGCGCCGTAGCTCACGTGAATCACCGGCAGCACGGCGGCGAGTGCGAGGCCCACGGCCGGCCCTTGCTTGAGGGCTGTCTGGACGGCCGACCCCAGCACGACCACCGAGTAGCTTCCAGCTACCAGGGCAAACAGGATGGCAGCGGGCGTCCAGAGCAGCGCCGCCGCCCCTGTGCCGAGGATGCCCAGCACGAATCCGGGCGGGATGAGCTGCCGCACCGTCATGAATCGTCCCAGTTTCTTGGCGACGAGCGGCTTGAAGTACCCGTATTGATAGAACATCCGTCCCACCTGCCGCAGCGTGGCGCGCGCGTAATAGTACGACACCACGTCCGGGATCAGCAGAATCCGTCCGCCCGCCTTGATGAGCCGGGCGTTGAACTCGCCGTCCTGATGGCGGATCAGCTCCTCGTCGAACATGCCGACGCGGTCGAACGTCGCTCGGCGGATGCAGAAGAACGCGATGGTGTCCACCCAGCGCGGTTGGTCGGTGCCGATCCGGAAATAGGAGGTGCCCACACCGAACGGGTGGGACATGCCGATGGCGATCGCCTTTCCCATCGCCGTCTGATTCGCCGGCAGGGTGCGGAGTACGGCGCCGACGTTGTCCGCGCCGAATTCGTCCAGTGCAGCGACGAGCCGGCTCACGTAGTTCTTGGGGTACACGACGTGTGCATCCATCCGCACGATGACGTCCCCCTGCGCCGCCCGGATCGCCAGGTTGAGGGCCACCGGGGTGATGCGCCGGGGATTGTCGATCATCCGCACGGCCGGGTGTCGGGCGGCGTAGTCGGCGAGCAGCGGACGGGTCCCGTCGTCGCTCATGCCGTCGACCACCAGGACTTCGAGGCGCTCGGGCGGATAGTCGCAGGCGAGGATCGAGTCGAGGCACTCGACGAGATAGCGCTCCTCGTTGCGGCACGGCACGATGATGGTAACCTGGGGGAGGGGCATTCGCGTCAGCGCTCCGTGAGGCGGGCGGCGACCGCCGGATCCCGGCGCGGCGCCGGCCGTCCGGCATAGCGGGCGATCGCCGCACGGTACACGTCGATCAGCCGGGCCGTAATCGCCTCTTCCGCGAGGGGCGCCACGGCCACCCTGCCGGCCACGCGTTGGCCGCGTCGCAACACGCGCTCCAGGGCCGCTGCGATGGCCTCGGGTCGCTCGTCCTCCACCAGCTCGCATCCAGCGATGCCGCGCAGCCGCTCGGCGGTATCGCCGATCGGCACCGACACCACGGGGAGATCGCACGCCAGGGCCTCTTTCACGACGTTCGGCGAGCCTTCCTGCATCGAGGTAAACACGAACGCGTCGCACGCGTTCATGTAGAGGGGGATGTCGGTGTGGGCCACGCCCCACGCCACGACGAGCTCGGTGGGGAGTGTGCGGTTCAGCACCTCGATGGCTGCCTTGGCCAGTGCGTGGCGCTTCCTGGGCTGCTCCGGGTTGCCGGCAAACAGTACCAGCCGTTTGTCGAGGGGCCACCCCAAGCGCGCCCGCGCTTCGTCGCGCGGCACGATGCGGAACAGATCGAAGTCGAGGCCCGAGGGCAGCACGGTGACGGGGGCGGACGTGTGGAAATAGCCGGTCATGTGCTCGGACACGACGACGACCGCGTCGGCACGGCGCAGCGCGAAACGGGCCACCGCTTGTGAGATCCGCCCGGCCAGCGTGTACCGTCCGTCGGGACCCACGATTCCCAGGATGTCGCTGCCGCGCAGCGTCACGACGAGCGGCAGCCGTTTGGGCAGCGCCAGAATGCCGCTCTGTCCGAACTGGGCGTGCACGACGTCGTAACGGTCCGGCTCCATCCGCGGCCGCACCTGCATCCAGGCGCGCGCGTAGTTCCAGGGCCGCTTGGCGCCCCGGAACGGAAACACGTCCACCTCCAGCCCCGCCTTGCGCAGGAACTCCGCCTGGCGCTTGACGAAGTGGGTCGTCTGCGGCTGTCCCGGCTGTGGCCATCCGGCCGTGATCATCAGGACCCGAAGCGGTGCTTCCACCTTCTCCTGCTCGTGCTCCACCCTAGTGTCCCCCGTGCGAAGCATCGGAAACTGCGGCAGGGGAACCGGGTGCCACTCGGGCCGCTTCGGCCACAGGCGCCGCCGGTTGGACCTGACGGGCCGCCCGTGCGCGCTTGCGCCCCGAGAACAGATCGCTCAATCCCTGGACCCATTCACCCACCGCCGGCCAGCGGTCGTCGGGCTGCCAGGTCTCCGATCGGGTCCCCACCGGCTGGCGCCCCAACAGTTCTTTCAGTCCTTGAAGGACCGTGGGGTAACGTCCCGGATAACCCGGTGGGGCCCCGGCGAGGATATAGAGGAATCGTTTGACGTCGCCCCACAACCAGCGGACGGTCAGGCCCGTCGCGTAGCCGGCCCTGCGCTCAACGGGCGTCCCACGCAGAATCGCCGCCCACCACAGCGGGAAATCCGCTCCCGCGGAGACCGCCAGCTGCAACGAGCCCCAGAAGCGGCCGTTGACCTCCATCAGGGCGGGCGCGTGCACGCCATCGTCGCGGAACTCCACCATTGCCGGACCGTGCCAGCCCATCGACGCGAGTAGGCGCTCGGCAGGATCTAAAAGGCGCGGCTCGAGCGGTGCCGAGCGCCGCAAGCTGCTGCCGGAGCCCGAAGGGCGGACGTCCCGCAAGCGCTCGTGCGCGAACCAGGCGACCGGGTGGCCGGATTCGAACAGGGCGAACACGCCTTTCCCTTGGCCGGGCACGAAGCCCTGGATCAGCGGCCAGTGCTCACCTTGGCGGTGCAGGGCCACCGCGGCCTCTAGCTCTGTCGAATTCCGCACGTAGCTCGTTCCGGGGTCCGGCACGAACCGCGCGCCGTCCCACGCATTGCTGAAGCGCGATTTGACCACGCACGGGAATCCAAGGTCGGCCGCCGCCGCCCGGACCTCGGACAAGGTGGAGGGCACGCGAGTCGGAGGAATCGTGACGCCTGCATGCTGCGCGAGCTCGAACGTCCGTGCCTTGTCGAACGCGAGGCTCAGGAGCGGGGCCGGGGCGCTGCCCACGGTGATGCCCTCAGCCTCCCACGCGGTACGCTCGAGGTTGCAGAGCACGCAGGAACGCTCGGTGAGGGGCAGAACCAGTGAGACCCCTCGGGCCGCTGCCCACCGGCGCAACGCCGCGAACGCCGCGGGCGTCTCGCCGGAGAGCCGGAAACGACCGCGCGCGAAGCGGGACCAGGATGCGAGGGGGCGGGGCCGTGTCGCGGCGACGAACACGTCGTAACCGGCCCGTCCCAGCGAACGAACGCACGCGAGGGCCTGGTTCGTCTGGCCATCGAGCACGAGCGCCGAGTCCCGGGTGTCGTTCACGCCGTGCCACCGCGTGACCGGACTGCGTCGAGCAGCGCGGCCTTGGTACGATCGAGATCGTCGTTGACCAGTCGCACTGCGCCCGGCACGCGGTCGAAGACACGGTGGTAGGCGTCGGAGCGGCGGCGCAGGTACTCGATCGAGAACTCGCGCTTGCGCCGATAGGACTCTTCGGGCGTGATGTCGAGAAACACCGGGACCGTCGGGTGCGGCGTCAGCCACTCGAGCAGCCGCGTCCACGGACCGCGCCGGCCGTCGGCGACATCCACCAGCGTATCGTAGAAATAGCGATCCATGATGAGCACCCGCCCCTTCACCCGTTCGAGGTAGGTGCGATAGCAAACGAAGATCGTCAGGTCCAACACGTAGAGCAGCCGCCGCATCGGCTTGTTCCAAAGGATCGCGGTGCGCACTCGGCTCAAGGTCCCGCGCCACCCAGTGGGGATCGGTCGCTGGAGTTTTTGAGACTTGGGGTCCGGCGCGCCGGGGGCAAGCGACGGCGGCCGCCCCCCGCCGAAGAGGCGATCACGCACGGATCGCAGGAAAGCGTATACGCCTACCTGATCGTT
>Ga0184629_10001022_pt1 | contig 11773 bp, 18 predicted proteins | sample PLM4_32_b1_FD_133158 | JGI IMG/M metagenome (GOLD analysis project Ga0184629, IMG submission 133158) | Groundwater sediment microbial communities from an aquifer in East River, Colorado, USA - PLM4_32_b1 | ecosystem: Environmental > Terrestrial > Soil > Riparian zone | place: USA: East River... | reverse complement strand
TCGCTGACCCTCCGGGGTAAGCATAAAGCCAAACTCTTGTTCTTCTTCCATCCAAACAAGTTCTAGTAGTTTCTTGTCAACCATACTCATAAGAACAGCATCTTGTAGTGCGACAAAGAACTTCTCTAGACCTGCATCTGTTAGTTCATATTCGCCATCTTTAAGCTTGAAGACCTTAACGAATTGTTGGCATAGAAAGTCAGAGTCTTCCCGCGCAAGAGCGGGATACGCTCTCTTAATAGCCTCAATTACGTGTGGTAAATGTTCTGGTTTGAACTTGAAACCCGTCATTCCTGAAATCTCCGCGCCATCTTTTCGATGGTCTCACGAGGAACGTTATGAGTGTTGCGCTTTGCACACATATCAATGTAGTCAGTGAACTTGTGTGGACTGCCATCCATATCGGGGAAGAGATGCTCCTTGCCGATTAGAACTTCTTGTACTTCATATCCAGCAGTAGTTGCAAAATCCTTATAAGGTTGCATTTCCTTATGGGTAGTATTTGTGTTGTCGATATAGATGACCTCCACGCCTGCATTCATCATCTTTTGACACTTCACTTGATTATTCTTATGGCGGATACCAACCAGGGTGGGATCGAAAACATACTTTCCATCTACCATACACTGATCGTCAGTTGAACATACCGCAACGCTACGATTCCCTGATGAAATCGCTGCCAACATTGCTTGTCTAACGTAAGTAGACTTTCCACCACCGGGGAGGCCACGCATGATAATCAGTTTTCTCATACCCTATTATACCATCAACTCTTTGTTACGTCGGTTGATTCTTGTGAATCTGGATCGATCCATACAATCTTGGTCTTCCCCTGATGACCATGAATATCTCGTAAGTGTTTTGCATTACGGAAAATTGTAATACTTGGCTTATGTGATAGCCATTGCATAACAATAGCACCATCTTCGAATTCAAGACCTTCTGCTACCTTGCCAGTACCACTCACACCACTCTCATCTTCATCACGTAATAAATGAAATCTTCTCATAGTTTAAAAAGAAGCCTTGCGGCCCTCTCCATCGGATGTCTGAATACCAAGAGACTGGAGCTTATCATCAAGTGTGTATGTATTACTTCCGCGTTTGATATAACTTCTTACACCAACAGCTGCTTGACGATGAGCTTCACTCATTAAAGATGCTTGTGTGATAATTTGAGCATTACCAAAAACAGCATCGAACCCCTTCGCATCTAGTTTTAGAATTTCTGTCCAGAATGACAGCGCATCCTTGCGCTCAAGTGGATTTAGTTTAATGAAATCAAAACATCTTCCGGGACGAACAAGTGCGGAGTCGATTTCTTTAACAGCTTGGTTAGTAGTAATGATGATCTTCATCTTACCTTGAGTGAAGATACCATCACTAAATGAAAGTAGCTGTGTCATAAACGTGCTATTCTCATTCTTGCGCCTAGGTAATAGGCCAATGTCAAGGTCGTCAAAGATCAATGCATCAAACGTTCTAGATGTTAACTCACTCCAGAACTCTCCCTCTTCCATTACTTTAGGATCCTTTACATAAGCAACTTTGTTGTAGCCGCCAACATTCAGGATATGCTTAATGAAGGTTGTTTTACCCAAACCTGGATCACCATACAACATTAGAATCGGTTCATGAGCCTCGTTGTATTGTGTAATCAATTCATTGATGTCAATATCTGGATATAGTTCGGTGTAGATCTTTCTGAATTCTGAGGTATCAACATAAATATCACTACTACAGAATCCATTCTTTACAGACATGAAGTAATAGTATACATCGATACCATTACTATCAGTGCTTTCAATTGGTAGGGATGCTCCAAACTTAACCAAATCATCTAGCGTGCCATTTGTTGCAATAGTAAAATTGCATTTGTTTGACACTATACTATGCTTCCAAACTACACAAACAAAGTCTATCTTCTCTAGTGAGAGATTAACAACAATACCAAACTTCTGACCATCAAGAATCTCTGCACCCATCTTCTTAAGATGTTCTAGCAATAGCGGAATGTGTCTCTTATGCAGAAGCACGGTATCAATGTTTGTGAAATTTCTTCTAGTGAAGAGATCCATAAACCACATGCAGTTGCCAAGGTCACTAACCTTATCGAACTGCGGCTTTAGAATTCCGAACTTATTGTTCATATGTAACCTTTCCATTTTCATCTAGATTGAATATCATGGGCGGGCGAATGGTTTTGTAATCTCTATCAAGAGAAGCAACGTTAGCATACATCTTATCTTCCGACATCTTTACGCCGCGTGCCTCATGTATATGTCCACCAACGATAAGTCTGACTTGCTTAAGCGATTGCGACTTACGTAGCAACGCTACCGAGCCCAGCCGTTCGTCAGCATTTCCATGGCCACCTTCATCTACCAATCCGTAACATGGACCGTGACAAATCAAAACATTTGTATCGTCATCAACCTTACCAAAAATATCTCTTAGATAAGGATTGTTTGTGTATGGTGGGACGCCATCATCAATACCGTTGAATGCCCAGCTATGAAACCACGGAGTCCATGGCGTTCCATAGAATTTAACACCATCAATTACAACGGAGGCATTCTCCAAGTAATGGATAGAGTCCTTGCAGGTACCCAACAACATCTCTCTAATTGTCGGATTGTACTTGACATGCGACTGATCAAGAGTTAGCTCGTGATTACCAGCAATCACAATCTTATGAGTAGCCGGTTGACGCTCCATCCAGTAGAGGAAATCTCTAACCTCAAAGAATCTTCCTTGCCATGTGGAGTCACCAGCATGGATTAGAACATCGCATGGAGGAATGGTTAGCGCCTCGTGGCTGCAATGTGTATCAGAAATTGCGACGATCTTCATATTCTCTCCACTTAGAGAAGTCTCTACTCACCCATACTCCATCTGACGTAAGGCGAGCGCGATCTTCTTCTACGCTTTCTAGTAGATCTTTAATGACTTCTTCTTTTTGATCTTCTAATTCACCAACGAGATCTATATCGCTAAGTGACAGATCGAAGAACTTCATCCAGTTTCTAACTATACTTAAGTCTTGCGACATAATGCACTGCCAATGCGTATTGTGTTAAGGACACATAATGATTCCACATACTTAATGCTATACTACGATTATGTGATACTTTCAATTTGATTGATCTACTCTCATCATTAACATAAACCATGAATGGCATTGCTACACCATTTGGTAAAACCATACTTATATTCCAACTAGACCAATATCTATCATCGTCAATTGCAGTGCCCTGCGACATACCAAGAGCTGTACGATGAAAATTTCCTAACTCGTCCCACTTACACACCTCTTCTATGTGAGGATAAATCATATCTACCCATAGATCTAATCCTATCACAGTATCTATATCTACCCTAGGAAGTTTCGTCATAATATGGTAGCAGCGGTGGAAGTCGAATCCACAAACACGATATTTTGAGTATCGCGGCTTTGCCAGTTTGCCTACGCTGCCTCAATTCTTTCTAGATGAACAATATGGTTGTCACCATCCAAATCAAAGACGACCTTCTTTACTCTATAAGATCGTTTGAAGTAGATCACTTCTTGTCCTTCGACAGGTAGTTGATATAGATAGTTTTGATTTACTATCTTATCATCAAGCATGAAATACGTACAGATGTTTCCTTTCATACTTGAATCATCTTAAGTTTGTTCATAGGTTTTAAATGGACCTGATCTAATTTTACAACTAACAAGTTCTGGTAGCTCTAGATCATCTAATCTACCCGCAATGCAATTGAAACAAAGTATACCAGCTCCTTTGTGGTAAGTGGGATTAATCTGTTCCCAAATATCATCTGGCACTAAGATATCGCAGAACCCTCGGCTATTATATCGCAGCTTGCAGTCATAACATACAAGCCCGCTATATTGGCGCCTCATCTCATTACGTTCTTCGTCAGTATACTTCTTCATAATATGGTGGTCATGGTGGGAGTTGAACCCACACGGGTTTTTAGGCCCTCCGGATTCTAAGTCCGGCGCGTCTGCCAGTTTCGCCACATGACCATGTACAGTCTCTCCTATTGTCAAGCCTTAATTCCTACCACTTGTGTCACCTAGATGATACAGCCAGTAGTTTGTCCAGCGGCTTTCCTGGATCGTGGTGCTCATGGCTGGATTTGAACCAGCACTTTCAACGTTCTCAACGTTGTACCTCTGCCGTTGGGTTACACGAGCTTATTCGTCTAATTCATCCTCAGTAAGAGGCGTAAGCGCCTCTTCAATCCATACAGCTTTATCGACACAATCGCGAGCATAGTCTGTTACCATCTGTGTATCATCAAGTTTGGCAAATGCTTTATCGCGCTTCTCTTTATCATCATAACCTAAATTGATATCATATTGAGATCCATCTACTAGCATGAATCTAATATTGATTAGCCACTTCGCTTGATCTTCGTCTGCATCTTGAGAAGATTTCACAAAGAGAACCTGACGCTCATCTAGATCAACAATTTTTGCAAAGTTTTTCATATTATGACTCGATTACAATTGTCCTCATTTCCTTGCCCTCAATCCATTCTAGTTGGATGTATCCTTCTGGTGTAGGATAAATTCCAACCGGCGCTGGGCCAGCGTGCATCTCTACAATAGCCTTGACAACTTTGGCGACATATTCTGGATCAAGCTCAACAGCTTCACCATGACCGTCTAACCAGCCAGCCTTAAGAGCGCATAGTTCATTAATCCTATCTCTTGCATTCATAGTCCTATCCTTTATAATGGTACCCCCACGGGGAATCGCACCCCGGCTTTCAGATTGAGAGTCTGATGGTCTACTACTAACCTATGAGGGCTCATTCACCATCTAACCACACCACCTATAAATAGTATGGGATTTTGTTCTTCCCATGAAGAGTAGTTTACACTATCCTTCTCTAACTTATCACTGAATTTTTCAGTTTTATAGATGCTATCTCTAATACCTATCTCAAATGACTTCTTATCCGAAGCATAGTATATCACGCCAAAGCCCAAAAGCAACTCTTCTTGATGAATAATATGTCCACCAATATAGGGTCGAAAGTCACCGTGGTCAGTCAAGTATATCTTGGCTTTAGGTCCAACTTTTGGATCTAGATTCGGGGGCGTATTTGCCCATCCAAAATACTTATCTGGTCGATCTTCTGCTATTGGCAATCGATATTCTACACAACTAGATAATAAAAGTAGCAGTAGCCAAATCTTATTCACATTGTGTCCAATAAGTCATAAAACTCTGTAGATGTTGCTGGCACTAATCCACTCACATAGTTTCCTAGCTTAACCTTCTTATCTACCGACAAAGAATCCCAATGGGCAAGGATCTTTAGTAGTTCACGCGGTGCCAGTTTATAACCCTTCTCAACATATTTGAAACATCTTTGTAGTGTTGCAAAGGTATTAGGAATACCATCAATGACGATTTGTTTATTCTGTTCATCAGTAAGAAATGCATGACTGGTAATACCTAAAAGTTGTTGACCAACTTTATCAAGGAACACAGCAGCCTTCACAACTGTAAAATCAAAGCCAGTAATTACTAAATCAGGATCGCCAAAACGATTAGCAATAGCTTTGATGATTTGAATCGGAATACAATCACTAAACACACCCTTCTCTGGTGGATTTAAAGATATAGCATGTCTACTATTTTTAACAAGATTGAATCCATTCTTCATTAGAATATCGGCGACATCATCCGATCTATGTGTTCCGTTACCGAAATAGATATCGATATCAGATGGATATGCTGGCGCTTCTAATGGACTCAACATCCATCTAGCGAATCCGCCAGCAATAAAACATTCTATGCCTTCGCCATGCAGTAGTTGCAATAGCGGTAAGACATTATGTTCACCACGTTTAATTTCGTGTGCTATCAACTCATTTTCTCAAAGAGATTAAATCTAAGTCCTCTAAGATTTTCACTTAGAACATTGGCTGGTTCAGCTCTATCAATCATGGCCGTCTTAATACGTCCACGCACTACTGCGCTAGTTTCTAGTGCTGGTTCATAGAATGCATTAGCGATATTTCGCACTGACATACCATCGTACCACACCTTTAGAAGATTCTCACCGGTAGTTGTTTCATCTAGACTATATACTGTTGCCGTATCCCTGTTTCTTTGGTTGTTAACAACCTTCACAACACCAGGAATGCTAGACTTAGCAGCAGTCTCCGAACGCTTAACCGTTGGGCGGTTGCCATTACCAACGGCAGCCATCTTCATGCTCGTGCCCGCATGATCGCGCGAGATAGAGTTGCGTAGGTGACCACCGATACCAAAGGCCCCGGAGGCAAACGGGCTCCAGCCGGCAGCCAGGACCGCCTCAATGACCTGGATCATGGTATCCCAATTCACCGAGTCACCCTGAATCCATCTTAGTCTAGTTGACATCTTTAGTCCTGTATCAGGATCCACCGTGAATAGATTGTACTTCTCACACATCTTAAGGACGTATAGAACACACTCAACCATATCACCAGAGTCAGGACGTGCAACAACTAGGTTGCCATCCTCGGCCCAATCTGTTGACAACATCTTACCGATCCAATCAACACGACCAAAGAAATCATACGTGTCTGAAACGTGAGCGGTGATGCCGGTCACCTTACCTAGACGATAAAGGGCGATATGACAATCATGCTCGCGCATGAAACCCATAACGGTTCGGTGCGCCAATGCATGAATAGAACAGCCGAATGGCGTATTGCCATTCTCCTTCCAATCAAGGTAAGCAGCAGCAAATGTATCTGTGCCAGGAACAACTAGTAGATGTGCCTGTCCAAGCACTTCCGATTCTTGTGCGCAAGATCCTGCTCTATCGCCGAAGTCATGAATCATGATGGAGGTTGCAAAGTCGATCTGTGCCGTACACCAAAGCGGATGTGCTTTCTTGGTTTCACGCTTTAGATAGTCAATTGCCCACTTTAAAGAAGTAACACGCTCTGATGTTGACCACACCTGTAGTAGCTTAGATTCAAAGAATCCAGCTAGCTCTCCAAATCCAGGAGCCGAAGTTACCTGAATCACTGGCTCATATGCAAACGATGCTGTGCCTTCAAGAAGGGCTTCGATCTTAATTGGCACAATGCCATTATGTTCATCAACAACTCGCTGCCAAAGTGCGCGATCAAATCGATAAGTTGTGCCGCCAGCATGGGCGGTTGCCAAGAATTGCGCAGCCTCCTCAATCTCTTCATTTGTAATTGGAGTTGTAAAGAGGTCGCGCAGGATCCGGCGCAAACCTGCAAAGATGATACGTCCATCTGCTAGAAATTCTTTAGGCAGAATCTTTTCAAATCCACGACGGGGTGTGATGTGATATACCGACTGATAGTTTGCATCAGCGGATGCGTGAGGACCGGTACCAATAGTATAAGCATCCGCAACGAGTAGTCGCGGAACTCTTGGAGTACCCTTAAGGAAATCTTCAATCGGAATTGTGTTTCTAACTTCTAATGTCTTCATCTTACTCCTTTTCTAGGTGAGAAAGAACCATCTCCATAATGGGTCTATGCTGAGGTAGCACAATATTAATGTCGAAGTTCTTCAAATCAAAGAACTTAGCCTCGTCAAGATCATCTTTACCAACAATAGGTCCATGGATATACTGAGCGATGAAAATGCTTGTCATGATTTTATCAGCTTCCTTGCGGTATCGCCAATCGTCAATGAGCATCGATCCAATATACCTTGGACTACAAATACCACAACCAATTTCTTCCTGCGCTTCGCGAGCGGCAGCTAACTCTAGGTTTTTATCCTGAGAAGGATCAACGAATCCTCCTGGGAACCTCCACAACTTGGTAGGATTATTAGGATCATTACCCTTCCTACCCAATACAATCTGTGTTGCTATATGAGCGTCATAATTAATGATTGCTATATCAACAGTGGGGAATGTTGCTAGGTGTCTATTATGAGCAGCATAGATAATGCCACGACGAAATTCAGCATTAGCTCTTACTTCATCCGAGACAGACTTTCTAAGTTCTGTACCCGAAACATTCTTTGTATCTTCTAATTCAATCGTAGCAAATCTACCCTTATAGTGTGGAATGAATGCGTCGCGGGAACCATAAAGGATCGCGGTGCCGACATTCAAAACCTCTCCCACCCGCTTATCAACAGCCTTTGACCAAAGATCATCCGAATTCATATCATGAATAGGGAGAACCATCACATCCGGATATGCTTCGCGTAGCATAATCATCCGTGTAAAATAATCTAGAGGGTTTCCTCGTGTTACTAGCACACCGGGAGTGCTACCAAGTAGAATAAGCGTCTTCTTATGCTTGGTTCTTACAGCATCAATAAGCTGTCGATGTCCCTCGTGCAACTCATGAACCTGGAATCTGCCAATGATAACGCCCAACTCTGCACTTGCGGTCTTAACATCCATACCCAACCCCTTTTCTAGGTGAGTTATTATATCACTCTAATACACTAAGACTTCTTTTCCTTTGAGATTCTTTTCAATCCGTAAGGAAGTCCTTTATAGGAATCTGTTTGGCATAAACACCATGAACATCAACTGAGGGTGGGTCACTTTCATAGTAACAACCATCATGGTTGACTTCTGTCTCAATATCCATATAGAAAATTATTATTCTAGGGTCGTCCATATTACCAATCTCTATAAAAGGAAACGATATTTCTCATCTTACGATGAAGTTCAATAGATGCTTTGATATCATGCATAGCTCTATGAGCCATGCCCAACTTTATCTTTGGGAATTCGTCAGGGAATCCAGCATAATAAGTGCTGACATCTAGCTTGTAATAAGCCAAGAGCCCACCACCCGAGCGCTGCTTCAACTTCTTCATTAGGCGAGGCATTCTTGTATCAAGCCATAACACGTCGAACATGACATTGCTTCCGGCAATAATAATCTCTCGTCCGTCCTTTATCTTTGAAAGAAGGTCAAGCATAGAGTCTTCTACATCGCTAGTTGTCTTCTTACTTTGCGAGATATCATTCAGCAATCCATTAGCGGTATGCATATCCCAAACGAAATCTCTATCAATAGCTTTAGCTAGAGTATTAGGATCGTAATGGATAACGCCCTGGACAGAACCTATTTCATTCAGGTAAAAGTCTGTGAGGACTCCTGCCACTTCAAGTAGGAGTCCCGTCTTTTCATCGAGACCTGATGTTTCGATATCAGTCCACAGAAACAAAGGCTTATTCATCTGATGATTCAGCCTTCTTCGCGCGCCGTGGCTTTTTATTGCCATTAATTCTCCGCATAATGGCTCGCGTATCGGTCTTCAACCGATGAATTGTGCTATACCAACATGGGTCATTGATCATAACCTTAAGGGTCCGATCAATTGACTTCTGATGCGTCGGTGTACTGGCATAATACTCAGCTTCCCACGCTCCAGCGGCCCACTTGCAGTAAGCAAATTCGGCACGCTTCTTCTGACTACTATCACGAACAATTTCTAGATTACTTTCTTCGTGCTTTGACATAGCTTTCTTTCTTATGGTAGGATTGTTACTTCACATGCATTACTACAAGAGATAGTACCATCTGGATTGACAATACCAACTTGTAATATGTACTTCTGTCCGGCAGTTCCTGGTCCAACCTGGATATTGATATCTACGATCTGATTTTGACGAGTATTGAACGTCACAGAACTTAAGATCTTCTGATCATCTAGATAGACAAGATCTTTTGTAAGATGTGTAACGCCATCAACTCTACAAAAACGCTTTGGCTTCTTAACTGCCCCGCCAGCAGAGATAACTAGGACACCTAGTGTCGCCGATAGATCGGGTAGTGCAACTGCTATTGTGGCCACATGAGAAGCGTGTGCAGGAATTGTTAGCGAAAGATATGGTTGTTCCCAAATTATAGGGATACCAACAGTATTCACACCATTTAGATCTTCTCGCCTCTTAGCAACCCACTCACGCCAATGTTCAATATGCCATGATCTTTGCCAATCTGGATATGTAGGTGACTGCATCACTCGCACATAGCGATCTAGGTATTCAAACATCACATCATGTCCCCATGCAGCCATCATACCCATTGCTCGTGCGACGAGTGCCTGTGCTAACCATGCGTTTGCGGTACAGCAAACTCGATATGGATCACCATCCCATGCACTATTGTCATTACGTGGTGTATCATGATGCGAGAACCCCCACTCTGGTAGACCTAGATGTTCTACACCATAGTTACCGAATCCATTATTGATAGATCCATTAAGGCTTCGTTCAACACGGAATGTCTGACCATCCTCTCCGAAGGTTAGATACTGATTAGTCATCTGATTTACATCTAAGAATGTTGGATCTAGTAGAAGTCCTGCGAATAGGATAGCAGCCTTCCGCCCCGATCCATGACCACCAGTGGGACCACTTTCCCAACCATTCTTTACAGCCCAATACATATCAATGCCATACTGAGTGATAGCAATAGCTAGTCGCTTACGCTCCTCTAGTGGCGTCATAGAGTTAACAGCTAGCAACGCATCGCCTAGTGTAGCGCAATGATCGCGACCGTAGTCCGGCATGTTCTCAACGGGATGAATCATGCGAGTGACCCAACCCTTACTGCTCTCTAGCCACAATCTTTCAAACTGTTCTTCTAGAAGTTCAATATCGATCGCCAGCGAAGGGCTAAAGGTGGAAACTAATGCTCCAAAATCCATATCCGATACCCGATAGGTACGTGTAGGTCGGATACCACGAGCATATGCGGGTCTGAAATCGTTTGTAGTTGGTAGTACACTTACTACAGTAAGAATAGCAGCCTTCTGAACCTGTGGTGTATGATCTGCCTGCGTTACACTCTCCGTGCTAATTAGTTGATCACCAGCATCAAGGTTAAGTGGCAGCCTCAAACCCGCATTCAGCGTAGAGTCATAAGGAATGAATGGCGCTGTTGAATCATATCCTTGTTTTGTAGATGAAGGATTGGGGTTCAATTGTGACCCATTCATATGCCGACCAGTAGTCGTTGGCGCTGGATCAATAGCGCGAATTTGCACAGGCCCTAGAACTGCTGGATCACCATTCGCAAAGGTTGCTACTGGACGATCAGTCGTGAAATGCCACGTTATTCCATGTCGAGTTACGCTTAGAACCATGTTTCTTTTCCTTTACAATTAGTGATTATGGTACCCAAGGTGGGAGTCGAACCCACAACCTTCCGCGAATCAGGCGGCGCCGTTTGCACGGGGCAGGGTATAAGCCTGCTGCTCTACCAATTAAGCTACTCGGGTGTATGGGTGGCTTGCACCACCCGTAATTTATTTCTTCTCAGCCGGAGCGGGCATCATGAATAATGGACTTCCACCACTCATATTGTATGTAGGTAGTTGTCCGTTCCACCGCTTCAACCATTCGTTCTGAATAAGGAGAGGAGATAGAGACTCCGCAACCTTCTTGTTATAGTCCGCCTGAGCCTCACCACGTAGACGTAGCGCCTCAGCTTCTGCTGTCGCTGACATCTTTACGCTTTCAGCTTCACCCATTGCGCGAGCGATACGGCTATCCGATTCACCCTTAGCAACAGCGGCAGCCATTTGAGCCTCAGTAACAGTCTTCTTTAGCTCGTATTCCTTCTGGAGCGCCTGCTGCTCCTGAACCTGCTTTGCCTCGATCGCAGCATCGTACTTATCACTGAAATCGATATCAGCAATAGCAACTTCTAGAACCTCTAGTCCATACTTATTCAACCAAGTATTAATAGTGGCTTGAACATTCTGGTGGATCTCGGGACGCTTAGCGATAAGTTC
>Ga0184629_10001021_pt1 | contig 11777 bp, 12 predicted proteins | sample PLM4_32_b1_FD_133158 | JGI IMG/M metagenome (GOLD analysis project Ga0184629, IMG submission 133158) | Groundwater sediment microbial communities from an aquifer in East River, Colorado, USA - PLM4_32_b1 | ecosystem: Environmental > Terrestrial > Soil > Riparian zone | place: USA: East River... | reverse complement strand
CCCGCCGTCGCCGAGGGTCGGCACGCTGCGGCGCGCGCAGCGGGTGCGGCGGTGATGCGGCTCCTGCGCGATGGCGGCCCGCGGCCGCGCGAGCTGGTGACGCGCAAGAGCATCGAGAACGCCTGCGCCGCCGTGGCCGCGACCGGCGGCTCGACCAACGCCGCGCTGCACCTGCCGGCCATTGCGCACGAAGCGGGAATCAGATTTGACCTGGACGACTTCGCCCGCGTCGCGCGGCGCACGCCGCTGATCGCTGACATGAAGCCCGGTGGACGCTTCCTCGCCAAGGACCTGCATGCCGCGGGCGGCGTCTACACCGTATTGCAGGAGTTGCTGCGGCACGGCGTGTTGCATGGCGACTGCCTGACACTATCCGGCAGGACGCTCGAGCAGGCGCTCGCCGGCCATGCCGGCGCGGACGGCGAGGTGGTGCGCCGCGAGCCGATCCTGCCGACCGGCGGCCTGGTGGTGCTGAAAGGAAACCTGTGCCCCGACGGCGGCCTGATCAAGGTCGCCGGCCTGAAGTCACTGGTGTTCGAGGGCCGCGCGCGCGTATTCGACAGCGAGGAAGCCTGCGCGGCGGTGGTGCGCACGCGCAAGGTGAGGCCCGGAGACGTGCTCGTGATCCGCTACGAGGGGCCGCGCGGCGGCCCCGGCATGCGCGAGATGCTGGGCGTCACTGCGCTGATCTATGGCCAGGGGCTGGGCGAGAAAGTCGCGCTGCTGACCGACGGCCGTTTCTCGGGTGCGACGCGCGGCATGATGATCGGCTACGTTTCGCCCGAGGCGGCGGTGGGCGGCCCGATCGGGCTGGTGCGCAACGGCGACCGCATCACGATCGACGCGCGCAAGGCGATGGCGATTCTGCATGTGCCGAAGGCCGAGCTGGCTGCGCGGCGCCGGGCATGGAAAGCGCCACGACGCGCGCCGCTGTCCGGTGCGCTGGAAAAGTACGCTCGCCTGGTCGGCCAGGCCAACAAGGGAGCGGTCACGCATTCCGGGGGTGGGAAATGAACGACAAGCCACGCCTGGGTTATATCGGCATCAGCGTAAGTCGCGTGTAAGTAAGATTTTGTTTCGCGTGTTGCGAAAATAATTTTCGCGCGCATTGAATTCGCGTGGCGATCTGATTATTATTCACGCTCGTTTTGCGCGAGAAGGGAATGCGAGGCCATGCGATCCGTCACCAAAGCTGATCTCGTCGAAGCGGCCGCGCGCGCCGGCAATCTCAGCAAGTCGAGCGCCGGGGAAGCGGTGAATGCAGTGTTCGACGCGATCGTGGCCAGCGTGGCGAAGGGCAGTCGCGTGACCGTCATAGGCTTCGGCACCTTCCTGCCGCGCAGGCGCAAGGCGCGCGCCGGCCGCAGCCCCCAGAACGGCAAGGAAATCCGCATTTCCTCGAAGACCGTGCCCGCGTTCGCAGCGGGGCAGGGCTTCAAGGACAGAGTGGCCAACCGCTAGCGCTCAGGGCGGAATTCGAAGGGCTGCGAGCTTCGGCTCGCAGCCCGTTGTTTTTCCGGACATTGCAAAGCGCAATCAGGCTTGGCAGAATCCGCAGGATCATGGACAACCTGTTGATCCTCACGCTCGACAGCCACGGCGTTCCGCACCGCTGGGTCAGTTGGCAGCAGGCCTGCTTCTACTATGCCAAGAACCTCGTGGCGTGGACGCTCGGCGAGCGCACGTTCACGTTCCGCGGCGGCGTCTCGCGCGCCACCGGCGAGCGCTCCAGCATCACCGCGCACTCGATCATCGCCATCCGCGGCAAGGCGCTGGCGGCCAAGGGCTTCACCCAGGTGCCGCCGCTCAACAACCGCGAGCTGTTCCGGCGCGACCGGCACACCTGCGGCTACTGCGGGGGCGAATTCAGCTATTTCCGGCTGACGCGCGACCACATCACGCCGCTGTCGCGGGGTGGGCGCGACACCTGGATGAACGTGGTCACGGCCTGCCGCCACTGCAACGGCAGCAAGCGCAACCGGCTGCCGGAGGAATCCGGCCTGCAGCTGCTGTTCGCGCCCTACGTGCCGAACAAGGCGGAGTACCTGATCCTCACCAACCGCCGCATCCTCGCCGACCAGATGGAGTTCCTGCGGCAGCACGTGGCGTCGCACTCGCGGTTGGTCGTCGCCTCTGCCTGACTTCTGGCGTAACAGCGGTTTTCACCTCCTAGAACGCGACCCGGCCGGCAGGCTGCGGGTAACTGACGACTTCCTGCGCGCGTATTACCTGCGTCCGGAGATCCATCCGGTCGGAGAGTCCTGCGAGGCCGAACTCCACCTGCACGCCTCGCTCATGGAGGCGCCGCGCCGCGAGGTGCCCGAGGCGGAGATCGGGGCGCTGCAAGACGAGGACGCGCGCCACAACTACCGCATGCTGCTGCGGTTCCGCGACCGCCTGCTGGCGGCGGGCACGGTGGAGGGCTGCTACATGGGCCTGTTCAAGGGCACGATCGATGTGCCGCCGCTGTTCATCGACCAGTTGGCGCACGTGGTCCTGCGCAACCTCCTCGAAGGTTGCGACGACCCGCTCAAACTGCGCGCGGCAGAGTTGTTCTGGCGGCAGCAGAAGGCGACGCTGCAGGACGGACACGTGCTGCTCGCCGACCTCGAGACCGTGGCCATGCATGCGGCGGGCAACCGCTACGGCAATCTCGGCAAGCTGATCGTCGAGGCGCAGGGCTCCATCGGCAAGGTCGAGCTCGATGTGCTCGACCGCGCCAACGCCGCGCTTTACTGGGAGCGCGAATCGCGCCACGACACGGTGATCAGCCTCACTTACGGGGGCGCGGCGCTCGACGCGCTGTGCCGCATGATCGAGGCTTGGGTGCTGCATTTCCACGGCGTGCAGGTGGCAGTGACGCCGCTGCGCAAGATCGAAGAGGTGCGCTGGGCCTGGCACATCGGCCTGGACGCCGAGTCCACCGAGATCCTCAACGCGCTGTGGGCGGGCGACCCGGTGGAGCAGGGCCGCATGCGCAACATCGTGGCTCTGTTCGGCATGCGGTTCGCCGAGCCGGCGGCGATGCGCCCGGACATCGCGGGGCGCACCGTGTACCTGGCCCTGAGCGCCAACGCCGAGCAGGAGGTGCGCATGAAGCCGCAGAACCTGCTCATCAATCTGCCTCTGCATGAAGCCTGAATACTGGGACCGGGCGAAGCGCACGCTCGCGCGCCGCGACCCGGTGCTCGCCGGCATCATGCGGCGCCACCCGCGCGTGCACCTGGTGGCGCGCGGCGAGCCTTTCCAGACGCTGGCGCGCGCGATCGTAGGCCAGCAGATTTCGGTGAAGGCCGCGCAATCGGTGTGGAACCGGGTGCTGGAAGTGGCGCCGGGCGTGACGCCTGGCGAGGTGCTCGCGGTCAAGCGGCCCCGCCTGCGCTCCTGCGGGCTGTCCGACCGCAAGACGGAATACATCGCCGACCTGGCGCGCCACTTCGCCGAAGGCACCGTGCACCCGCATCACTGGCCGGCGATGGACGACGAGGCCGTGATCGCCGAGCTCGTCGCGGTGCGCGGCATCGGCCGCTGGACCGCCGAAATGTTTCTCATGTTCAACTTGCTGCGGCCGGACGTGTATCCGCTGGGCGACCTGGGGTTGCTGAGCGCCGTGCGGCTGACGTATTTCCGCGGGCGCATGGTGCCCCTCTCGCGCATCCGGCGACTCGGCGAGCAATGGGCACCCTGGCGCTCGGTCGCCACCTGGTATCTGTGGCGGTCCCTGGACCCCGTCCCCGTAGAATACTGACATGGGGGAAGCGGAGAAGTTGGCTCGGCCCGGCGCCGGCGGGCACGGCGGATTCGCCTTTTTCCCCGCCGACGAGCGCCAGCGCCTGCGGATGCGCCGTTTCCTCATCGCGTCGGGCACCTCGCTGCTGGTATGCCTGGTGCTGTTCGTGTGCAGCTATTTTGGCGTGCTGCCGCTGCAGGCCGCGGTGCGCGGCACGGTGGGCATCGTCGCGCTCATCGTCTTGTTCTATGTCCTGTTCCGCTTCGGGCTGAATCTCAGGTTCGCCGACCCGAGCCTGACGGCCGAACAGATCTGCGTGGCGATCGTATTCCTCGCCTACTTCATGTACTACACCGAACCGGTGCGCGGTGAACTGAGCCTGTTCTATCTGGTGGCGCTGCTGTTCGGGGTGCTGCGGCTCGACACGCGGCAGTTGCTGTTCCTGGCCGGATTCGCCCTGGTCGCGCACGGCACCATGCTCGGCCTGTGGCACGCCAGCCAACCCGGCGCGAACCTCGTGCGCTCCGCCACGCAGTTCGCGGTCCTGCTCATCGTGCTGCCCTGGTTTGCGGCCATGAGCGGATACGTGAACTCGCTGCGCCACCGGCTTTCCGACAGCAACCGGCATTTGCGCGAGTCGAACCTGCGCATCGAGCAGATCGCGCTGCACGACGAGCTGACCGGCGCCTACAACCGGCGCTACCTCATGGCGACGCTCGAGCGCGAGACTTCCCGCGCGCAGCGGCTCGGCGCGCAGCTCAGCGTATGCCTGCTGGACATCGACAACTTCAAGCACATCAACGACCAATGGGGGCACGCGGCAGGCGACGCGGTACTCAGGCATTTCGTGACGGTCGCCACCGTGGGACTGCGCGGTGCCGATCTCTTCGGACGTTACGGCGGGGAGGAATTCCTGCTGATCCTGCCCGACACCGATGCGCGCGGCGCGACCGTCTCGGCGGAACGCATCCGCGAAGACATCGCGCGCACGGTCTTTCCGCAGACGCCGCCCGACTACCGCATCACGGTCACTGCCGGCATCGCCGCGCGGGTGCACGGCGAGCATGCGTCCGCGCTGCTCAAGCGGGCCGACGAAGGCCTGTACCAGGGCAAGGAAGCCGGCCGCAACCGCGTCGTCGCGGTGGGCTAGAATCGCGGACCCGTGAAAACCACCTTCCTCGACTTCGAGCAACCGATCGCCGAGCTCGAGCAGCGCATCGAGGAGCTGCGTTTCGTGCAGGACGATTCAGCGGTGGACATCTCCGAGGAGATCCAGCGCCTGACGAAGAAGAGCCAGGCGCTGACCAAGGAGATCTACGCCAAGCTGAGCCCATGGCAGGTCGCGCAGGTGGCGCGCCACCCGCAGCGGCCCTACACGCTCGACTACGTCGGCACGCTGTTCACCGATTTCGAGGAACTGCACGGCGACCGCATGTTCGCTGAAGACGCCTCGATCGTTGGCGGCCTGGCGCGCTTCGACGGCCTGCCCTGCCTGGTGCTCGGCCACCAGAAGGGGCGCGACACCAAGGAGAAGATCGCGCGCAATTTCGGCATGCCCAAGCCCGAGGGCTACCGCAAGGCGCTGCGCCTGATGAAACTGGCGGAGAAGTTCGGCCTGCCGGTATTTACTTTCGTAGACACACCGGGCGCCTATCCGGGCATCGATGCCGAGGAACGCGGACAGTCGGAAGCCATCGGGCGCAACCTGTACGCCATGGCGTCGCTGCGTACCCCGGTGATCGTGTCCATCATCGGCGAAGGCGGCTCGGGCGGCGCGCTCGCCATCGCCGTCGGCGACGTGACGCTCATGCTGCAGTACGCGACGTATTCGGTGATCTCGCCGGAAGGCTGCGCCTCCATCCTGTGGAAAAGCGCGGACAAGGCGCCGGAGGCCGCCGAGACGCTTGGCATCACGGCCAACCGGCTCAAGACGCTCGGGCTGGTGGACAAGGTGGTGCCCGAGCCGCTGGGCGGCGCGCATCGCGACCCGCCGGCGGCCGCGCAGGCCCTGCGCAAGGCGCTCGCCGAAGCGCTGCGGCAGCTGCGCGAGAAGAAGCCGAAACAGCTCGTCGAGGAACGCCTCGAGCGTCTCATGAGCTATGGCAAGTTCAAGGAAACGGCTGAACGCTAGCTTTCCCGCCGACCTGCGCGGCAAGCGCGTGGCGGTCGGGCTCTCCGGCGGCGTCGATTCGGTGGTGCTGCTGCATCTGTTGCGCGAGCTCGCGCCCAGGCACGGCTTCCGGTTGAGCGCCGTGCACGTGCACCACGGACTGAGCCCCAACGCGGACGCGTGGGCGCGCTTCTGCCGCAAGCTGTGCCGCGACTGGGCAGTGCCGCTCGGGGTGCGCAAAGTCAGCGTCCGCAAGAAGGGCAGGGGCCTCGAGGCCGCGGCGCGCGAGGCCCGGCGCGCCGCATTCGCGGCTGTGCCGGCGGACGCCATCGTGCTTGCGCATCACCTCGACGACCAGGCCGAGACCGTGCTGTTGAATCTCCTGCGCGGTGCGGGCCCGCGCGGCGCGGCGGCAATGCCGGTCGCCGGCAGGATTGGAGACAAGCGCCTCCTGCGCCCGCTGCTGCAGGTGCCACGACGGGAGATCCTGGAGTATGCGCGCGCGCACCATCTGGAATGGATCGAGGACGAGTCGAACCGCGACGTGGCGCTGGCGCGCAACTTCCTGCGCCTGCGCGTCGGGCCGCTGCTCGGGGAGCGCTTCCCGCGCTGGCGCGAAAGCCTGGCGCGCGCGGCGCGGCATTTCGCCGCGGCGGACGTGGGCGCGGGGCGCGTGCTGCGCGAGTTCCTCGCCGCGCGCGGCATGCGCGCGCCGAGCGAGGCGAAGCTCGCGGAGATGCTGAAGCAACTCACCGCGGGCGGCGCGCGCACGCTGATGCAGCACGACGGCAGGCAGTTGCGCGTCTATCGCGGCAAGGTGGAGATCACGCCGGCCGGCGAGCCGGCGCCGTTTGCCGCGACGGACTGGCAGGGGGAGCGGCGACTGGCGCTGCCCGCGCTCGGCGGCGAGCTGCGCTTTGGCCGCGCGCGCGGCCGCGGTATCGCCGCGGCGCTCGTCGACGGCCGCAAGCTCAGCGTGCGCCTGCGGCGCGGCGGCGAGCGCCTGCGGCCCGATTCGCGGCGTCCGCGGCGCAGCCTGAAGAACCTGTTCCAGGAGGCCGGCGTGCCGCCGTGGCAGAGGGAACGGCTGCCGATGTTGTTCTGCGGAAGCGAACTGGTCTGGGTAGCGGGGCTCGGTGTCGACGCGGCGTGGCGGGCGGGAAGCCGCGCGCCCGGCATCGTGCCGGCGTGGCGCCCAGCCTCGGCGTAAGCCATTGTTTTTACGCAGGTCGCAGGCCGCCCATGCTAGAATCCCCGGCTGACTTTTTCCAGCATCCACGGAGATTCGGGAATGGCGGTCGAGCGCACCTTGTCCATCATCAAGCCAGACGCAGTGAAGAAAAACGCGATCGGCCAGATCATCGCGCGCTTTGAGAGCGCGGGGCTGCGCGTCGTCGCAGCACGCATGATGCACCTCTCGCGCGCCGAAGCTGAGGGCTTCTACGCGGTGCACCGCGAGCGCCCGTTCTTCAAGGACCTGGTCGAATTCATGATTTCCGGCCCCGTGCTCGTGCAGGTGCTGGAAGGCAGGGACGCGATCGCGAAGAACCGCGAGTTGATGGGCGCCACCGACCCGAAGAAGGCCGCCAAGGGCACCATCCGCGCGGATTTCGCCGATTCGATCGACGCCAACGCGGTGCACGGCTCGGATGGCGCGGAGACGGCGCGCACCGAGATCGCGTATTTCTTCCCGGCGTGCGAGGTGTTCTCGCGCTGACATGAAGACCAACCTTCTCGGCCTGGACGCCGCCGGCCTCGCCGCGTTCTTCCAGACGTTGGGCGAGAAGCCCTTCCGCGCGCGCCAGGTGATGCAATGGGTGCACCAGCGCCGTGAGCCCGATTTCGCACGCATGAGCGACCTCGCCAAGGACCTGCGCGCCAAGCTCGTGGCCGCGGCTGCGGTGCGCGCGCCGCAGATCGTCGGCGACCATGTGGCCGAGGACGGCACGCGCAAGTGGCTGCTCAAGGTTGACGGCGCAAACGCCGTGGACGCCGTGTTCATTCCGGAGACCGCGCGCGGCACGCTGTGCGTGTCGAGCCAGGCGGGCTGCACGCTGGATTGCGCTTTCTGCTCGACCGGCAAGCAGGGCTTCAACCGCAACCTGAGCACGGCCGAGATCGTGGGCCAGCTGTGGCTGGCGAACCGGCTGCTCGGCGGCGAGCGGCCGGTCACCAACGTGGTGCTGATGGGCATGGGCGAGCCGATGCTCAACCTGGACAACGTGATCCCGGCGTTGCGCCTGATGCTCGACGACAATGCCTACGGCCTGTCGCGCCGGCGCGTGACGGTATCCACCTCCGGCGTGGTCCCCGGCATGGATCGGCTGCGCGACGAGTGCCCGGTGGCGCTCGCCGTGTCGCTGCACGCGCCCAACGACGCACTGCGCGACCAGCTGGTGCCGGTGAACCGCAAGTACCCGATCCGTGAGCTGCTCAAGGCCTGCAAGCGCTACCTGGAGAAGGCCCCGCGCGACTTCATCACGTTCGAGTACGTGATGCTCGACGGCGTGAACGACTCCGACTCGCACGCCGAGGAGCTCGCCGGCATCGCCGCGCGCGTCAGCTGCAAGTTCAACCTGATCCCGTTCAATCCCTTCCCGCGGACCGAGTTCCGCCGCTCGCCGCCCGAGCGCATCCGGCGTTTCGTCGAGATCCTGCAGAGGAAGGGCATTACGGTGACAACGCGCAAGACGCGCGGCGACGCCATCGACGCGGCCTGCGGCCAGCTGGCCGGCGAGGTCGCGGACCGCACGCGCCGCACGCGCGGCGGGAAGACGGTGCGCATTGCGGAGGTGCGCGCATGAGGCGGGCGTTGTGCCTCGCTGCCGTGCTGCTCGCCGGCTGCGCCGCCGCGCCGGAGCCCGAAGGCCCGAAGGTCGATTCGGGCACCATTACCGGCAACACGACGGACCCGCGCAACCGCGCGCGCATTCGCACCGAGCTGGCGGCGCTGTATTACGCGCGCGGCAACATGAACATCGCGCTCGAGGAGCTGCGCTCGGCGGTGGCCGCCGACCCCGATTACGCCACGGCGCACGGCATGTTCGGGCTGGTGTACATGGAGTTGAAGGAGAACGGCCTGGCGCAAACGAGTTTCCAGCGCGCGCTCAGCCTGGCGCCGGACGACCCGGACATCAACCACAATTACGGCTGGTTCCTCTGCCAGACCAACCGCGAAGGCGAGTCGACCCCCTACTTCATGCGCGCCCTGCGCAACCCGCTGTATGCGACACCGGCACGCAGCTGGTCCGCCGCAGGCACCTGCGAGTTGCGTCGCGGCAATCTGCGGGAGGCGGACGGATTCCTGCAGCGCGCGCTTGCCATCGACCCGACCCAGCCCGCCGCGCTGATGCAACTGGCGCAGCTGCGCTATCGCCAGGGCAACCTGGAGGAGGCGCGCAAGCTGGTGGCGCGGCACGCCAAGATCGTGGACGCGACGCCCGAGTCGCTGTGGCTAGCGCTGCGCATCGAGCGCCGTTTCGGGCAGCGCAACAACGAGCTTTCCTACGCTAACCAGTTGCGCCGCCGCTTCCCCCAGTCGACGGAGGCGCAGGCCCTGCAGCGCGGCGCCTATGACTGAGCCCGGTTTTGCGGCGCTGGCGCAGGCACGCGAGGCGGCGGGTCTTTCGCTCGAGGATGTGGCGCGCCAGCTGAAGTTCGCGCCGCGCCAGCTGCAGGCGCTGGAAGCCGGCGAGCTGCAGCGCCTGCCCGGCGGCACTTTCGTGCGCGGCATGGTGCGCAGCTACGCACGACTGCTGCACCTCGACCCGGAACCCCTGCTGGCTCAGGTCGGCGCGCACGCGGCGCCGCAGGACGCGGAGCGGCTGGCGCAGCGTTTCCGCCAGCCGGTGCCGTTCTCCGACGGCGCGCGACGCTCGAACCTCGCCTACGTCGCCTTGTCGCTAGCGCTGCTCGCCGTGGTGGTGGTCGTGGCGCTGGAATGGCGTCAGGAGCGCGCCAGCGCGCCGCGCATGGCGTTCGTCTCCGCCGCGCAGCAGCCCGCCGAGCCGCCGCGCGCCGCTATTGCCGAGCCGCCGGGCGTGACGGTGGCGAGCGCTGCCCCGTCGCCGCGGGTCCAGGCGGCGCGCGTCCAGGCGACACAGGGCCCCGCGAAGCAGGTGCAGGTGCCGGCGGCGGCGCGCTCGGCCGATGAACCGGCGGCGGCCGGCCAAGGCCGCATCGTCCTGCAGTTCGACGGCGAATCCTGGGTCGAGATTCACAGCGGCACCGGCAAGCTGCTGGTGGCGCAGCTGCACGCGAGCGGTACCGAACGCGTGGTGAGCGGCGTGCCGCCGTTCGCGGTGGTGATCGGCAACGCGCAGCAGGTACGCATTTCCTACAACGACAAGCCCGTGGACCTGATGCCGTACGTCAAGGTCGAAGTCGCGCGCTTCACCCTGGAATAGCGATGGCCGGGCGCAGGATCTCCAGCCGCGTCGTCGTGGGCCCCGTCGCGATCGGCGGCGGCGCGCCGGTGGTGGTGCAGTCGATGACCAACACGGACACCGCGGACGCCGAGGGCACCGCGCGCCAGGTGGCGGAACTGTGGCGTGCCGGCTCGGAGCTGGTGCGCATCACTGTGAACTCGCCGGAGGCGGCGGCGCAGGTCGCCGGCATCCGCGCGCGGCTCGACGCGATGGGCTGCGATGTGCCGCTGATCGGCGATTTCCACTACAACGGCCACAAGCTGCTGACCCAGTTCCCGCACTGCGCGCGGGCGCTGGCCAAGTACCGCATCAATCCCGGCAACGTCGGCAAAGGGGCGAAGCGCGACGAGCAGTTCGCCACCATGATCGAGGCCGCAATCCGCTACGGCAAACCGGTGCGCATTGGCGTGAACTGGGGCAGCCTCGACCAGGCGCTGCTCGCGCGCCTGATGGATGAGAATGCGCACCGCGCCGAGCCGCTCGATGCGACGGAGGTCATGCGCGAGGCGGTCATTCTTTCGGCGCTCGAGTCGGCGCAGCAAGCCGAAGACTGGGGCCTGCCCGCGGAGTGCATCGTCATCTCCTGCAAGATGAGTGGCGTGCAGGACCTGATCGCGGTGTACCGCCAGCTCGCGAGGCGCTGCCGTTACGCGCTGCACCTCGGCCTCACCGAGGCCGGCATGGGCACCAAGGGCATCGTCGCCTCGAGCGCGGCAATGGCGGTGCTGCTGCAGGAGGGCATCGGCGACACGATCCGCGTCTCGCTCACCCCCGAGCCGGGCGGCGATCGCACGCGCGAGGTGGTGGTGGCGCAGGAAATACTGCAGACCATGGGCATCCGCTCGTTCACCCCGATGGTCGCCGCCTGTCCGGGCTGCGGGCGTACCACCAGCACGGTGTTCCAGGAACTCGCCTCCAGGATCCAGGCCTACCTGCGCGCGCAGATGCCGGTCTGGCGCGAGCGCTATCCCGGTGTCGAGGAGATGCGCGTGGCAGTGATGGGCTGCGTGGTCAACGGCCCGGGCGAATCCAAGCATGCCGACATCGGCATCAGCCTGCCGGGCACCAACGAATTGCCGGTGGCGCCGGTGTACGTGGACGGCGCGAAGACCGTGACGCTGAAGGGCGAGCGCATCGCCGAGGAGTTCCAGGCGCTGGTCGAGGACTACGTGCGCACGAACTACGGTCCCGGCGCTGCCCGCGCGCGCGCCAAGCAGATCCCGATCAAGGCCGCCTGAGCCGTGAGCGACGCCATCCAAGCCGTGCGCGGCATGAACGACGTCTTGCCCGAAGAGGCCGAGTTGCGGCTGTGGCTCGACGGCGTCGTCGCCGCCTGGTTCGCGCGCTACGGCTACCGCCCGATCCGCACGCCGCTGCTCGAGCACACGGGGCTGTTCCGGCGCGCCATCGGCGCAGCGACCGACATCGTCGAGAAGGAGATGTACACCTTCACCGATGCGCTCAACAACGAGAGCCTGACGCTGCGTCCGGAGGCAACCGCTTCCACAGT
>Ga0184629_10001019_pt1 | contig 11790 bp, 11 predicted proteins | sample PLM4_32_b1_FD_133158 | JGI IMG/M metagenome (GOLD analysis project Ga0184629, IMG submission 133158) | Groundwater sediment microbial communities from an aquifer in East River, Colorado, USA - PLM4_32_b1 | ecosystem: Environmental > Terrestrial > Soil > Riparian zone | place: USA: East River... | reverse complement strand
GCGCCGAGTGTCGACGGCACGCGCCCCTCGGCGCGGGCGGCCGCCAGGCCGTTCCACGCCGCCGCCGTCAGCGCGAGCTGCTTCTCGGCCGCCGGCACGACCAGCGTCGAGAGCATCTCGATCAGCGTCTCGGCTTCGAGCGTGACCTGCTTCACGTAGCGCTCGACCGCCACGTTGAAGTGGCTGTTGAGCTCGAGATCCGACAGGATGCCCAGCTCCGACAGGAACCGGTGCTGCTCGGGTTTCGCCATCGCCTCGAGCGCGCCGGGCGTGTCCGGGATGTTCGGCAGGCCGCGCCGGGCCGCCTCGATCGCCCACTCCTCGCTGTAGCCGTTGCCCTCGAATCGGATCGCGGCGGTCTCGGTGAACACCTCGCGCAGCAGCTCCAGCACGGCCGCGTCGCGCGGCTGGCCGGCGTCGAGCCGGGTCTTGAGCCGCTTCGCCATCTGGCCGAGCGCGTCCGCCACCGCTCCGTTCAGCATCGCCATCGGACCCGCGCAGTTGGCCGAGCTGCCGACCGCGCGGTATTCGAACTTGTTCCCGGTGAAGGCGAACGGCGAGGTGCGATTGCGGTCGGTGTTGTCGCGTGACAGCGACGGCAGCTTGCCGACCCCGACCTCGAGCACGAAGCGCTCCGGGTCCTTCCCCTTCAGGCCCGCGATGGTCTTCTCGATGATGTCGGTCATCTGGTCGCCCACGAACACGCTCAGGATCGCGGGCGGGGCCTCGTTGGCGCCGAGGCGCAGGTCGTTGTTCGCGTTGGCGATCGAGTAGCGCAGCGCGATCGCGTGGTCGTGAACCGCCTTGAGGCAGGCGGCCAGCACGGCGAGGAAGCGCAGGTTCTGGTGCGGCGTGCGCCCGGGCTCGAGCAGGTTCTCGCCCTTGTCGGTCACCATGCTCCAGTTGCAGTGCTTGCCGCTGCCGTTGAGCCCCGCGAACGGCTTCTCGTGGAACAGGCACACCAGGTGGTGCCGCAGCGCCACCTTGCGCGCGATGTCCATCGCCAGCGCGTTGTGGTCGTTCGCCATGTTGACGTCTTCGAAGATCGGCGCCATCTCGAACTGCATCGGCGCGACCTCGTTGTGGCGCGTCTTGACCGGGATGCCGAGGCGGTAGAGCTCGAACTCCAGCTCCTCCATGAAGGCCAGCGCCCGCGGCGGGATGGAGCCGAAGTAGTGGTCCTCGAACTGCTGACCGCGCGGCGACGCCGCGCCCAGCAGCGTGCGGTCGGTGAGCGTCAGGTCGGGACGCAGCGTGAAGTGGTCGCGGTCGAGCAGGAAGTACTCCTGCTCGCAGCCCAGCGTGGCCGTCACCGACCGCACGTCGACGTCGCCGAGCAGCTTGAGGAAGGCGCTCGCCTGGCGGCTCAGGGCGTCGATCGAGCGCAGCAGCGGCGTCTTGTGATCGAGACAGTGCCCGTGATAGCTGATGAAGACCGACGGAATGCACAGCGTCCGCCCATTCGCGCTCTCGACCAGCATCATCGGCGAGCTGGGATCCCAGGCGGTGTAGCCGCGCGCCTCGAACGTGGACCGCACGCCGCCCGAGGGGAACGAGCTGGCATCGGGCTCGCCCTGCGAGAGCTGGGAGCCGGAGAACTTCTCGAGCACGCGCAGCTCGCCCGCCATCTGCACGTTCAGGTCGATGAAGGCGTCGTGCTTCTCGGCCGTGAGCCCGGTCATCGGCTGAAACCAGTGCGTGAAGTGCGTGGCGCCGTGCGCCGTGGCCCAGTCGCGCGCCACCGAGGCGATCGCGTCCGCCACTTCGCGCGTGAGCGGCGTGCCGTGGGCGAGCGTCGAGAGCAGCGCCGCGTAGGCCTCGCGCGGCAGGCGCTCTTTCAGCTTGATCAGGTCGAGGACGTGCCGGCCGAAGTAGGAGCTGACCGGGGCGCGATGGCCGTCGGGCAGTCGCGGTGGATCGAAGTTGCGGGGCTGGCGCGTGTGAACCGCGCGCCGTGCAGCGTGGCGGGACGTGGTCATGGTCTTCTCCTGCGTTGGGACCGCGGCGAGCCACGGGGCCCGACGAGATCGATGGTGAGCAGTCCGGCCTCACCGCGAGCGTGCCCGCAGGAAGCCGATTCGAATCAATCATACATGAAAAAGCGCGTGGATACCAGCGCGAATCAGCGGTCGCCGAACCGGAGCAGGCAGTCCAGGGCGATGAGCAGGCTGCTGCCATTCGCCGGCGCGTCATAGTTGGAGCTCGAGGAATAGAAGCTCGGCATCACCCCGAGGCGGAGCATGAGCGGCCACCGCGTGCGGATTTGGACGCCCGCGGACGGCGAGACGCCCAGGCCTTCGACGACGTAGACGAAGCTCTTCCAGTTGACGTTGTGGTACGAGCCGTGGAGCGCCACCCAGAAGCTGGGCCCTTTCGCCCCGGGCTTCCGGAACTCGTAGAGCAGCCCCATCGCCAGCATCGTGTAGTCGGCCCGGTCCGCGGGGTAGATGATCTCGGGCGCGGGGCCGACGTCCACGAAGATGCCGCCGATCCGCATGTCGAAGAACAGCCGGTCGGCGACCCGCACGCCGCCGACCACCTGGTAGCCGGATCCCTCCGAGCCGTCGATGGAGGGGTGCTCGCTCGCGATCCAGCCGTACTGCACCCCGCCGCCCAAATACGCCGATCGATCGGGATGCCGGGGCCCGGCGCCGGCGGGCGAGAACGGAGCGAGGCCCGCCAGCGTCAGCGCCAGGACGCCGAGCCGGCCGCGGATCGGAACCGCGGCGGCGCTCCGGATCGTGCCGAGCAGGGTCACAGCCAGCCCTTTCGCGCATGGCGGCCGGGGCGAGAAACTCGCATGCGCGCGACGACAATACACCCCAGGCCGTCTCCTCGCGCCGCCCGGCCGCGCTGTGGCACCATCGCGGCCCATGGGAGCGCTGCGCGTACTCGAGTTCATCCGCGATGAGGAAGCGGTGTGGAACCTGCCCGCGCCGGCGATGGAGCGGTTGCGCCGGGAGTTCCCCGACGTGGCGTTCGACAGCCCGCGCGACCAGGCCGAGGTGGACCGCACGCTCCCCCAGGCGGAGGTCGTGCTGGGCTGGGCGGTGCGCCACGAGAACTTCGGCTCGGCGAAGCGCCTGCGCTGGATCCAGGTGACCGCGGCCGGCGTAGGCCACATGCTCTTCCCCGAGATGGTCGAGAGCGACGTCGTGGTCACGAACGGCCGCGGGATCCACGCGGTGGCGATGGCCGAGCACACGATGGGCGTGATCCTCGCGTTCGTGCGCAAGCTCCACCTCGCGCGCGACGAGCAGAACCGGAAGCGCTGGACCCAGAAGGAGCTGTGGGCGGACACGCCGGGATTCGGCGAGCTCGGAGGCCGCACGCTGGGGCTCGTGGGCCTCGGCAGCGTGGGGGAGGAGATCGCGGTGCGCGCGCGCGCGCTGGGCCTCGGCGTGATCGCGGTGCGGAAGCACCCGCGGCCCGATGAGGGCCCGGCCGACGAGCAGTGGGGGCCGGAGCGGCTGGGTGAGCTGCTCGCGCGCGCCGACTTCGTGGTGCTCGCGGTCCCGCTCACCGCGGAGACGCGCGGGTTGATCGGCCGCGAGCAGCTCGGTCGCATGAAGCCGGGGGCCGTGCTCGTCAATCTGGGCCGCGGCGGGCTGGTGGACGAGGACGCGCTGATCGAGTCCCTGCGCGAAGGAAGGATCGCGGGTGCCGCGCTCGACGTGTTCCGCGAGGAGCCGCTTCCGGCTTCGAGCCCGCTCTGGGAGATGCCGCAGGTGATCGTGACCCCGCACATCTCGGGTCTGGGCCCGCGCTACTGGGAACGCGCCATGGACCTGTTCGCCCGCAACCTGCACGCCTGGCGCGCCGGCGAGCCGCTCATCAACGTCGTGGACAAGCGGGCGGGGTACTGATGCGCCCGCGCACCCTGGGCGTGATCGTTGCGGGCGGGCGCGGGGTGCGGCTCGGTCTGGGGCGGCCCAAGGCGTTCGCGGAGGTCGGCGGCATGACGCTGCTCGCGCGGGCCGAGGAGGTGCTGGGCGCGCTGTGCGACGAGATCGTGATCGCGGCGCCCGCGAGCCTCGCGCTGCCGCCGCACCGATCCGCGCGGGTCGCGGACGCCACGGGCGACGCCGTGCCGCTCGCGGGGCTGGTCGCGGGGCTCTCGGCGCGGCCCTTCGCGCGGGCGGTGGCGCTCGGCGTGGACTTCCCCCGGATGCGCCCCGAGATGCTCGCGGCGCTGCTCGCGCGCCTCGGCAGGCGCGCCGCCGTGATCCCGGCGCCCGACGGTGTCCCGCAGCCGCTCGCCGCGGTCTACGCGCCGGGAGCGGTCGCCTCGCTCTCCGCCTCCCTCGCGGGTGGCGAGCGCGCGGTGACCGCGGCGGCGCTCGCGCTCGATCCGCTGATCGTCGGCGAAGTCGAGCTTTCGCGGCTCGAGGGCGGAAACGCGTGCTTCTTCAACCTCAACACGCCCGACGACCTCGCGGAAGCCGAGCGCCGTGTGCCGCCACTCGCAACGGCGCGCATGCCCCGCGCGGGGCGGACCGCGTGACCGCGCCCGCCCGCCCCACGCAGGCGCTGGCGCTCGGCGGCATTCCGCTCGACCGCGCCTTCGCAGCTCTTCGCAAGCTCGACCCCAGCGCCCACGCGTGCTGGGTCTACGACCTGGATGCGCTCGAGGCGCGCGCGCGCCGCTTCCGCGCCGCCTTCGCTCCGCTCGCGCCGCTGTCGGCCCTGGCGCTCAAGTCCAACGCGCTTCCGGCGCTGCTCGAGCGCGCCCGCGCGACGGGCCTCGGGGCCGAGGCGGGCTCGCTCGGCGAGCTGGAGATGGCGCGCGCCGCGGGCTTCCCGGTGGGCGAGCGCGTCCTCAACGGCAACGGCCGCACGCGCGAGGAGGCGGAGTGGGCGGCGCGCGAGGGCGTGCACTCTGTGAACGCGGACTCGATCGAGGAGCTGGACCTGCTCGATCGCGCGGCGGCGGGCGCCGGGAGGAAGCTGCGCGTCGCGCTGCGCGTGAATCCCGGGATCGAGACCCCCGGCCATCGCTACGTCGCGACCGGCGGGGAGGAGGCCAAGTTCGGCGTGGAGGCGGGCGAGGCGCTCGCGGCCTGGCAGGGCCGCGCGCGCTGGCCCGACCTGCGACTCGACGGCGTCCACCTGCACGTGGGCTCCCAGCTCGTGGAATCGGGGCCGCTCGAGGAGGCGGCCGGCGTGGCGTTCGCGCTGGCCGAGGAGAGCGCCCGGCGCGGCGCCCCGCTCTCGCTCGTGAACCTGGGCGGAGGGATGGGGGTCGACTACTCGGGCGCCAACGCCGAGTTTCCGCTCGAGGATCACGCGGCGCGGCTTGCCACGCGCGCGCGGGGCCTGGGCTTCGATTGGGTGTTCGAGCCGGGGCGCTGGCTCACCGCGCCGGTCGGCGTCCTTCTCTCCGAGGTCCTGTGGGTCAAGCGCCGCCGCGGGCCGAATGGAGCGTCACGCCGCTTCGTCGTCCTCGCAGCGGGGATGAACGACCTGATTCGCCCCGCGCTCTACCATGCCGCCCACCGCATCGTGCCGGTCGTCCCGCGCGATGGCGCCAAGGGGAGCGCGTGCGTCGTGGGGCCGGTGTGCGAGAGCGCCGACGTCTTCGCGGCCGATCTGGCGCTCCCGCCGCTCGAGCCCGGCGATCTGGTCGCGATCCTCGATGCCGGGGCGTACGGCGCCGCGATGTCCTCCAACTACAATGGCCGCGGCCGGCTTGCGGAGCTGGTCGTCGCGGGCGGGCGGCTCACCCGCGCGCGCGCAGCTGAAGGACCCGCCGATCTCGTGTCGCGAAGGACGGACGACGAGCTGGAGGCTTGAAGAACTAGAACGCGATTCGCGGGCGGGAGGCGATCAGCAGGACGGCGGGCGCGGAAGCGGGGTTCGAGTAGGCGTGCGGGCGGTGGGAGCGGAAGTGGAGCGACTCGCCTTCGCGAAGAACGTAGGGCTCGCCTTCCACGCGGATCTCCGCGACGCCCGAGAGCACGATGGCCCACTCCTCGCCTTCGTGGTTGTGGGCGAACGCCGGCTCGCGTCCGACCGGGAGCGTCAGGATCTGAGCGCTCAGCTCCGCGCCGCGCACCGGATCGCTCACCGGGGCGAGCCGCGCCGCGCCCCACTGCATCTGGCGGCCCTCGCGCACTTCGGCGGTCATCGCAGAGACCTCGGGCAGCACGAGGGGCTCGAGCAGTGTCGCCGGGCGCATTCCGAGCGCAAGCGCGATGCGGCCCAGAGCGCCCACGGTGGGGGACGCCTTGCCGCGCTCGATCTCGGAGACGTGGGTGGCGGAGATCCCGCCGCGCTCCTCGAGGTCCTTGAGCGTGAGTCCGCGGGAGAGCCGCAGCATCTTGATGCGCCGCCCGAACTCGCTGGGAGAGGGATCGCGCGGAACGACTCCCGGGGACACGACCTGGGCGTGCTCCTCCACCGGAAGCACCGGAGCCGCCGGGGGACGACCCCGGCCCGGACGGCGTGACGCAGGCCGGCTCACAAGGACTCCCCGATCGGGCGGGTGAGAATCGCGATGACCTCGGAGGCCTCGCCGCTCGCGCGCAGGTGATGGGGGACCACGAACGTGGCCTGAACCCCGTCGCCGGCCCCGAGCTTCAGGCGCTGGTCGCCGAAGTCCGCCTCGACCGTCCCGCGGCGGACGTAGTAGACCGCGTCGCCCGGCAGTTCCTGGGCGGGAAGCCGGACCTCGCCTCCCGGACCCGGCCCGAGCTGGAGGCGGTAGGTGAAGAGATGGCTGCCGGGAATGCCGGGGGTGAGGGCCTCGGCGGCGACCCCGGCCCCGTTCTCGATCCGCCGGACGGCGTCCCAGCTCTGATGCGCGACGGCGTTCCGCTCCTCGCGCTCGATGAAGTAGGAGGCGTCCCGCTGGAGCGCCCGGGCGATGCGGACCAGCGCCCCGATGGTCGGGGAGGTGCGGCCCCGCTCGATTTCCGAGAGATGAGTGGCCGAGAGACCCGATGCCTGTTCGACGGCTTTGAGGGTCATCCGTGAGTCGAGCCGGCACTTGCGGATTCGCCGACCCAACTCTTCGATTTCGACGATAGCCGTCATGACCGCGCTCCGCTTGGTTGAAACCCGCTTTTTAGCCGCCTCGTCATCGCAAATTGCACGATCGGCTTCTATACAGGAAGGAATGTTGACACGTTTTGCACCGTAACGTCAATGCAAACTATATTCGGACAGTGGGATCGGGGGGGTCTCTGCCCCGAGAGGACCCGCGTTGCATGTTGCCCGACCCCCTCTTGACAGGTTTTCGCCCTCCGGGGAAACTGCGTGGTTGCAGTCCTTGGGCGCGGCCGAGGCCCGGGGGCCGCATGTGTCCCACTTTGTGAAATTTTGAGCAATCTCGTCTCGCGCCTCCTTCCGCGCGAGCGTGAGGGCCTCCGTGCTCCAGGTCGTCTGCGTCAAGCAGGTTGCGGATACCGAGACCCGGGTGAAGGTCGCCGCCGACGGGAAGAGCCTCGATCCCGCCGGGGTCACCTGGATCCTCAACCCCTACGACGAGTTCGCGCTCGAGCAGGCGCTAGCGATCCGCGAGAAGCAGGGCTCGGGCGAGGTCGTCGTGATCTCCCTCGGCGGCGCGGGGGTCCAGAGCACGCTCCGGAACGCCCTGGCGATGGGGGCCGACCGGGCCATCCACGTGCGCGCCGACCGCGCCTTCGACTCGCTCGGCGTGGCCCGGGCGCTGGCGGCCGAGATCGCGCCCCTCAAGCCCGACATGGTCTGGCTGGGCCGGCAGGCGGTGGACGACGACGCGGCCCAGGTGGGCCCGATGCTGGCAGAGCTTCTCGAGCTGCCGTGCGTGACCGTGGTCGCCCATTTCGAGCTGGACGGGTCGAAAGCGGTCGCGGAGCGCGAGATCGAGGGCGGGCGCGAGGTCGTCGAGGTCACTCTCCCGGCGCTCTTCACCACCGACAAGGGGCTGAACCAGCCGCGCTACGCCTCGCTCAAGGGCATCATGGCGGCGAAGAAGAAGCCCATCGACGAGAAGCCCGCCGCCCCGGCCGAGCCCGTGCTCGAGGTCGTCTCGCTCGAGCTGCCCCCGCCGCGCGGCGCCGGACGGGTCGTGGGCCAGGGAGTTGCGGCGATCCCCGAACTGATCCGCGCCCTGCGCGAAGAAGCGAAGGTGATCTGATGAGCATCCTCGCCTTCATCGAGCAGCGGAACGGCCAGGTGCGGGCGGTCTCCCGCGAGGTGCTGGGGGAGGCCACGCGCCTCGCCGAGAAGCTCGGCGGCCCGGTGGTCGGCGTCTGCGTCGCGGCCACGGATCCGGGGCTCGCCGCCCTCGGCGAAGCGGGTGCTACCCGCGTGCTCCTCGCCAGGCACGAGGCGTTCGCCCAGTACGACGCGGCGGGCTACGCGCGCGCGGTGGTGGCGGCGGTCGAGGCCGTGAAGCCCGCCGTCCTCCTCTTCGGCGCGACGGCGATCGGCAAGGACCTCGCCCCGCGCGTGGCCGCGCGCCTCGGCGCAGGGCTCGCGAACGACTGCACGGCGCTCTCGGCCGAGGGTGGCAAGCTCATCGCCACCCGCCCGGTCTTCGCGGGCAAGGCCAACCTCAAGCTCGCCTTCCCGCGCGTCCCCGCGATCGCATCGCTAAGGCCCAGGGCCTTCGCGGCCGTGAGCCGGAACGGCGCGGCCGCGGCCGTCGAGCCGCTCGCCTTCGCCTACGACGCCCAGGCATCGCGCGCCCGGGTGACCCGGCTCGCGGCCTCGGCCGGAGGCAAGGCCGACCTCACGGAGTCCGAGATCATCGTGTCGGGGGGCCGCGGGCTCAAGGGCCCGGAGAACTTCAAGGTCATCGAGGAGCTGGCGGAGGCCCTGGGCGCAACGGTCGGAGCGTCACGGGCCGTGGTGGACGCGGGCTGGAGGCCGCACTCGGACCAGGTGGGCCAGACCGGCAAGACGGTCTCGCCCAAGCTCTACGTGGCGATCGGCATCTCGGGCGCGATCCAGCACCTCGCCGGCATGTCGTCGTCGCGCTGCATCGTGGCGATCAACAAGGATCCCGAGGCCCCCATCTTCAAGGTGGCGGACTACGGGCTGGTCGGTGACCTGTTCGAGGTGGTGCCGGCGCTGACGAAGGCGGTGAAGGAGCTGAACGAGAAGAGCGGGTAGCGCACGCGCGTTGCGGAATCCCGCGGGCGATTGATAGGGTGCGCTCGGGTGGGACCGAACGGGGGGAGCGATGAGAGAGTACCTGCCGGTGCTGCTGTTCCTGATCGCGGCGATCGGGTTCGGAGCGGGCACGATCGCGCTCTCCACGATCATCGTGCCGCGGCGCCACAACGCCGTGAAGGACTCTCCCTACGAGTGCGGGGTCGAGCCCGTCGGTGACGCGCGCGCGCGCTTCTCCGTGAAGTTCTATGTCGTGGCCGTGCTGTTCATCCTGTTCGACATCGAAGCGGTGTTCCTGTACCCGTGGGCGGTCGCGTTCAAACAGCTCGGCGTGTACGGCCTGATCGAGATGATGCTCTTCATCCTGATCCTGCTGGTGGGCTACCTCTACCTGCTGAAGAAGCGGGCCCTCGAGTGGGAATAGGGCGCGAGGTGAAGCGTGACTGACGAGAAGAACCCGAACCCGTTTCGCACCCTCGCCGAGCCGCCCAGACCGAAGGCTCCCGCGGCGGGCGTGAGCGAGGAGGACTCGATCCGCGAAGAGCTCGAGCGCGGCATCCTCTTCACCAGCGTCGAGAAGGTGGTGAACTGGTCGCGCGCGAACTCGATCTGGCCGCTCGGCTTCGGCCTCGCCTGCTGCGCGATCGAGATGATGGCGATCATCGCCCCGCGCTTCGACATCTCGCGCTTCGGCGCCGAGGTGATGCGCTCCTCGCCGCGCCAGGCCGACCTCATGATCGTGGCCGGCCGGGTCAGCATCAAGATGGCGCCGGTGCTGCGCCAGCTCTACGACCAGATGCCCGACCCCAAGTGGGTGATCTCGATGGGGGCGTGCGCGTCGTGCGGCGGCGTGTTCAACAACTACGCGATCCTCCAGGGCGTGGACAAGATCGTGCCGGTCGACGTCTACGTGCCAGGCTGCCCGCCGCGTCCCGAGGCGCTGATCCACGGCATCATGAAGCTCCAGGAGAAGATCCTCTCCTCGCGCGTCGAGATCGGGCCCGTGCCACCGAAGAAGAAGAAGAGCCGCAAGGCGGTGGCATGACCGCGCTGGCGCCGGAGCGCATCGAGGAGCGCCTGCGCGTGCGTTTCCCCGAGGCCGCGATCCGGCGCCAGACCGGCGAGGCCGTCCGCGACTTCACGCTCCACGTCCCGGCCGACCGCCTGGTCGAGATCTGCACGTTCCTGCGCGACGATCCCGAGCTCGACTTCGCGATGCTGTCGTGGATCGCGGGCGTGGACTACCTGCCCCGCGATCCCCGCTTCGAGGTGGTCTACGGGCTGCTCTCGCTCTCGCGCGTGGCGCGGGTCAACCTCAAGGTGGCGGTGGGCGAGGAGAACCCGCGCGTGCCGAGCGTCATCGGCGTGTGGCCGACCGCGGACTGGCACGAGCGCGAGACCTTCGACTTCTACGGGATCGAGTTCACCGGGCACCCCCGGCTCACGCGCATCCTGCTGCCCGAGGACTGGGTGGGCTGGCCGCTGCGCAAGGACTCGCCGCTCGGCTACGAGGAAGTGGCCTTCACCCACAACACGCCCGGCCGCCTGCTGCCCGACCCGGGCTTGAAAAAGCTGGCGCCGAAGAAGGTGCGATACCGTGCGCACTGAGACCATGACCCTCAACATGGGGCCGCAGCATCCCTCGACCCACGGGGTCTTGAGGGTGGCGCTCGAGCTGGACGGCGAGACCATCGTCGAGGCGCGCCCGATCATCGGCTACCTCCACACCGGCATGGAGAAGCAGGCCGAGTACAAGACCTACACCCAGTCCATCCCGCAGACCGACCGCATGGACTACCTGTCGCCCATGTCGAACAACCTGGGGCTGTGCCTGGCGGCGGAGAAGCTGCTGGGGATCGAGGCCCCGGAGCGCGCCCAGGCGATCCGCGTGCTGCTCACCGAGCTGACGCGCATCAGCGCCCACTGCGTGTGGCTCGGCACCCACGCGCTCGACATCGGCGCCATGACGGTCTTCTTCTACTGCTTCCGCGAGCGCGAGAAGGTGCTCTCGATCTACGAGCAGGTGTGCGGAGCGCGCCTGACCGCATCGTACTTCCGGGTCGGCGGCCTCGCGATGGACATCCCCGAGGGCTTCCTCGACCGCTGCCAGAAGTTCGTGGACGAGATGCCCGCGCACGTGGACGAGTACGAGAAGCTGCTCTCGAAGAACCCGATCTGGCTCGCGCGCCTGAAACGGGTCGCGACCCTCTCCCGCGAGGTCGCGATCGCCTACGGCGCCACCGGCCCGGTGCTGCGCGGCTCGGGCGTCTCGTGGGACCTGCGCAAGGCCGAGCCCTACTGCGGGTACGACGAGTACGACTTCGAGATCCCGGTGGGCGAGGCCGGCGACGCGTACGACCGCTACATGGTCCGCGTGCGGGAGATGCGCCAGGCCACGCGCATCGCGAATCAGGCGATCGGGAAGATCCGGCAGTTCGGCGAGAAGGGCGACTACCGGCTGCGCGACTACAAGTACGTGCTGCCTCCCAAGGAGGACGTGAAGACCTCGATGGAGGCGCTGATCCACCACTTCAAGATCGTCGCGCACGGCTTCTTCCCGCCGGTGGGCGAGGCCTACCAGGCGATCGAGGCGCCCAAGGGCGAGCTGGGCTTCTACCTGGTCTCGGACGGGACGCCGCGCCCGTGGCGCATGAAGGTGCGCTCGCCATCGTTCGTCCACTTGCAGGCGCT
>Ga0184629_10001018_pt1 | contig 11798 bp, 8 predicted proteins | sample PLM4_32_b1_FD_133158 | JGI IMG/M metagenome (GOLD analysis project Ga0184629, IMG submission 133158) | Groundwater sediment microbial communities from an aquifer in East River, Colorado, USA - PLM4_32_b1 | ecosystem: Environmental > Terrestrial > Soil > Riparian zone | place: USA: East River... | reverse complement strand
TCGCGCAGGCGCTTGGCCAGTATCTCGTAGTGGTATTCGATGCGCCCGAAGATCTCCTTCGCCGGCAGGAAATGCACTTCCGTACCGCGGCGCTCAGTCTTGCCGGTGACCTTGAGGGGAGCCACGGTATCGCCCAAGCGGAACTCCATCTGGTGGTGCTTGCCGTCGCGCCGGATCGAAAGCCGCAGCCACTCCGACAGCGCGTTCACCACCGACACCCCGACGCCGTGGAGCCCCCCGGCGATCTTGTAGGAATTATTGTCGAATTTTCCGCCGGCGTGGAGCTCGGTCATCACCACCTCCGCGCTCGAGCGGCCTGCCTCATCCTCCGGGTGCTTCTCGGTCGGGATGCCGCGGCCGTTGTCGACCACGCTCACCGAGTTGTCCGGGTGTATCGTGACCGTGATCTCGTCGCAGTATCCCGCGAGCGCCTCGTCCACCGCGTTGTCCACCACCTCAAACACCATATGGTGGAGGCCCGTGCCGTCGCTGGTGTCCCCGATATACATCCCGGGGCGCTTGCGCACCGCCTCAAGGCCCTTGAGGACCTTGATGCTGCTCGCATCGTAGTCGTCGGCTGTCCGCTGCTGCTCTTTTTCGCTGGCCTGTATCGCCATCCGTCGCCCTTATATACGCATCGGCATGACCACGTAGCGGAACTCGCGGTTGTCCGCTACCGTGACCAGCATGCTGCTGTTGGCATCCCCGAACGAACATTCGACAGCTTCGCTGTGCACGTTGTTCAGCACGTCCAGGATGTAGGTGATGTTGAAACCGATGTCCAGCGCGTCCCCGCCATAGGCAACCTCCAACTCCTCCTGAGCCTCCTCCTGCTCATTGTTGGTGCAGGAGATGCGCAGGCTGTTGGCCGACACCATCCAGCGCACGCCGCGGAACTTCTCGTTGGACAGGATCGCCGCCCGCTGCAATGATTGCAACAACTCCTGCCGCTTGATGGAGAAGCGCTTCTGGTAGTTCGTCGGCACGACCCGCGTGTAGTCGGGGAACTTGCCGTCGATGATTTTGGTGGTGAGGACTGTATTGCCGAAGGTGAACCGCACCAGGCTCGCGAAGATCTCGATCGCGACCGCGTCCTCGCTGTCCGCGAGCAGCCGACTCAATTCCAGCACCGCCTTGCGCGGAAGGATCACCTCGCGCCGCTCCTGCTGCTGCCCGAGGGGCCGCGCGGCGTAGCTCAGCCGGTGGCCATCCGTGGCAATCACCTTGACCTGGTCTCCTTCCAACACCAGGAGCAACCCGTTGAGGTAGTAGCGTATGTCCTGCTGCGCCATCGCATACTGCACCAGCAGCAGCAGCTCCCGCAGCGCCTTCTGCGGCATGCTCACCTTCGCCTGCGCCGCCTCCGGGTTCGCCATCGCCGGGAAATCCGCCACCGGCAAGGTCTGCAGGTTGAAGCGGCTCTTGCCGGAGCGCACCTGCAGACGGTTGTTCTGCACCTCGAGCGATGCCTCGGTCCCTTCCGGCAACGCCCGCAGGATTTCCTGAAGCTTACGGGCGGACACTGTGAGGCCCGCATCCTCTCCCGAACTCTTCTGGAGTTCCGTACGCGTTGCCACCTGGATCTCAAGATCCGTCGCCATCATCAGCAGACTGTCCTGCTTGCGCTCGATGAGGACGTTCGAGAGGATTGGCAGCGTATGGCGCTTTTCCACGATGCCGGTCACTGCCTGCAGCGGCTTGAGCAGGGCGTCGCGTTCGAGTTGAACAAGCTTCATATACTATGCATGTATCAAGTTAAGTATAGTTAGTAGTAGTAATAAGGCTTCGACGTTGCTGTGCAAAAGTCGCAAACAACCAGTGCGACAGCCGGTGACCAGAAAGGATAACGTTGTGCGTAAGCGGGCAGCCGGTCTGTGTAGTTTGTGGACAACTGGCGCATGGCCGGCACCGCATCTGGATATCCACAAACTGCACAGTAACAGTTAACTTCTCAGCACGTTGAGCAGGGAATTGAAGTCACGAGTCAGCTCGCTGCTGGTCGACTTGAGCAGCGCGATCTTGCGGCACGCATGTAATACCGTGGTGTGATCGCGGCCGCCGAAGGCGTCCCCGATGTCCGGCAGGCTCAGCTGTGTCAGTTCCTTGGCGAGCGCCATGGCGACTTGGCGGGGCCGGGCGACATTGCGGCTGCGCTTCTTCGAATACATCTCCGAGACCTTGATCTTGTAGTAGTCGGCAACAATTTTCTGGATGTTCTCGATGGAAACCTGGCGGTGCTGTATCGCCAGCAGGTCGCGCAGCGCCTCGCGGCACAGTTCCACGGAGAAGTCGCGGCCGGCAAAGCGGGCGTAGGCAATCACGCGCTTCAATCCGCCCTCCAGTTCGCGCACGTTCGACTGAATGTGTTTGGCGAGAAAAAACGCCACCGGCTCGTCCAGTTTGACCCCCTCCGCTTCCGCTTTCTTGAGCAGGATGGCAACCCGCATTTCCAGCTCAGGGGGCTCGACCGCGACGGTGAGACCCCAGCCGAAACGGGAGATCAGCCGGTTCTCGATGCCGGCCATCTCCTTCGGATAGGTATCACAAGTGATTACCACTTGTTTGTGGGCCTCGATCAAGGCGTTGAAGGCGTAGAAGAATTCTTCCTGGGTGCGGTTCTTGCCGCTGAAGAACTGGATGTCGTCGATCAGCAGCAGATCGAGCGAGTGGTAGTAACGCTTGAAGTCGTCAAACGCCTTGTGTTGGTAGGCGCGCACCACGTCGGAAACATACTGCTCCGCGTGGATGTAGCGGATCTTCGTTTCCGGGGCCTGCCCTCGCAATCGGTTGCCGATCGCCTGGATGAGGTGCGTCTTGCCCAGGCCGACGCCGCCGTAGATGAAGAGCGGGTTGTAGGCCGAGCCCAGGCGCTCCGCCACCTGCGCGGCGGCGGCGCGAGCCAAATCGTTGGCCTTGCCGGTGACGAAGGTCTCGAAGGTGAAAGCGGGGTTGAGCCGGGAGATCTCGCGGCTGCTCGGTTTGGCCTCCTGCTCCTTCGCGCTCTTGGCGGCCTGCGGCGGCGGGGACACGGGCAGCTCCTTGTCTGCGAGGGCGACCAGCACCTCGATCTCATGCTTGAAATGCTCGCGCGCCAGTTGCTCGATACTCGGCAGGAACTTGTCGCGTATCCACTGCAGTACGAAGCGGTTGGGCGCTACCAGTGTCAGGCGGTTGCCTTCGGCCTGGAACCGCAGCGGCTTGATCCAGGTCTTGTACTGCTGGGGCGGCAGCTCCTTCTCGAAGCGGGCCAGGCAGAAGCGCCAGAAACTGTTCATCGGTGGGGCAGTGTTATTTGAACCCGGGCTGCAAGGAGAGACGGTTTTCAGCCCCGGATTTTATCCTTTTTGGGGGCGGTTATCCACAGAAGCAGGCGTCTCGAACGAAGGATTGCAGGCGCTCAGATAATGGTTGACACAGCTGAGAGTTAGAGGTTGTAATAGCGCGCTTTTCAGCAGCCGGACGGACCCCATGAAACGGACTTATCAGCCTTCAGTAATACGCCGCAAGCGCACGCACGGATTCCGCGCGCGTATGCAGACGCGTGGCGGGCGCGGCGTGCTGCGGGCCCGTCGCGCCAAAGGGCGGGCGCGATTGAGCGCCTGAGCGAGAGGGATTGCGCGCTGCCGCGCAGCGCGCGGCTGCAGCGGCGCGAGCATTTCAGCGCGGCGCTGGCGGACGGTGAGACGCGGGCGCGGCGCTATTTCACCCTATACGTCAGGCCCAACGGCCTGTCCCAGGCGCGCATCGGTATCATCGCCAGCCGGCGAGTCGCGCCGCGCGCGGTCGACCGCAATCGAATGAAGCGCATGGTGAGGGAGGTGTTTCGCACCCTGCCCGAGCGGCCGGCGGGCGTTGATATCGTGGTTCAACTGCGGCGTTGCCCGCAGCGGGGCTCCAGCGCGGCCGCGCGATCGGAGCTCGCGAAGCTGCTGGAGGAGCTTGCCGCGCGGCCGCGCAGCAACTAGGCTGGCGGGAAACGCCAGCGAAGCACGGTCATGGACTCGCAACGGCTGATTCTTTTTTTCGTCTTCTCGTTCTCGGTATTCATGCTGCTGGATGCCTGGCAGCGTGAACAGCAGCCTGTGCGTCCGGCGGCCCCGGAGGCTGGCAAAGCGGAGAAGGCAGTGCCACCTTCGGCGCGGCCACCCGTACCTGGCGACAAACTCACGGCAACCCAGGGCGCGGTGCCGCAGCAGGGAGGGCGGGGCGCACCCGAGACGGGTGCCACGATACGGGTCGAAACGGACCTGCTGATCGCGCATCTCAGCAGCCACGGCGGGGATGTGCGCAGGCTGCAGTTCAAGAATCACCGCGACACCCTCGAACGCAGCAAGGATTTCGTGTTGTTCGAGACCGGCGCCGAGCGAACCTACGTCGCGCAGGCGGGGCTGATCGGCAGCGGCTTGGCCAACCATCGCACGATATACACGGCGACGGGCGACAACTACCAGTTGGCCGCGGGTCAGGAGCAGGTCGAGGTGCGGCTCATCGCCCCGGCGGCCGATGGCGTGCAGGTCACCAAGGTCTATCGCTTCCGGCGCGGAAGCTATTTGATCGACGTCAGTTTCGAGATCGCCAACGCGGGTGCCGCAGCGATACAGCCCTATGCCTATTTCCAGCTGGTGCGCGACGACAAGTCGCCGGCCGGTGACTCGGCGATGGTGCCGACCTTCACGGGCGTCGCGGTCTACACCGATAAGGACAAGTTCCAGAAACTCGCGTTTGCCGACATCGAGAAAGGCAAGGCGCAGCACACCAAGAACAGCGAAGACGGCTGGATCGCGATGCTGCAGCACTATTTCTTCAGCGCTTGGCTGCCACGTAGCGGCATGCCGCGCGAATTCTTTACCCGGCGCCTGGAAGACGGACTCTACTCCGCCGGCGTGATTGTCCCGGTGGGCGCAGTCGCGACGGGGGCGAGCGCGACCCTCACCGTGCCGCTTTACGCCGGGCCGGAGGAGCAGGAGAAGCTCGCGGCTATCGCGCCGGGCCTCGATCTCACTATCGACTACGGCTGGTTGACGGTGATCGCGGTGCCGCTGTTCTGGGTCCTCGCCTGGCTCAACCAATGGGTGGGCAACTGGGGGGTCGCCATTATCCTGCTGACGGTGATCATCAAGCTGCTGTTCTACCCGCTGTCGGCGGCGAGTTACCGCTCGATGGCCAAGATGCGTGTGTTGGCTCCCAAGCTGCAAAAGCTCAAGGATCAATATGGTGAGGACCGTCAGCGGCTGCAGCAGGCGATGATGGAGCTCTACAAGACAGAGAAGATCAATCCCCTGGGCGGCTGCATGCCAATAGTTGTGCAAATACCTGTTTTTATTGCACTTTATTGGGTGCTTCTGGCCAGCGTCGAGCTCCGGCACGCGCCCTTCGTGCTGTGGATCGACGACCTCGCCGCGGCTGACCCGTGGTTTATCCTGCCGATTCTGATGGCGGGTACCATGTTCGTGCAAACCTCGCTCAATCCGGAGCCGCCGGACCCGGTGCAGGCGCGGGTGATGAAGATCATGCCGATCGTGTTCAGCGTGTTTTTCTTCTTCTTCCCCGCTGGCCTGGTGTTGTACTGGCTGGTCAATAACGTGCTCTCGATCGCGCAGCAGTGGAGAATCACGCGCGTGCTGGAGCGCGGGGCCGCGCCGCGCAAGAGCTGATGTGCCCCTGGATGGCGCTTGCGCCGTCCTCCATTCGCATCACCGCAGGTCGATGACCGAGAGCGACATCATTGCCGCCATTGCGACCGCCCCTGGCCGTGGCGGAATCGGTGTGGTGCGAGTTTCCGGTCCGAGGCTTGATGCATTCGTTACCGCCCTCATCGGCAAACCCCTCTCACCGCGCCGCGCCACGCTGACCGCCTTCAATGACGCCCGGCGCTCTGCAATTGATGAGGGCATCGCGTTGTATTTCCCTGCGCCGCACTCGTACACCGGGCAGGACGTGCTGGAACTGCACGGTCACGGGGGACCCATGGTGCTGCAACTGTTGCTCAAGCGCTGTCTTGAGCTGGGCGCGCGCCTGGCGCAACCGGGGGAGTTCACCCGGCGCGCCTACCTTAATGACAAGATTGATCTGACGCAGGCGGAAAGCGTCGCAGATCTGATCGACGCGGCGACGGCAGAGGCGGCACGTAGCGCATTGCGCTCCTTGCAAGGAGCGTTTTCCCGGCGAATCGAGGAGCTGCTCGATGCGCTGGTCGAACTGCGAATGCTGGTCGAGGCCGCTCTCGACTTTCCGGACGAGGACGTCGAGCTCATCAAGCAGTCCGATGGAGCTGGCCGGCTCGCGGCGCTGCAAGACAGGCTGCAGGAGGTGCTGTCCGCATCGCAGCAGGGTAGCTTGCTGCGGGAAGGCATGCGGGTGGTTCTGGCTGGTCAGCCCAACGTCGGCAAGTCGAGCCTTCTCAACCGTCTAGCGGGCGAGGAACTTGCCATCGTCACTGACATTCCTGGAACTACGCGTGACGCGATTCGCCAGAGCGTCAGCATCGAGGGCATCCCGGTCCACGTCATCGATACCGCCGGATTGCGCCCGTCCAGCGATCCCGTGGAACAGGTCGGGATCGCGCGCACCTGGGAGGCGATCGGGCATGCTGATCTGGTCCTGCTGCTGGTGGACGCTACTCACGGCGAGGCTGCAGCAGACCGGGAAATCATGGGCAAGCTTCCCGCCGCGCTGCCTCGCCTCAAAGTAATGAACAAGATTGATCTCTTGCCTCGCCCGCCCGCCTTCGAGCGCGGGCGCGACGCGGGCACGGTATGGTTGTCAGCCAAGACCGGGGACGGCGTGGATCTGCTACGAAGGGCGCTGCTGGAAGCTGTTGGATGGCTTGGGGGCAGCACCGAGGGTCTGTTCATGGCCCGTGAGAGGCATCTTCAGGCTCTGCAACTGGGCAGAACGCACCTCGAACTCGCCACCCATCAAGTGGCCAATCTAGAGTTGTTCGCGGAGGAGCTCCGTTTGGTACAACAAGCGCTCGGAACGATCACCGGACAGTTCACTAGCGATGACTTGCTAGGGGAAATATTCAGCCGGTTCTGCGTCGGAAAATAGGCGATTCGGGCTTCTGTTTCACGTGAAACATGACCGATGCTCATCTATGCTGCGACGCAGCATAAGACGGTTTCACGTGAAACGCCTTCGCCAGCCGCTGTTCTGCTGCCAAGTGATTTCGGGTATTATTGTAAGCGTAGCGCTGAGCGGCAATTAATTCATGCAAGCTATTGATAAATATGATATTATAGTAGTTGGAGGTGGGCACGCCGGAACTGAGGCCGCCCTCGTCGCTGCTCGTATGGGTTGCGAAACCTTGCTGCTTACTCACAGCATCGAGACCTTGGGGCAAATGTCGTGTAACCCCTCCATCGGAGGTATCGGCAAGGGCCACCTGGTCAAGGAAGTTGACGCTTTGGGCGGCGTCATGGCCCAGGCTGCTGACGAGTCCGGCATCCAGTTCCGTATTCTCAACTCGCGCAAGGGGCCCGCGGTACGCGCCACCCGCGCTCAGGCTGACCGTGTGCTCTATAGAAAGGCAATCCGCGCCCGCCTCGAAAACCAACCGCGGCTGCGTATTTTCCAGCAGGCAGTGGACGATCTGCTGATTGAAGGCGACCGCGTGTCGGGCGTGGTAACGCAGATCGGGCTCAAATTCTCGGCGCGCGCAGTGGTGCTCACCACCGGAACCTTTCTCGCCGGACTGATCCACGTCGGGCTGAGGAACTATCAGGGCGGACGCGCAGGCGATCCGCCAGCACTCACGCTCGCGCAGCGCCTGCGCGAGCTCAAGCTTCCGGTGGGGCGGCTGAAAACCGGCACTCCGCCGCGCATCGACGCCCGCAGCATCGACTTCTCGGTCATGACGGAGCAGCCGGGCGATACGCCCGTTCCGGTATTCTCATTTCTCGGCTGCCGCGAGCAGCACCCCCCACAGTTGCCGTGCTGGATCACGCATACCAACGCGCGCACCCACGACATCATTCGCGGTGCGCTCGACCGCTCGCCGCTTTATACCGGCTTGATCGAGGGCGTCGGTCCGCGTTATTGCCCCTCGATCGAAGACAAAGTCACGCGCTTCGCGCACAAGGCCTCGCACCAGATCTTCCTCGAACCCGAGGGCCTGACGGTCAGCGAGTTTTATCCCAACGGCATCTCGACGAGCCTGCCCTACGACGCGCAGCACGAGCTGGTGCGGTCGATACGCGGGCTTGAGCGCGCTCACATCACGCGCCCCGGCTACGCCATCGAGTACGACTACTTCGATCCACGCGGACTGAAGCGCTCGCTCGAGACGCGGGCCATCAGCGGGCTGTTCTTCGCCGGGCAGATCAACGGCACCACCGGTTACGAAGAGGCTGCCGCGCAGGGATTGCTGGGTGGCATCAATGCGGCGCTCCTCGTGCAGGAGCGCGAGCCGTGGTGCCCGCGGCGCAACGAAGCTTACCTGGGCGTGCTGGTGGATGATCTCGTCACGCGCGGTGTGTCCGAGCCGTATCGCATGTTCACCAGCCGTGCCGAGTACCGGCTTTCCCTGCGCGAAGACAACGCCGATCTGCGGCTCACCGAGAGCGGACGCCGGCTGGGCGCGGTGGATGACGCGCGCTGGGCGGCGTTCTCGCGCAAGCGCGAGGCGATCGAGCGCGAGCAGGCACGGCTGAAGAACACTTGGATCAACCCGCGCCTGCTGTCGGTCGAAGACATCGCGCGCGCGCTTGAACAGCCGCTGACGCGAGAGCACTCACTGATGGAATTGCTGCGCCGTCCGGAGGTGAGTTACGCGCATTTGATGACGCTGCCAGGGGCCGCGCCCGGCGTGGAGGATGCTCAGGTGGCGGAGCAGGTCGAAATTCAGGCCAAGTACCAAGGCTACATCGAGCGCCAGCAGGAGGAAATCGCACGCCACGAGCATCTTGAAAACCTGAAGCTGCCGCAGGATGTCGACTACGGCAGCCTGCGCGGACTGTCGGTGGAGGTGCGGCAGAAGCTCAATCTGCACCGTCCTGAGACACTCGGCCAGGCTTCGCGCATCTCGGGCGTGACGCCGGCGGCGATCTCGGTCCTGCTGGTCCATCTCAAGCGCAGGCTGGGCACAGCCCGAGGGCGCGCGCGCGCCTCAACCGGTGCGGCCGCGCGCACCATCGGCAAGACCGCATGACCCTTGCGCAGCAGCTTGCGCAAGGCGTACTCCAACTCGGGCTCGCGCTGCCGGCGGGCGCACAGCAACGGTTGCTCGAATACCTCGCGCTGCTGCAGAAGTGGAACCGTGTCTACAACCTGACGGCCGTGCGGGAGGCGCCGCGCATGGTGAGCCAGCATCTGCTCGATTGCCTGGCGGCGGCGCCGCACCTCGGCGCCGCGACGCTCCTCGACGTGGGCAGTGGAGCGGGACTGCCGGGCATCCCGCTCGCGCTGGCGCTGCCGGACTCGCAGGTCACGCTGCTCGACTCGAGCCACAAGAAGGCCGCTTTTCTGAAACAGGCGGTGATGGAACTGAAGCTTCGCAATGTGGAGGTAGTGTGCGAGAGGGTGGAGGCCTGGAAACCGCCGGCGGAGTTCGAAGTGGTGATCTCACGCGCGTTCTCGGATCTCGCCGAGTTCGTCTCCCTGGCGGGGCGGCACGCCGCCGCGGCGGGGCGGCTCGAGGCCATGAAAGGCGTGCACCCCTATGAGGAAATCGACCAGCTGCCACAGCGCTGGCAGGTGCGGCAGGTGATACCGCTGACGGTCCCCGGCGTGCGTGCGCAGCGCCATCTTGTGACGCTCGTGCGGAGCTGATGATGGCAAGGATAATCGCCATCACCAACCAGAAAGGCGGGGTCGGCAAGACCACCACCGGCGTCAATCTCGCCGCCAGCCTCGCGGCGGCGCACCGGCGCGTGCTGCTGGTGGACCTCGACCCGCAGGGCAACGCGACCATGGGTAGTGGAGTGGACAAGCGCCATCTCGGCGCGACGGTCTATCACGTGCTGCTCGGCGCGAAGAGTATCCCGGAAGTAAGATTGCGCTCTGAAGCCGGCGAGTTCGACCTGGTACCGTCCAACCGCGAGCTCGCCGGCGCCGAAGTCGAGCTGGTGAACATCACCCACCGCGAGACGCGGCTGAAAGAGGCGCTCGCCGAGATAGCATCCGAGTACGATTTTGTCCTGATCGATTGCCCGCCGGCGCTAAACCTCCTTACTGTGAACGGCCTGACCGCCGCACATGCGGTGATGATCCCCATGCAGTGCGAGTACTACGCGCTGGAGGGCTTGAGCGACCTCGTGCAGACCATCAAGAAAGTTCGCGGGCATTTGAATCCGGCGCTCGAGATCGAGGGGCTGCTGCGCACGATGTACGACCCGCGCAACACGCTCGCGCAGCAGGTTTCGGCGCAACTGCTCGATCATTTCGGCGACAAGGTTTACCGCACCGTGATTCCGCGCAACGTGCGGCTGGCGGAAGCGCCGAGTTTCGGCGTGCCCGCGCTCAAGTTCGACCGGAATTCGAAAGGCGCGCAGGCTTACCTCGCGCTGGCGGGCGAGATGCTGAACCGCGCTAGCAGCCTGTCGGAGTCCGTGTCGCAACAGGCGGCTAAAAGCAAAAGCGCGTGAGGAACGAGGCCATGGCCAGGATCAAGGGATTGGGGCGCGGACTGGATGCGCTGCTGGGAGCGGACGAACCGGCTGCCGGTGGCGAGACGCTTGCATCGCTCGCGATCGACACGCTGCAGCCGGGACGCTTCCAGCCGCGCGCGCGCATCGGCCAGGAAGCCCTCGCCGAGCTGGCCGAATCGATCAAGTCGCAGGGCGTGATGCAGCCGATACTGGCGCGACCGATCGGAGCAGGCCGCTACGAGATCATCGCCGGCGAGCGGCGCTGGCGGGCCGCGCGCATGGCGGGGCTCGCAGCCGTGCCCGCCCTGGTGCGGGAGGTAACTGACCGGCACGCGCTCGCCATCGCGCTCATCGAGAATCTCCAGCGCGAGGACCTGAACCCGCTGGACGAGGCCACGGGTATCAGGCGCCTGACCGAGGAATTCGGCATGACCCACGCGCAGGCGGCGGAGGCCGTGGGCCGCTCGCGCGCCGCAATCACCAATGCGCTGCGGCTGCTTGAGCTCGCGCCCCCTGTGCAGGAGCTGTTGCGCGAGGGCAAGCTCGACATGGGACACGCGCGGGCGCTGCTCGCACTGCCGGCGCTGAAGCAGATCGAGTTCGCGCGCGAGGCCGTCGCCAGGCAGCTCTCCGTACGCCAGGTCGAGAGACGGGTAGCGCACTTGTCAGCGCGCGCCACGGTGCGCACGCGCTTGAGAGGCGACCGCGACGTGGCGCGGCTCGAGGAGGAACTGAGCGGACAACTCGGCACCATCGTGAGCATACGGACGGGCTCGAAACCGGGCAGCGGCAAGCTCGTGATCCATTTTTCGAGCCTGGATCAGCTCGACGCCCTGCTGAACCGGCTCAGGCAAAAATAAGCTGCGTGTTCGGAGCCTTGCTGCATCGCAGCAAATTGACCCTTATAGCGCTCGAAGGCTATACTACGCGGGCTTTGCTCGGGGCGGAGATCAAGAACGCCATGCTTCGCGACTTGAGCAAGCCGATTCGCACCGTTCTCCGGTGGCAAGTGATGGCCACCGCCGCATTGACGCTCGTTGCGGGAGTCCTGGCCGGTGGTCACGGCGCTCTCTCCGCGGCGTTGGGTGGCGCTGTAAGCATCTTCTCCGGATTGGCGTCTGCGGTCGTGGCTTCGCTGGGCAGGGCGGAGTCCGCAGAAGGGGCGCTGTTTGCCGTGTTGAGGGCCGAGGCCGTAAAGATCGGCCTGATCGT
>Ga0184629_10001017_pt1 | contig 11798 bp, 10 predicted proteins | sample PLM4_32_b1_FD_133158 | JGI IMG/M metagenome (GOLD analysis project Ga0184629, IMG submission 133158) | Groundwater sediment microbial communities from an aquifer in East River, Colorado, USA - PLM4_32_b1 | ecosystem: Environmental > Terrestrial > Soil > Riparian zone | place: USA: East River... | reverse complement strand
GCGCCGGGCTTCACCTCGCCGTCGAGGTGAACGGGCACACGGTAGAGGAAGGTCTGCCGCAGCGGCAGCGGCAGGGCGATCTCGGCGAAGGGCATGGGTGTGCGATCGGGACTGGGCGCGTACCGTAGGGGATCCGCCCGCTCAGCGCAGGCGCGAGCCCGGACAGAGTGTCGCGCGCGGCGGCGGGGGGCAAGTCGGGGGCGGGCCACTCTACGCCGCCCGGCGGAGTCGCGCGTTGCGACGCCGCCACGCTTCTTTCGCTCTACGCCGAGCCGGCGCTCACGCCTCTCCCGCCTGAACCGGCGCCCGGCGGCGGATCCACAGCGCGCTGGCGGCGAGCAGCGATGCCGCGAGGAGGCCCAGTCCCCATCCGTTGAACGACGGGGTCAGCACCAGCGTGCTGCGGTGAACCGTCCCGGAGCACGAGCCGTCGTTCGCGTCGTACTCGGCGAATTGGAAGGGAGCGGGATCGCCGGGCGCGACAGGCTCGACCGTGGTGTGGAACCGGAAGACGAACTGGTGGCAGACGTCGCACGGCATCGGCATGGGCGTGCTGGCGAAGACCGTGAGGAAGGTCAGGCCGTCCGTCGCGTACGTGTCGAAGGGCGGGTCGAGTCGGACGTCCGTGAAGACGCCGGGCTGCGGCGATCCGGTGTAGGTCAGCTCGATCCGCGTGACGCCGGACCCGGCGGGCAGGGCGCTGCACTCGTTGCCCCAGACCAGGTAGACCGCGTCACCGTTGATCCGTCCGATGTACTCGACGGTAGCGTCGGCGGGCGTTGCCCAGCAGACCAGGGCCGCGGCGAGCGCGGCGACCAGTCCCGGTGCGCGTGGCTTCGAGGATGCCGGTTTCATGGCGGATTCCTCCGGGGTTGCTTCGGCGTGGATGCGTTGGCACGTCGGGGACGCGCCCCCGGGGCCCGTTCCGGCGGGCCGCTCGAGCGCCCTCCCCGACGTCGCGACCGGGAGATCCCCGGCCGAGACCCGATAACGGTAGAGTCTCGGGTGATCACCGGGCAACGAATCTTTTTTGGATCGTGCGCCTGAATCGCGACCGCCCTACCGCGCGCCCGAGCGCTGCTCGCGCAGCCGGGTGAGTGCCGGCGCCAGCGCGAGGTGGCCGGCCGCGACCAGCAGGCCCAGCGCGAGGCAGCCCCACCACAGCGCCGAAGCACTCCAGCGCTGCAATACGGTCGTCCCGATCAGGGGTGCCGCGAACGCTGCGATCCCGAAGGTGAGGCCGTAGGCGCCCTGATACCGGCCCCGCATCTCGGGGAGCGCGACGTCGGCGACGATGGCGTTCGCGATCGGGAGCACCGCGATCTCGCCCAGCGACCACACGATCACCCCGAGCGTGAAGAGCGGAGCCCCGTTCGCGAGCGCGTTCAGGCCGAAGCCGAGCCCGACCAGCGCCGCCCCGCCCGCGATCACTTGCGAGCGGTTGAAGCGCGCGAGGAACGGGGCCACGAACGGCTGCACTAGCACGATCAGGACGCCGTTGAGCGCGAGCACCGCGCCGAGCGCCGCGCGCGACATGCCGTGCGCCGCCATGTCGAGCGGGAGCGTGGTGAAGTGCTGCATGAAGACCAGGAGCACGAGTGCGCTCAGCAGCACGAAGAGCGCGAACGGGCGGTCGCGATAGGGCGCCAGGAATCCGCCGACGAGCCCCGCCGAGCGCGGGCGCGGCCCGGCGTCGTGGTGCCCGGGCCGGGTTTCGGGAACCGCGCGCCAGACGATGAACGCGAACGCGAGGCTGGTGAGCCCGTCGCCGACGAAGAGCCAGGTGAACGAGGCGGAGGCGAGCGCACCGCCGACCGAGAGCCCGATCGAGAAACCGAGATTGATGACCCAGTAGACCAGGCCGAAGGCGCGCGGGCGCTCGGCGGGCGGCACGAGATCGGCGACCGCGGCCTGCATCGCCGGCCGGTACGCCTCCCCCACCATCGCGACCAGGAAGCACGCCGGGATGATCACCGTGAGGTCGCGCGCGAACCCGAGCGCGATCATGCCGAGACCGCCGAGCGCGAGCGCGCCGATCAGCGTCGCGCGGCGGCCGGCGTGGTCAGCCAGATAGCCGCCGAGCGGGCTCGCGAACAGGGCCCCCGCGCCGTAGGACGCTGCGACCACGCCGGCCTGCGCGGCCGAGAAGCCCCGCGCCTGCGTGAGGTAGATCGCCAGGAACGGCACGACGAAGCTGCCCGCGCGGTTGACCAGCATGCCGGCCCACAGCACCCAGAAGGGCCGCGGCAGGCCGGCAACCACGTCGAGGGCGCGGCGGCGGGGGGCTTCGAGCGGCAAGGGCATGCGGGCGTCCCCTTGGGTGCGGGCGGGCGCGGTCACCGCGCCGGACGCCATGGATCACGGGTCCATGGCGGATTCGGCGCGACGTCGAGAGCCGCGCCGGTCAAAAAACGGGCTCCGGCCCAACCGCGAGCCGGAGCCCTTCTAGACTTTCGGTTTCGGTGGCGCTGGGTCACCCCCGCTTCGGGGCTCCCGGCACGCCACGGCGTCCCGAGGTCCCTACGAGGACGCCACCTCCACCGAACGACGACTCTTACTGTCCAATGGACCACCTCCTTTTCGGGGCCTCACGTCACGGAGGGACCCATCCCTCCCGATCCCGGGGGCCAGCCCGAGCCCTGAGGATCGCGCACGCATCGTGGCGCGCGAGCGAACGAATCGGAATTTTCCCGAGCGGGCATCGATGTGTCAAATGGCTTGGCGTTATGATGCGCTCCCATGATCCCCGATTCCCCACGGAGGCCGCGGCGCAAGGCGCTTCCGGCGCTGGCGGCCGGCGCGCTGCTGCTGGTCGCAGCCCCCGTCGCCCTGGTCAAGCACCTGGACCAGGACAACGACTTCTGCATCTCCTGCCACCTGCACGAGCCGCACTACCGCGGGATGGTCGCAACCCCCCCGGCCACGCTCGCGGGCGCCCACTTCGCGGCGGAATCCTCGGGGCATCCCGAGCGCTGCTTCACGTGCCACAGCGGCGAAGGCGTGATGGGCTGGAGCGCGGTGACGGCGCTCTCTGCCTGGGACGCGGCCCGCTGGGTCCTGGGCGCGCGCCACGAACCCACCACGATGCGGCTCCCGCTCGAGGATCGCGCGTGCCTCAAGTGCCACGCGGCCGACGTGCGCGGCACGCGCAGCGCCGAGGAGACCGACCGCTACCACGAGCTGGCCGACCACCGGAGCGTGCGCATGCCATGCATCGCCTGCCACGTCACCCACCGCGCCGGGAAACCGGAGCGCACCTTCCTCGACGACGCGGTCGTCCGGAAGCAGTGCGCGAGCTGCCACCGCAGGCTGGACGACTCGGGGGGCTGAGAGGCGCATGGGCGAAAGCCCCGCTCCGGCGGTATGATGCCCGCCCGTTTCCGGACCCACCCATCCAGGAGGAACTCATGCGTCTCCGAATCGCTGCCGTCGCCCTGCTGGTCCTCGCTTCGATCGCAAGCTTCGCGAGCCGCCCCGACGCGTATCCGGGCGGAACGCCCCGCGCCGTCACCAACGCCGCGCCGTACTGCGCGACCTGCCACTCGTCCGTGAACGCCCAGCAGCTCCGCGAGATGCCGGCCGACGCTTCGGGCGGCCTGCTCATCGAGAACCGGCACTACTCGGCGATCACGAACGGCGACGAGCGCTACCAGAAGCTCGAGCCCGCCGACCGCCAGAAGCTGCTCGACGCGATCAAGGCGATGGACGCCAACTGCAAGGTCGAGCTCGCGGTCTCGGCCGCGAAGGTGAAGGCGTCCGGCACGATCACCGTCACGGTGACGACGCACGGCGGGGCCGGGCCGGTGGTCGGCGTGATGCTCACCGACAACGACCTGCGCTTCCAGGCGGGACCGGTTCAGGCTCAGGGATTCGTGATCACGAAGGCCCCCGATGTGACCGGTCCGGACGGAAAGCCGCAGACCAGGTTCCTCGACGGCCGCGCGAGCGAGCTCACGAAGAACATCAACTACGTGAACATCCAGGACGTGCAGAGCGACCCGGCCGCCGGGACCTACCCGACGTGCAAGGTGGTCTGGACGCTGGCTGCGCCCGCCAAGCCCGGCGAGTACACGATCTCGGCGGCGTTCCTCTACGGCACCGAGAAGGCCTCGCCGCTCGGCCGCGTCGAAGCACCCGGCGGACGCGTGCTGCCGGTGGGCGGGCAGAGCGCGGCCTCGGGTCGCATCCAGTTCGCGAAGCCCGTGAAGGTCGTGGTGAGCTGACCGGACGGAAGCGCGCTTCGGACTCGCGCGATCCCGCGCGATCGCGCGAGTCGACGGAGCGGTCCCCTCAACTACGGAGTCTTCCACGATGCGTCGCATCCTGACGGCGTTCCTGAGCCTGCTCGCGCTCGCGAGCCTCCGCCCCGCCCGGGCCGCCGACTCGGGCCCGGTCTTCTCCCGCGCGAACATGGACACGACCTGTTCCCCGTGCCGCGACTTCGACCAGTTCGCGAACGGGGGCTGGAAGCGCGTGGCGACGATTCCGCCGACGATGGCCAACTGGGGCAGCTTCACCGAGCTGGCCGAGCGCAACCTCGCCGAGCTGCGCGGGATCCTCGAGGCTTCGGCCGCCGAGAAGGCCGCGCCGGGCTCGAACGCCGTGAAGATCGGCACCTACTACTCGACCTGCATGGACTCGGCGACGGCCGAGGCCGCGGGCACTGCGCCGATCCAGCCGCTCCTCGGCGCCATCGACGGCATGAAGGACCGCGCCGAGCTGGCCCGGCAGGTGGCCTGGCTCCACGCGCACGGCGTGCGCGGCGCGCTGTTCACGTTCATCGGGATGCCGGACCGCAAGAACAGCGACCGCACGATCGCGAACGCGGGCCAGGGCGGCATCGGCCTGCCCGACCGCGACTACTACTTCCGCGGCGACTCGGCGTCGAACGCGATCCGCGCCGAGTACCTGGGCCACGTCGCGCGCATGTTCCAGCTGGTCGGGCGCCCCGAGGGCGACGCGCGGTCGGCCGCCGACCGCATCGTCGCGCTCGAGAAGTCGCTGGCCGAGGCCTCGATGACCAACGTCCAGCGCCGCGACCCCGACGCCACCTATCACAGGCTCCCGCTCGACTCGCTGCGCGCCATGGCGCCGGCGTTCGACTGGAACGCGTACCTGTCCGGGCGCGCGCTCCGCATCGATTCGCTGAACGTCCAGCAGCCCGGATTCTTCCGCGCGCTCGATCGCCTCGTCACCGCCACGCCGCTCGCCGACTGGCAGGACTACCTGCGCTGGCGGGTGCTCGACGACGCTGCGCCGGTGCTGTCGTCCGCGTTCGTCAACGAGGACTTCCGCTACAACCGGATGCTCACCGGCGTGAAGGAGCTGCAGCCGCGCTGGAAGCGCTGCGTGCGGGCGACCGACCAGGACCTCGGCGACCTGCTGGGGCAGGCCTACGTGCAGCGCCGCTTCCCGCCCGAGGCCCGCGAGCGGGCGCTGCGCCTGGTGCGCAACCTGGAGGCCGCGCTCGGCGACCACCTGACGGAGCTGGAATGGATGGGCGAGGCCACGCGCGCGGCCGCGCGCGCCAAGCTCGAAGCGTTCGCCAACAAGATCGGCTACCCGGACACGTGGCGCGACTACGCAGCGGTCGAGGTCAAGCGCGGGCCGTTCTTCGCCAACCGCATTGCGGCGCGCACCGCCGAGACGACGCGGCTCACCGCCCGGATCGACAAGCCGGTCGACCGCGGCGAGTGGTTCATGACCGCTCCGACGGTGAACGCCTTCTACAGCGCCTCGTTCAACAGCATCAACTTCCCGGCCGGAATCCTGCAGCCGCCGTTCTTCGATCCCGCCTGGGACGACGCCGTGAACTACGGCGGCATCGGCGTCGTGATCGGGCACGAGATGACCCACGGCTTCGACGACCAGGGGCGGAAGTTCGACGCGAAGGGCAACCTGCGCGACTGGTGGACGCCCGAGGACGCGAAGAACTACAAGGAACGCTCCGACCGCATCGCGCAGCAGTACTCGGCGTACACCGTGCTCGACACCCTGCACCTGAACGGCCGGCTCACGCTGGGCGAGAACACCGCCGACATCGGGGGCGTGGCGATCGCCTACGCCGCGCTCCAGCGCGAGCTGGCGTCGAAGCCGCGCCCGCCGCGGATCGAGGGCTTCACCCCCGAGCAGCGCTTCTTCCTCTCGCATGCCCGCGTGTGGCGCGGGCTCCCGCGCGACGAGCAGCTGCGGCAGCAGGTGCTCACCAACCCGCACTCCCCCGCCCACTGGCGGGTGAACGGGCCGCTCTCGGTGCTGGACGAGTTCGCGAAGGCGTTCGGCTGCAAGCCCGGCGACCCGATGGTCGCAGCTTCCGAGAAGCGCGCGCGGATCTGGTAGCGGAGGCCGTCGCATGAACGTTTCGTACCTCGATCCACTGCGGCGTGCGTGGGCCCGTTCGCAGCGCATGCTGTTCCGCCCCTTCCACCTCGGCACCTGGCTCGTCCTCGGCTTCGCCGCCTTCATCTCGGAGCTCGGCACGCGCGGCGGCTACCACTTCGGCGACCGGGACCATCGCGGCCCCATGCCGTGGCACGACGGGCCGAGCGTCTCCGGGATGCTCCAGGGCCTGCTGGTGACCGGCATCGGCGCGGTCATCCTCGCGGCGGCCGTGGTGCTGATCGTGCTGATCACCTGGATCAACAGCCGCGGCCGGTTCGTCTTCCTCGACAACGTGGTCCACGAGCGCGCGGCGATCGTGGAGCCGTGGAAGCGCCACGCCAGGCTCGCGAACTCGCTGTTCGCCTGGACGCTGGGCTTCGGGGTCGTGTGCGCGGTCATCGCGGCGCTGATGGCGCTGCCGTTCCTGGCGGTGCTCTCCCGGCTCTGGTCGGAGGGACGCTTCCGCTGGGAGCTGCTCGGAGCCCTGTGGGCGCTGCTCGCGATGGCGCTCCCGTTCGCGCTGGCGGTGGTCGTCGTGCTCTTCGCCCTCGGCGACTTCGTCGTGCCCATCATGTACCGGCAGCAGATCGGCGCGCTCGCAGCGTGGTCCCGGTTCCTCGCGCTGCTGCGCGCGCAGCCCGGAGCGTTCGTGCTCTATGCGCTGTTCGTGCTCGGGCTCTCGTTCCTGATCGCCATGGCGCTGTGGACCGTGGGGATCATGACCTGCTGCGTCGGCTTCGTGCTGTTCTCGCTTCCCTACGTGAGCAGCGTGGTGCTGCTGCCGGTCCACGTCACGTTCCGCGCGCTGGGACCGGAGTTCCTCGCGCAGTTCGGCCCCGACTACGCGGCGCTGGCGACGCCGGCCGCGCCCCCGGCGCCGGGCGCAGGCGGCGGCCGATGAACGGCCTCCCCGCGCGGTCGGCCGCCTGGCCGGAAGCGGGCGGAGGCGTCGCGCGCGCCGCGGGTGCGCGAAGCCGCCCTTCACCGGCGGCCGCCCCGCCGCTCGTGTGGGCGGGCGCGGGGCTCCTGGCCGCCGCTGCGTGGCTCGTGCTCCGCGCGTGGAGCGGCCTCGAGACGATGGAGCCGGTCTGCGCGCTGCGCCAGATCGCTCACATCGGCTGCCCGACGTGCGGCTTCACGCACGCGCTGGTGGCACTCGCGCGCGGCGAGGTGAGCGCGTCGGTCGCGTTTCACCCGATGGCGGTCGCGATCGTCTCGCAGATGCTCGCCGCGTGGCTGGCCTGGGGATGGAGCCTGGCGCGCGGGCGCGCCGCGGGCTCCGGACGATGGCTCGCCCACGCCGTCGCGCTCGACGTCGCCGCCGGTCTCGCCGTCTGGATCGCGCGGCTCGCGACCGGGACGATTCCGGCGTAGCCTTGAGGAGCGCACCATGACCGACACCGACCTCGTCTCGCGCCTTGCGGCGCATCGCATGCTCGGCTCCGCCCCGCGCGACCAGCTCGCGTGGCTCGCCGCGCACGGCACGCTGCGCCGCTTCGAGGTCGGCGACCAGGTCTCGCAGATGGGCGAGTCGCTCCGGGCGCTCTACGTCGTGCTCTCCGGGTACGTGATCATCCGGGTGGACCGCGGGGCCGGCCCGCGCAAGGTGATGGAGTGGCACGGGGGCGACGTGTCCGGCCTGCTGCCGTACTCGCGGCTGACCAACCCGCCGGGGCGGGTGACCGTGGAGGAGCCGACCGAGATCCTGATGGTGGACCGCGAGTGCTTCCCGGAGATGATCAGCCGCTGCCACGAGGTCACCGCGATCCTCGTCCACGCCATGCTGGATCGCGCGCGCCGCTTCACGAAGAGCGACCTCCATGACGAGAAGATGGTCTCGCTCGGGCGGCTCTCGGCCGGGCTCGCCCACGAGCTGAACAACCCGGCTTCGGCGCTCGAGCGGAGCGCCAAGGAGCTCTCGGCCCGCCTGTTCGAGCTGGAGGCGTCGGCCCTGGCACTCGGGGCCGCGCACCTCACGCCGGAGCAGCTCGCGGCGATCGGCCCGGTGCGCACGCAGTGCGGAACTCCCGGCGAGCGGGCGGCCCTCTCGCCGCTGGAGCGGGCCGAGCGGGAGGAGGCGGTGGCCGACTGGCTGGGCGGCCGGGGCCTGTCCTCGGACATCGCGGAGGCGCTGGCGGAGACGGCCATCACGGTCGAGCACCTCGACCGGCTCGCCGGGGCGCTGGACGACGACTCGCTCGGCTTCGCGCTGCGCTCGATCGGCGCCAGCTGCCGGACGCGCCTGCTGGCGTTGGAGGTCGAGGCCGCGGCGAGGCGCATCCACAAGCTGGTGGCGGCGATCAAGGGCTTCACGTACATGGACCAGTCGACCGACCCGGTGCCCGTGACGCTCGGCCAGGGGCTTTCCGACACGATTTCGGTGCTCGGAGGGAAGGCGCGGCGCAAGTCCGTGACGGTGACGCTGCAGATCCCGGAGGACCTGCCGCCGGTCCAGGGCTTCGGCGGCGATCTCAACCAGGTATGGATGAACCTGATCGACAACGCGATCGACGCGGTGCCGGAATCGGGGCGGGTCGAAGTGTCCGCGGCCTGCCGCGACGACTCGGTGGTCGTGCGCGTCGTAGACGATGGCCCGGGGATTCCCGAGGAGCAGCGGGAGCGGATCTTCGAACCGTTCTTCACGACCAAGCCGCAGGGCCAGGGCACCGGGCTCGGCCTCGACATCGCCCGGCGCCTGGTGGAGGAGCACGAGGGCCAGATCGAGGTGGATTCGCGGCCGGGCCGCACGGAGTTCCGGGTGATCCTGCCGCGAGCTTGAGGTGCTCTCTTCGTCGAAGGAGGATCGAACGTGCCGAAGTTCCTGATCGAAGTGCCCCATGAATCCGACTCGGTGGGGTGCGCGCGGGCCGTCCACGTGTTCCTGACGACCGGATCCCACTTCCTGACCCACGCGGAGTGGGGCTGCTGGGACGGCGTTCACAGCGCATGGATGATCGTGGAGGTCGACAGCAAGGCGGAGGCGCTGGGCATCGTGCCGCCCGCGTTCCGCGCCGGCACCCGCATCGTGGGGCTGAACCGGTTCGAGCTGGCCAAGATCGAGAAGTTCCTCAGCCTGCACCCGCGCAAGGAGGGCTGAAGCGGTGGCCAAGCCGGTCATCCTGACGGTGGACGACGATCGCGAGGTGCTGGGCGCGATCGAGCGCGACCTCCGGAAGCACTACGCGGACCGGTATCGGATCCTCTCGGCGAGCTCGGGCACGGAGGCGCTCGAGACGGTGAAGCAGCTCCGCAAGCGGGCCGGCGCGGTCGCGCTCTACCTCGTAGACCAGCGGATGCCGCAGATGACGGGGATCCAGTTCCTGTGCGAGGCGCGCGGGCTCTACCCGGAGGCGGTCCGGGTCCTGCTGACCGCCTACGCCGACACCGGGGCGGCGATCGCCGCCATCAACGAGGTCGGGCTCCATCACTATCTGATGAAGCCCTGGGATCCGCCGGAACAGCGGCTCTACCCGGTGCTGGACGATCTGCTCGCGTCGTGGGCCGGGCGGGTGCGGCCGCAGTTCGAGGGCATCCGGGTCGTCGGGTCCCGCTGGTCGCCGCAGAGTTACGCGGCCCGCGAGTTCCTCGCGCGCAACCAGGTGCCCTACCAGTGGATCGACATCGAAGAGGATGCGCCCACCCGCAAGCTGATCACGTCGCTGGCGGGCGAGTCCCCCCGCCTGCCCGTGATCCTGTTCCCGGACGGCAGCAGCCTGATCGCGCCGGGCAACGCGGAGCTGGCCGAGAAGGCCGGCCTGCACACGCGGGCGACCCGGCCGTTCTACGACGTCGTCATCATCGGCGGCGGGCCGGCCGGGCTGGCGAACGCCGTCTACGCGGCGTCCGAGGGACTGCACGCGCTCCTGATCGAGCAGCACGCGCCGGGCGGCCAGGCCGGAACCAGCTCGATGATCGAGAACTACCTGGGCTTTCCGGGCGGAGTCACGGGCGCGGATCTCGCGCAGCGGGCGGTGGCGCAGGCCCGGCGCTTCGGGGCCGAGATGCTGGTCGGCCATCCGGTCTCGGGACTCCGGCGCGAGGATCCCTACCGGATCGTCACGCTCGCCGACGGCCACGAGATGTCCTGCCACGCGCTGGTCCTCGCCACCGGGATGGCGGTCCGCGAGCTCCAGGTCCCCGGCATCGCGCCGCTGATCGGCGCCGGCGTCTACTACGGCGCGGCGATGTCGGAGGCGGCGCTCTACCGCGGGCAGGACATCGCGATCGTGGGGGGCGCCAACTCCGCGGGCCAGGGCGCGCTGTTCTTCTCGCGCTACGCGCGCAGCGTCACCCTGCTGGTGCGCGCCCCGGCATTGAGCCCGACGATGTCGAGGTACCTGGTGGACCGCATCGAGACCACGGAGAACATCCGGGTGGTCACCGGGGTGGAGCTGACCGCGGCCCGCGGGGACGGCCACCTGGAGCAGCTCGACCTGCGCGAGGTCGGATCCGGAGAGGCGCGGACGATCGACACCGCAGCGCTGTTCGTCTTCATCGGCGTGGCGCCGCGCACCGAGCAGTTCACGGAGTTCGTGGCGCTCGACGAGAAAGGCTTCGTCCTCACCGGTCCCGACCTGCGAAAGCGGAACCTGGGGTGGCCGCTCGAGCGCGACCCGCTGATGTTCGAGACCAGCGTCCCCGGCGTGTTCGCCGCCGGAGACGTGCGGTCCGGGGCCAACCGCCGCATCGCAGCGGCGGTCGGCGAGGGCTCGGCTGCGATCCATTCGGTCCACCGCTACCTGCAGACGGTCTGATGCCCACCGCCGGCGCGTCCGTTTCCCGCGCGCGCTGGCGGCCGGGAGGCGGACTCGTCCTGTTCGTCGTCGCCCTGGCCTTGCGCGTCGCCTACGCCTGGGTCGCGACCGGTCCGCACGGGAAACCCTACTCGGATGCGCTCGAGTACGACACGGTCGCGTGGAACCTGGCGAGCGGGCATGGCTTCTCGCTCACCTCCGGAGCTGGCCCCTACCCCAGCGCCATGTCGCCGCCGCTCCTCCCCTGGATCGTGAGCCTGATCTACCGCGCGGTCGGGCACTTCTACTTCGCCGCGCTGCTCCTGCAGTGCGCGATCGGCGCGCTGCTCCCGGTGGCGACCGCGGCGTTCGGGGCGGCCGTGTTCGGCAGCGCGGTCGGGCGGCTCGGGGGCTGGCTCGCGGCGGTCCACCCGCTGCTCGTGGCGATGTGCGGATACCTGCTCACCGAGACCCTGTTCGTCACCCTCCTGATCCTCGCGCTCGTGCTCACCGCGGAGTGGGTGAAGACGCAGCGTCCGGCGCGCGCGCTGGGTGCCGGGATCGCGTGGGGATTCGCGAACCTCGCGCGCCCCACGGCGCTGGTCCTGCCGCTCGCGCTGCTCGCCTGGGCGTGGGTGCCGCTCGGGTCGAGCGCGACCGGCCGGGAGCGGGCGCGCCAGATCG
>Ga0184629_10001015_pt1 | contig 11804 bp, 7 predicted proteins | sample PLM4_32_b1_FD_133158 | JGI IMG/M metagenome (GOLD analysis project Ga0184629, IMG submission 133158) | Groundwater sediment microbial communities from an aquifer in East River, Colorado, USA - PLM4_32_b1 | ecosystem: Environmental > Terrestrial > Soil > Riparian zone | place: USA: East River... | reverse complement strand
GTTGAGTCATCCCGTGAGAAATAGATTTTGCATTCCTTCGCGATCTCTTCTTTCCACTTTAGTATTTTATGAACATCGAAATACAGTAACCCCGTTCGGCGAACAAAGAAATCCTGAAGCGTGCATACCATCTCATGATGGATAGAATACCATAGTTCAGCTTTCAGTAACGATATTTCTGCTTCTGATGGATCGGGCTTTCCTGCATACTTTAAAATATCGTCTGTTTGCTGCCCGTAATTCTCCACAAGATAATGTGCTGTTAATTCGGATAACCCAAATGGCTTTAGCTTTTCACAAACCGATTGCGCAAATTTCTTTACTTGCTTTGTACTGGTAAACGTATTGCCGGCCAATTTAATTTGATCAGTCTTACACGGATTAAACGATCTGTTACTGAAATGCTTTTTAATGACCAGGTTGACCACACGTTCAGCCATTTTCCTGTAGCCCGTCAATTTTCCACCAGCTATAGAAATCAATCCCGTTGGCGATTCAAATATTTCATCCTTGCGCGAAAGTTCGGAGGCTGATTTTCCATCCTCATGAATCAGGGGACGCAATCCAGCCCAACTTGACTCAATATCTTCAACCGATAAATTCACTGATGGAAAAGTGGCATTGACAGCAGCAATCAGATACTTCGCATCTTTCAACGTGGTTATGACATTATCCTTATTCCCTTCATAGGTTGTATCGGTAGTGCCAATGTAAGTGGTACGTCCCCGGGGTATGGCAAAAATCATACGGCCATCGTCAACATCAAAATAAATCGCCTGGCGCACAGGAAGCTTGATATGAGACACTACAATATGAACTCCTTTTGTCAAATGGAGACGCTTTCCGGTTTTCGATTTGTTGATCTCACGAAGTTCATCCACCCAAGGTCCTGTAGCACTTACGACAACCTTACCTTGAATAATAAATCTCTCATCCGACAACGCGTCCTTTATTTGCACCCCTGATATCTGTTCCTCACTGTAAATAAAATCGTTTACCCGCGCATAGCTCAATATGGAGGCACCATAGCTTACTGCGGCCTTAATGATTTCAATGGTCAACCTGGCATCATCGGTGCGGTATTCAGCATAGATGGCACCCCCCTTTACATCATCCTTCCTTAAAAGTGGTTCATATTTTAAGGTCTGCAGTTTGGTAAGCATTTGACGTTGATCTTCGGGCTTCACACCGGCTAGCCAATCGTATATTTTCAAACCAATAGAGGTGAGCCAGTACCCAAGCCCTTTTTTATCCGAAAGGGGTAACAACATTTTTTCAGGCACAACCAGATGTGGTGCAAGATGGTGCACTACCGCACGTTCACTGCCTACTTCTTTTACCAGGCCAAATTCAAGCTGCTTGAGATAACGAAGGCCACCGTGAATAAGCTTCGTAGAACGACTGCTGGTACCAAACGCAAAATCGTTCTTTTCAACCAATGCAGTTTTCAAACCACGTGAAGCAGCATCGAGTGCTATACCCGCGCCCGTAATACCCCCACCAATGATCACAAGATCGTATTTCTCTGTAGAAAGTTTACGGATAATGGCAGGCCGGTCGTTGTAGGAAAATGAAATCAATTGGTAATGAAATTTATGGCTATATATTATTTCAATGTCATTAAGATAAGGGCTTCATATTATTGAATAGTGAAAAATTGATCATTGATTATTGAACATTCCAGGCTCTTCTAAAAACTTCTCTCAATAATCAATTTTCAATACTCCATAATATAACATAATTCGCAAAAATGTTTTCAATCCACCCATCCCTTGGTCCTTTCTACTGCCTTTATCCATCCTTTGTACAATTTGTTTCGTACTCCATCTTCCATTTGTGGAATGAACCGCCTTTGAATCTTTCTGTTTTGAATGATGTCTTCTTTCTTCCAAAGGCCGATTTGAATTCCGGCCAGGTAAGCAGCTCCCATGGCGGTAGATTCAATGACTTCGGGACGTTCAACTTCCGTTCCAAGGATATCCGCCTGGAATTGCATAAGAATGTTGTTAGCACACGCTCCTCCATCGACCTTTAAACTCGCTAACTCTAAAGCTGCATCTTCCTGCATTGCATTAAGGATGTCTTTCGTTTGATAGGCTAACGATTCAAGCGTAGCTTTTATGATGTGATCTTTACCCGTATCGCGTGTCAATCCAAAAATCGCACCACGGGCATACATATCCCAGTACGGTGCACCCAATCCTGCAAAAGCGGGAACAACGTAAACTTCATTAGAACCGAGTGCTTTAGCAGCAAAATATTCAGAGTCTTTCGATTGGTCTATGAGGTGAAGACTATCACGAAGCCATTGAACTGCGGCCCCTGCTATGAACACGCTTCCTTCCAAAGCGTATTCAACCTTACCCGCTAAGCCCCATGCAATGGTAGTGATCAATCCATTTTTAGACTGCTGAATTTTTGAACCCATGTTCATGAGCATAAAACAACCTGTGCCATAGGTGTTTTTTGCCATACCCGGCTCAAAACAAGCTTGACCAAATAAGGCAGCCTGCTGGTCACCAGCCACTCCAGCGATGGGAATATCTACGCCATCTAGATTCCAGTTGCCAAAATTATAGGCAGACGGTTTAACTTCAGGCAGCATGGCTGCGGGAACCTCCAATGAATTTAATAGTATTTTATCCCATGTTAACTCCCTGATGTTAAAGAGCATTGTCCGCGACGCATTTGAATAATCCGTGGCGTGCACTTTTCCCTTCGTTAAGTTCCAGATTAGCCAGGTATCTATTGTACCAAACGCAAGTTCTCCGTTTGTTGCCCTTTCCTTTGCCCTTGGAACGTTATCTAAGATCCATTTGATTTTTGTGCCCGAAAAATATGAGTCAATGACGAGACCTGTATTTTGCCGCACGTAATCTTCAAGCCCTTTAACTTTCAAGTCTTCACAAATAGGCGCGGTGCGCTTATCTTGCCAAACGATAGCATTGTAAATTGGCTGTCCGGTCTTGCGGTCCCAAACAACAGTTGTTTCACGCTGATTGGTTATTCCAATGGCCACAATGGAGGATGCCTGAATTTTATTTTCCTGGATTAGTCTTTCCAGCACACCTCGTTGTGTAGCTAAAATTTCGTTCGGATCATGCTCTACCCATCCTGATTGAGGGAATATCTGGCGAAACTCTTGCTGGGCAATCCCTTTTATCTCCCCCATCTCATTAAAGAGTACAGCGCGAGAACTGGTAGTTCCCTGATCTAAAGCAATAATATATTTCATTTGAAAAACAATTTAATACCTGGTACAAATGTCGGACTGCTGGCAGGCAGAGACCTCGTTAATTTTCATGCCGCTGTCAGGGAAAGCTTTTAATCGATTTAATGTTAATAGAAATAAGGATTGGAGTTGCTTGCCACAAGTTGACACTTTAAACAAATAACGCCTTAAAAATCCACGCGCCTAAAGCTCCACCAACCAAGGGGCCAATTACCGGAATCCAGCTATACGACCAATTGGACGGGCCCTTGCCTGGGATGGGCAATAGGAAGTGGGCGACTCTTGGCGCAAAATCGCGCGCAGGATTAATAGCGAATCCTGTGGTACCACCGAGGCTGAGACCTATGGAAACAATAAGTCCACCCACAACCAGAGGATTCAGCCCTGCGGTAAATTCATTTGCTCCAATAAATAGAATGCCCAATACCAACACCATCGTAGCGATAATTTCGCTGATCAGGTTTGCGGGAGTTGAACGAACTGATGGCGCAGTACAAAAGACACTACGTTTTTTAGCAGGGCTATCCGTTAGTTTCCAATGCGGCAGATAATGGAGCCAAACCAATAGAGCACCAACAAAAGCTCCTGCAAACTGAGCAACGATATATCCTGCAACCTGGCTTCCTGGAAAATCGCCGGTTAAAAAAAGTGCGACAGTAATGGCAGGATTCAGATGCGCTCCACTGATTCGGCCGACAGCATAAATAGCCAACGCCACTGCAAGTCCCCACGCAATCACGATCGTTAGCCATCCGGCATTTTCAGATTTTGATTCTTTTAATAGTACTCCGGCTACAACACCTTCTCCAAGAAGGATAAGGATCATTGTACCGAAAAACTCTGCAACATAAGGCGTCATAAAAATGGGTTTGGTGTGCAACAATATAACAAACCGAAATCGATTGTTTAGCAGGCGACTTAACATTTAGTGTGACAAAAACCATGTTATCACTAGTCCTCCAGACGCGTTTCTGATTAGTTTTTCTTTTAAAAGAAGCTTAGCTCGACAGAAATAGAGACGAAAATGGAGCGGTAAACCCGCTCATAATATTAAGTTTTGACCAGACCCAACTTAACTCTATTTTACGGTGTCCGTAACTTAATATTGTCCCACAATAAACATGACTGTATCTACTTTCCGGGTTTCCCTTCTCGTCATTTTCTCACTTTTTTTTTATCAGACTTGGGCTCAAGACGAGTGGAACATTCCCTGGATAGTAATAGGTGATTCGGCCGATCTGAAACCCAACAAAAATGTAATTATCACGGGTATGATTAGCACTAAAGGCACCAGAGAATCAGTGAGTGGAGCTTCTGTTTCCGTCGAAACGTTTAAGTATTTTGATTATTCAGATCAAGCAGGACATTACATTCTTGAGCTTCCACCCGGAAAATATCGCGTTGTGATTAGACATTTGGGGCTGAAACCTGTATACCTCAAACTAATTGTTTTATCGGCTGGGCTATTTAACGTAGAGATGGAGGAAGGCGTCACGGCGCTCACCGAAATAATAATAAGTTCACGTGCCATTGACAGTAATGTTAAACAATCCCTTCCGGGCCTGTCAACACTGAATATTCAGGAAATACGGACGTTACCTACCTTAATGGGAGAAGTGGATATCCTTAAGAGTTTACAGCTTATGCCAGGCGTAAGTAGTGTCGGCGAAGGGTCGTCCGGATTTAATGTCCGGGGAGGGCGAACGGATCAGAATCTCGTTCTTTTGAATGATGTTCCAATATTCAATACATCGCATGCGCTTGGCTTTGTTTCAGCCTTTAACCAGGATATTATTAAGGATTTCAGCTTATACAAGGGTAATGTCCCTGCAAACCTTGGGGGCAGAGCTTCTTCTGTATTAGAGATAAATAGCCGCCGAGGCGACTTTGAAAAGTGGAAATACCAAGGTGGGGTGGGCCCTATCTCGAGTCGGTTTACCGCGGAAGGTCCAATTAAATCATCCAAAACTTCACTTATATTGGCAGGCAGAATCTCGCATGCGAATTGGGTGCTTAAGAAAGTGGCTGATCCTAACGTAAAAAGGAGTAAACTTTCTTTTTATGATGCATTTGCCGGATTGAGCCATCGGTTTTCAGCCAATAGCACAGCCGATGTAACGTTTTACTCCAGCCAGGATGATTTTCAATATTCAAACCAGTTTGGATATTCCTGGAATAATTATTTGGTTAATGCCACATGGCGGGCATTGGCAAATCGAAAAGCCTCACCCACACTTTCTATTTCTTATGGCCACTTCAAAAGTGCACTCATCGATCCCGCTGGTATTGATGCGTCTGAGTTGACAAATACTTTAAACTATATCCAATTCAGTGAGAATATTAACTATGCTCCTACTGAAAAGCACTCCATTGTGGCTGGCGTTTCAGGAATGGGGTATTTTCCAAAGGCCGAAGAAATAAATGGGTATAAGGGAAATCCAAATATTACAAAACAATCTGCCGCAAAAAACAGCGGACTGGAGCTGGCACTTTTTGCGAATGACGATTATGAAATTTCTAATAATTTTTCCATCTCCATAGGGCTACGGTACTCACACTATACACATCTTGGTGCGGATACGGTTTACAGCTATACCGCAGGGTTGCCCAAAACAGCGTTAACTATTGAAGACACTTCATACTATTCTAAATTCCAGAGTATCAAATCGTTTGGCGGATTGGAGCCCAGAATTTCAGCACGTATCAGCCTTGCCACCAACCAATCTATAAAAGTCAGCTATAACCGCATGCGGCAATACATTCATTTGATCTCCAATACGACTGCTCCGACACCCATTGATCTTTGGCAAGTCAGCAACGAATACTTACCACCCCAGATAGCCGATAATTATTCCGTGGGTTACTTCTTAAATCTGAAGGATAACCGTTGGGAAACTTCTGCTGAAGTTTTTTATAAAGACATGCAAAATCTGGTTGAGTATAAAGATTTTCCTACCCTGTTTCTAAATCATCACCTGGAAACTGAATTGCTTTCCGGTAAAGGACGAGCATACGGAGGTGAATTGTACATCAGACGATTGAAAGGAAAATGGACCGGCTGGATCTCCTATACTTACTCTCAGACAGAAGTTAAAGTCTCATCCCACGATGGGTCAGAATCAATAAACGATGGTCAATGGTATCCCTCCAACTACAATAAACCGCATACATTTAACTTTGTATTGGACAGAAGACTCATGAATAACGGAGCCTTCTCGCTCATCGTAACTTACAATTCCGGAAGACCATTAACAGCCATAGAATCAAGTTATATTGTAGGCGGTACTGTTGTTCCGGTTTACTCCCAACGAAATAAGTACACCATACCAAACTATTTTCGAGTAGACTTTTCTTTCACCATTGGTAATGTGATAAAGAAACTTGATGACTCGTTGGTATTTTCTGTATACAATTTGTTTGGACGTGACAATGCTTATTCTGTTTTCTACCAGCGGCCGGCTAACAACTATCTTATTCCAAAGCCATATAAACTCTCTGTTTTAGGAGCTATGCTACCTTCGTTAACCTATAATTTCAAATTCTAAGAATGAGTCCATCGAAAAATATCCCGATTTCATTTATTAAGCTAAGTCTCAAATTAATATGGGTTCTATTAGGCGGGAGTTGTTTAGCTCCAATTGATTTGTCCACTGAAAATATTGGAGGAAAATTGGTCGTTTCGGGGCAAATCAGTCCCATACAGGACCAGTGTGTTATTCAATTAGGACTAACCGCTGATATCGATCGACTTCCTTTTCCGCTCTCGGGAGCCTACATAACCTTGCTGGACGATGCTGGCGAATCTTATTCTTATATAGAAGACCCTTTGAGTCCAGGCTCATATATTCTGACAGCTGTTTCCGGTATTCCCGAGAGAACCTATCAAATACAGATCACCACGCCCGACGGTGAGGTCTATGAATCGACACCTGAAAAAATGCCGGAAGCCGTGGGTCAGCTTACAACGGATTATGAGATTCTATTTGAAGAATTTACCGATTTAGAGGGCACCGTCTCAAACGAGCCTTTTGTAAAAATTTATTCCAATACTATCTTGCCGGTTACATCAGAACCAAGCTATTTAAAATGGAGTATTGAAGAGGCTTTTCTTCTTTCACCAACTGACTTTCCAGATCCATTTGGAAACACACCTCCGTTATGCTATATCGTACAAAATGCGGACCCTCAACGAATTGAATTATTTGATGGTGCTGAATTAAAAACAACATCGATTAGCAATCTCCTGGTTGGGTCAAGGATTGTTGATTGGACCTTTCTGGAGAAACATTATTTCACGACTTATCAGACTTCCCTTACAAAAGAGGCGCATGAATATTGGCGAAAAGTGAATATACTGTCGAATCAAGTGGGATCTATTTTTGATACTCCACCGGCCCAAATCAACGGTAATATCTTTAATGTGAATGACCGTTCTGAAAAAGTATTGGGATATTTCCAGGCCGCCAACCAAACCTTTGACCGATTTTTTTTACTTCCATTTGATCTCCCCTTCCCGGTAACACAAGTATGCCGCTATAATCCAATCGTAGATGAATATCCGCCACGATGCCTGAATTGTTTATCTGTACGCAACAGCAGCTATACACGTCCGAGTTGGTTTTAGCATTTACAAACGGTCATCAGTGGCTTGATGGCAAGAATGGGAAGGGACATAATTTTAACCTAATCGTCATTTTTGCGATACCACTTCGTAGTTTTTTACTTTGCTGTACATACTAGCTCTAATGAACACGCCTTTCTCATAATAGTATTTGTTCTTATTGCCCAATCCGTCTACTTCATAACTACCGGGCTTCACTTTTTTTACGGAAGCCAAAATCCCATAAGCGTCCGCCAGTGACTTTCGAGTGTTAACCGGCTCATCAAAATAAAGGCGGGCAATGCTGCAATCCACCGTCTCATAAATGGGATCTGAATTTTGGTATTTATATGAATCTACATTTACCTGATAGTGGCCACCCCTCCAAACAGTGGATGAAGTGAAATTTCCTTTAGTAGTTTTAAAGCTTGAGACGGAAGAAAAAAGTTTTTCACCATAATAGACGGTCTCGGTATTGTGATGTGCCTGAATAGACACAAAGAGCCAAAAGCTTACGTTGCTTTCGAGTGAATAAACTGTAATCGTGTCGCGGATCGTGCGTGTAGCTTTTAACTCTCCAATTTTTAGACCGGCAAGTTTAATGTCAAAATATTTTGTATCTCTCACCGTGCCCGGTTGGCTATACACTAAAGTGTAAATGAAAAGGAAAACCACAAGTAGGGCAAATTGCATGGCTATGAAATTAAACGCCTTTAAAGGTGTATGACTTTTTGAATTGAGAAGAGTCGGGGACTATAGCCTTCCGTAACTATCATTAAGGACGCGGATCTCCAAACGGAACCTCCTTCGTTGCGTGAACAGCGTCACGAGCTGTACGCAGTTCAGGGCCCCAAAAAAACGCGAATTTGGTTGGGATTGAAATACGATTTTCAAGTTTTAGCCCACCGCAATAGAACACGTATGCTGCCATAGCCATTAACACATGGCTCAAATCCAAATGATTGAACCACGGATGAATGGAAAATTGCGTGAGGTGTACCGTGGCAGCTACAGCAGAAATGCCTGTGGCAATCAAGAATAGCCTACTGCTATCTGCTTTCGTTGACTTGAAAATAAATGCTTCGAAGGAAAAAACAACAACCAACAAACCATAGGCCGCATGTGCTTCCACAAAAGTGAAATTGAATGTGGCTAACACAATGACAATGAGCGTGATTAATTCAATGCTATTTAAAGTAGTAAATAGTGTTCCCAGGTTCTTCGTGAGAATAGGCTTTGCATGGGTGATGGAAGCGCGTTCAAGTAAGGCTACAGAAAACATACTGATAAGCCACCCAGGTACTTTCCAACCAAAACTAACGTAGTGAAGAAAAGCATGCCCGATGATGCCGCCGTAAGCCGTTGCCAACGCCATGGTAAGAAAATAATACTTTAGCAGAGCAACACTACGATTGACAGGTTTCAACTTAAAAAATGCATAAAGGCAAACCAACGATACAAGAAGATCAGTAAGGGCCGTTACAGGTTCCTGTATTAGCATGCCATTGAAATTAACCGATGTTTTTTGAAAGTCCATAACATGAGAATTTTATTTCAACAAATTAGACTTTGATTTTTAGCTTCACCTTGCCCAAACTGAGCCGGTGTTTTTTCATACTCAAGCAGGCATTCTTCCGTGGAGCATCGCAGGCCAAAACGCAAAAAAACAGCGTAGCCTGGTGGCAGGGAAGACGATAAGTTTGTCATTATCTTTTCCATGTTGTTATGGGTTTGAATTATAAGGCTAAGGTAAAGCCCCCATAACTTTCCTACGATGCAATGATCACCAATGTTACATTAGATTTTGGCATAGACCGCCATGATAAAAAGAATTCATCTGGCTGTGTAGTAAAAAACGCAACTAAATTCTATGATTCTGCAATGTGCTGTTAAGGTCCTATGATCACTCCCTTCCTGTACTCCTTAGGAACCAGGCGAATACATTTGATCCTCAACGCTGCCTGAATTGCCTCACCGTACGCAACTTCAGCTATAGGCGCCAGGATTGGTTTTAACCATTAATCTCCAGTCTCCGCGAACGCTGCGTTTTGTTCAGGTTGCATATTCCATTGACCCTGTTTTTACTCAATTCATATCCCGTTTTACAGTGTGTCCCTTCAATTAATCATATTATCTTACATGCCAGAAATTCCCAGGGTGGAAGATTCTGCAGCGACATCAATATCACCAGTCCATATATCAGAATACGGGTCAAATTAATCTGGCTTCTACTCTTTAGTAGCTGTCTGAGCCCTTTCGATTTTCCAACAGAAAATATTGGAGGGAGGGTCGTCATTTCGGGCCAAATCAGCCCCTTACAAGAGCAGAGCATTGTTCAACTGGGGCTTACTGCTGCTCAGGAGCGCCTTCCCTTTCCCGTCTCGGGAGCTACTGTAACATTATTCGATGATGCCAATGAATCTCGCGCTTATGAAGAAGACCCTTTAAGTCCCGGCTCATACTTACTTGCCACTGGTTTGGGTATCCCGGGGAGGACCTATCATATCCAGGTTATCATGCCAACCGGTGAAGTATATGAATCGGTACCTGAAAAAATGCCCGATGTTGTTGGTGAGCTTACAACGTCTTATGAGATTTCATTTGAAGAATTTACGGATTTCGAGGGTGCTGTTTCAAACCAGCCCTTTGTAAAAATTTATTCCAATACCATTTTGCCATCAACGCCGGTACCAACCTATCTAAAATGGAGTGTGGAAGAGGCATTTCTTCTTTCGCCAACCGATTTTCCTGACATTGCCGGATACGTTCCTCCACCCTGCTTTATTGTACAAAATGCAGATCCGCAAACCATTGCTCTGTTCAATGGTGCTGAATTAAAAACAACAATGATTACTAATCTTCTAATCGGGTCGAGGCTTGTAGATTGGACGTTCCTGGAGAAGCATTATTTCAACAGTTATCAGTCTTCCCTCACAATTGAAGCTTACGAATATTGGCGCAAGGTAAATATCGTGTCTAACCACGTAGGGTCCATTTTCGACACCCCTCCGGCTGAAATTACAGGCAATATCCAACGGATAGATAATCCCGCTGATAAAGTTCTTGGGTATTTCCAGGCAACGAATCAAACTTATGATCGCATTGTTTTATTTCCGTTTAACCTACCCTTCCCGCTTCTGATGGAAACCTGCACTTATGATCCAAACAAATTTCAATACCTGCAACGTTGCCTGAATTGCCTCACTGTACGAAACAGCAGCTACAGGCGCCCGGAGTGGTTTTAATTAGTTATCGGCTAAGCCCTCTTTTCTTGTTTTGATCTTCTGAACAATATAACTACCCAGTGCTTTGCCTTCGACCATTCCAATATCACAGGCCGGTTTATAATGAATACCACCATACATCCTGCTGACAGCCGCTTCCTGACTTGCTTCCATGAATGAATTGAAACTCCTTGCTGTTAGCCCAAATTCAATTTCAGTAGAATCTGTAAAAGCAAATTTTTCACCAAACAAATTTGTCAAGGCAACAGCAGCTGAACTGGAAATAACACTATGTCCACTGGTGTATTCCGGGAACGGCGGCGTTTGCAGCAGCGGCACCCAATTTTCATCGATGTATTGATTGATATAGGTTTCCGGGCGCACCAACCTGCTTCTGTATTTTTCGTCCCAGCACGAAATAAAACCATCCACCAAAGAAATAGCCACCCGTGCATACGCTTCTGCCGATTGAACAAAGTCTGCTTTCTTTATAGCACAGGCAACATGCGTAATATTCATCCAATGTCCACCCGGGGAAATTTTCTTTGTGGCAAACATGACGTGACCCTTCACATTCATCACAAACGGATTACAATCCCAAAACGAAGCGATCTGCCGTTGTTCTTCCGTTAAGTTTACACCTACGTCATGTACCTGCATTGCTTCTTTATAAAACTGGCTGGTCTTATCGATTGAGAATTCAGTCGGGCGCTGTGGTTTGAATTGACCAGCAGAATCGATGGCAAAT
>Ga0184629_10001014_pt1 | contig 11808 bp, 12 predicted proteins | sample PLM4_32_b1_FD_133158 | JGI IMG/M metagenome (GOLD analysis project Ga0184629, IMG submission 133158) | Groundwater sediment microbial communities from an aquifer in East River, Colorado, USA - PLM4_32_b1 | ecosystem: Environmental > Terrestrial > Soil > Riparian zone | place: USA: East River... | reverse complement strand
CGGCGGCTACGGCCTGGGGCCCGATGTCCTGTCGGCGTACTGCAACTACGCGATCGAGACCCAGTTCCCGGGCGACGGCGACGAGGCCCTCGGTGATCAGATGTTTCCCGACGGCAACACCGGCTTTGCCCGCCTGATGGTGAAAACGCTCATCCCCGACGCGTTCGCCGGCCCGCGCTCCGTCGACGCCGTGTGGCAGAATCGGGTCCGGTTCGGCGCCTTGGACCGCGCCGGGCAGGCCACGCGCATTCGCCTGAACGCCACGGTCATCCGCGTCGCCCATGCGGGAGATCCCGCGCACGCGCCGCACGTGGTGGTCACCTACGTGCGGGGGAACCGGCTCTTCACGGTGCAGGCCCGTGCCGTCGTGATGGCGGGCGGCAGCTGGACGACGAAGCATATCGTGGGCGACCTGCCCGACGGCCATCGCGCGGCGTACGCGCAGTTCTATCGCTCGCCGTGCCTGATGGCGAACATCGCCGTGCGCCACTGGCGCTTTCTCTACCGGATGGGGATCTCCGGATGTCGCTGGTTCGAGGGCCTGGGCAATTATCTCTCCGTGCGCAAACAGGCGACCGTCGGCGGCATTGCCCCGAGTTTCGGGCCCGATTCGCCGACCGTGCTGACGATCAAAGTGTTGTTCGCGCAACCCGGTTTGCCCATCGGCGAGCAGGGGAGTCGCGGCCGCGCCCAGCTCCTCGGCACCTCGTTCGCGCAATACGAGCGCGCATTCCGTGAGCAGCTGGGCGACATGTTCGCCCCGGGCGGATTCGACCCACGCAAGGACATCGCCGGACTCATCCTCAACCGCTGGGGGCATGCCTATGTGAATCCTCAGCCGGGCTTTTTCTTCGGCACGGACGGCCAGCCTGCCCCGCGTGACGTGCTGCGCGAGCGTCCGCATGGGCGCATCGCGTTCGCGAATACTGATCTCGCGGGAGCGATGGATCATCGCAACTCGATCCGCGAAGCGGAGCGCGCCGTCAACCAGCTGGACGGCGCATGAATGGAAGAGAACACGTTCTCAAACCGAAGCGGGAGGACCCGTGTACAAATCATTGCTGATTTCCGTCAATGCACTCTGCGTTTCAGTCCTGTGGTCGCAGTCGCCGGCATCCCCGCCGGCAGCGACGCCACGATCGACCCAAAGCACACTCTCCGTGCATTGGGAGGAGCTGACGGCCGCCGAGTTTCACGAGGCCATCACCCGCGCCCAAGGCACGTGTCTGCTCCCCTTCGGCATCATGGAGAAACATGGGCCGCATCTGCCATTGGGCAATGATCTGCTCAACGTGCGCTACGCGGCGCTCAACGCGGCCCAGCAGGAATACGCCGTCGTGTTCCCGGAGTACTACTTCGGGCAGATCGCCGAAGCGACGCATCAGCCGGGCACCGTGGCCTACAGCCGGCGCCTGCAGCTCGACCTGCTGCAGGAGACGACCGACGAGATGGCCCGCAACGGCTGCAAGAAGGTCATCATCGTGAACGGCCACGGCGGCAACAACAGCCTGCTGCCGTACTTCGCGCAGACGCAGCTCGACACCCCGCACGACTACGTCGTGTACGTAGAGGGATTTCCAGAGGGCGGGCCGGACGAGCCGAAGCACAAATCGAACCCGGCGACCGACATGCATGCCGGCGAAAGCGAAACGTCGTTGAGCATGATCGCCCGGCCCGACCTCGTCCATCAGGACCGCGCGGCGCAGGAATCGGGGGCCGATCAGGCGCGTCAGCAGTTGCCGGAAGGCCTCTACACCGGCATCTGGTGGTACGCGCGGTTCCCCAATCACTATGCGGGCGAAGGGGCCGCGGCGTCACGCGCGCTCGGCGAGTACGAGGCGCGGACGTGGATCACCGGGATCGTCCAGGCGATCCGCGCCGTCAAGGCGGACCAGGAGAGCCTGCGGTTACAGAATGAGTTCTACGAGCGGAGCCGGCATCCGCTGGACACGCCGCAATAAGGGCTATCAGCTATCGGCTATCGACTAGAGCTGATAGCCGATAGCCGATAGCCATTAGCCTTCTATCGTGAGCTCCGCGTGCAGATCCGCGGTGGCGTCTGCTCCGACCCAGATATCGAAGAGGCTGGGTTCAATCACCCAGCCCTTCGTCTGGGGACTCCAAACCTGGAGCTCGTTCCGGCCCAGGGAGAAACGGAGCGTCCTGGTCTCGCCTGGCTGCAGCGTCACTCGGCGAAACCCTTCGAGTTGGCGAACCGGGCGGGACGCCGAGCCGGAACGCTGATGGATGTAGAGTTGCGCCACCGCATCACCCGGCACCGAACCGGTGTTGGTCACGTCCACAACCACCGCGACGCTGTCGCCGACCTTCATGCGAGGCTGCGAGAGGCGCAGGTGGGCGAACCGGAAGGTGGTGCAGCTGAGCCGACGATCGCGTTGCCGCCCTCCACGCCTGGGAACCACGACTCGAGAATCGGCAGTACGGCGGCGTCGATCTGTGCCGGCGATACTCTTCCGCTTGCGACCAGGTTCGCCAGGGTGTTCCGAAACGTCTGGCTGGCCATATCCATCCAGCAATCGGCAGTCGCCAGCGATATCATCGCTCTCCATTACCCTGGAAGGTGACGCCAACGGTGCGCCACACCCGGACAGCAGCTCCTATGCAAAGCAATTCTCGGGCAAGCATGCGCACCGAATCGTTCGGGACGGGGTAGGGCACAATCTGCCGCAGGAGGCCCCGCGGGCTTTTGCCGACGCCGTCGTAGCAGTCGACGGGTATTGATCGGCGTCACGATGTCGCGCCGATCGCCACCGGTGTGGCCTTGACGCCTCGGATAGGTTCCAGAAGCACGACTCTGACCAGGAGACCGCACATGGCACACACCACGGCGCCGCGCCGGGAACAGGGCGCGCCGGCGCTCGGCAATGCCGAGAGCCGTTCGACGCCCCCGACGAAGGTGTATCCCACGAAGAACGATCTGCCGGAGGCCAGTCGGCGCGAAGCGATAGCGCTCCTCAATCAGCGCCTCGCCGACTGTATCGACCTGCAGACGCAGTCCAAGCAGGCTCACTGGAACGTGAAGGGCCCCAGCTTCATCGCCCTTCACAAGTTGTTCGATGAAATCAACGCAGCCGTCGCGGAGTACGCGGACCTGCTCGCCGAACGGGTGGTGCAGCTCGGCGGCATCGCCGAAGGGACGGTGGGGGTCGTGGCGGAGCGCTCCACGCTCGTCGACTATCCCATCGGCCTCTCGACCGGCGCGGAGCACGTCGCGGCGCTGTCGGACGCGCTCGCCATGTTCGGCCGCACGGTACGGGTCGGCATCGAGGAGATGAACGAGCTCGAGGACGCCGGCAGCGCAGACATCCTGACCGAGATCTCTCGCGGCGTGGACAAGTGGCTCTGGTTCGTCGAAGCCCACCAGCAGGGCGCGTGATACCATGGCGCTCGTCGCTCCCCCATCGCCACCACTCCCCACCGCCCGCGCCGAGCACGTCTATCCGACGCTGACGCCGGAGCAGCTCGCCCGCATCGCCCCGCACGGGCGCCGGCGCCACATCGAGCGGGGCGAGGTCCTGGTGCAGGCGGGGGAGCCGGTGGCCCGTCTCTTCATCGTCGTGTCGGGCCGGCTCGAAGTCGTGCGTCCCTCGGCCGCCGAGGAGCTCGTGGTGTCCTTCGGCCCAGGGATGTTTACCGGCGAGGCGACCATGCTGTCGGGTCGTCGCGGGCTCGCCCAGATCCGCGCTGGAGCGGATGGCGAAGTCATCGCAGTCGGTCGTGACGATCTGCTGGCGCTGATCCAGACTGACGGCGAGTTGAGCGCCATGTTCATGCGCGCCTTCATCCTGCGGCGCGTGGAGCTGATTGCCCGCGGCGTCAGCGACGTGGTGGTCCTGGGGTCGACGCATTGCCAGGGGACGCTCCGCATTCGTGAGTTCCTCACGCGAAACGGACATCCCTACACCATGGTCGACCTCGATCGCGATGCCGGCGTCCAGGATCTGCTCGATCACTTTCACGTTGGCGCTCCCGACATCCCCGTGGTCATCACTCGCGGCGAGGTCGTGCTTCGCAACCCGACCAATCAGCAGATCGCCGACGCGCTGGGCTTCAACGACGCGATCGATCGGACCCATGTCCGCGACCTGGTGGTTGTCGGGGCGGGGCCCTCCGGGCTGGCGGCCGCGGTCTACGGGGCATCGGAAGGACTGGATGTGCTGGTGGTCGAATCGACCGCGCCGGGCGGCCAGGCGGGCGCGAGCTCCCGGATCGAGAACTACCTCGGCTTTCCGACGGGGATCGCGGGTCTGGACCTGGCCGCGCGCGCCACCAACCAGGCGCAGAAGTTCGGCGCGCAGCTGATGATCGGGAACGGTGCCAGCCGCCTCGCCTGTGAGCACACGCCGTACGCGCTCGAGATTGGGGATGGGCAGCGGCTGCCGGCGCGCGCGGTGATCATCGCCACGGGCGCCGAGTACCGGCGGCTCCCGATCGACGAGCTGTCGCGATTCGAAGGGGCGGGCGTGTACTACGCCGCCACCTTCATGGAGGCGCAGCTGTGCGCGGGGGAAGAAGTGGTCGTCGTCGGCGCCGGCAACTCAGCGGGCCAGGCGGCGGTGTTCCTGGCACAGGAGGCCAGGCGGGTGCATATGGTAATCCGCTCGGCGGGCCTGGCGGACACCATGTCGCGCTACCTGATCCGTCGTATCGAGGACCACCCGGCCATCGTCCGCCACGTCCACACCGAGATCGTGAGCCTCGAGGGGAACGGGCACCTCGAGCGGGTGGGCTGGCGCGACAACCAAACCGGGCGCATCGAGACACACGGCATCCGGCATGTCTTCACTATGACGGGCGCCGTGCCGAGCACGCGCTGGCTGGACAGTTGCCTCGCACTCGATGCCAAAGGGTTCATCAAGACGGGGCCGGACCTGTCGCCGGAGGACCTGGCCGCCGCGCGCTGGCCGCTCGCCCGCGCTCCCCATCTGCTCGAGACGAGTCTCCCCGGGGTGTTTGCGGTCGGCGACGTCCGCGCCGGGAGCCTGAAGCGCGTAGCAGCGGCCGTGGGCGAAGGATCGATCGCGATCGCCGCCGTCCACCAGATCCTGCACGAGTAAAAGAGGTCGACGATGTCCGACGGACCCTGCACGCACATCGGTGCGATCACGAGCGTGCGGCACGCCAAGCGCCGGGAGTGCGCCGAGTGCGTCAAGATCGGCGCACAGTGGGTCCACCTGCGAACCTGCCAGGAATGCGGCGCTACGCTCTGCTGCGACAGCTCCCCGAACCACCACGCCACCAAGCACGCGGGGACAAGCGGGCATCCGGTGATCGCCTCGGCGGAGCCAGGGGAGCAGTGGCTGTACTGTTATGCGGACGATGCCTTTGTGGAGTATTGAGACCAGGAGGAGTATCGGCATGGACAAGGACGAAGAGTTCGAAGCGCGCACGGCGGCGGCGGCGGAAGTGACGGCCCGGCTGCGAAGCCGCGGCATCACCGTCGCAGGGGCCGAGAACCCAGAAGATCTCGTGAACCTGCTCTCGGCGGTGGAGCGCTTCGAAGCGGCGGTCGAGGCACATGGGGGCGACTTGATGGTTGACGACTTGAAGAGCTCGCGGCCCGACGACCGTCACTTCGTCGTGCCCCGGCGCGCGCACGGCGAGGCGGTGCGGACGTACATCGCCCGTATCGACGAGGCGACGGCAAGACTGCGCCACCATCCGCGGCGGCCCGACTGAGAGGCAAGAAGCGAGGGCCGTCAACCGAGAATGCCGATTCGCATGGTGCTCTCCCTCTCACAGGCCAGTTCTTCGCTCCAGATGTTCCGGGTATCGCGCCCCTTGCACCGTGATTTGTGAGGCGGCGCTCTCGATCTCACGGAGATCGTCCGACGTAAGCTCGATTGCAGTGGCGCCGATGTTTTCGTCCAGGCGATGCAGCTTCGTGGTACCAGGGATGGGAGCAATCCACGGCTTCCGCGCCAGGAGCCAAGCGAGCGCAATCTGCGCGGGGGTCGCCTGCTTCCGTTTGGCGATTGTGTTAAGCAGATCGACCAGGGTCTGATTCGCCTTCCGAGCCTCCGGCGTAAAGCGCGGGACGATGTTGCGGAAGTCGGAGCTGTCGAACGTGGTGTGGTCGTCGATCTTTCCCGTGAGGAAGCCCTTCCCGAGAGGACTGAATGGAACGAGTCCGATGCCGAGTTCCTCGAGCGTCGGCAGCACTTCCTCTTCGGGGCGTCGCCACCACAGCGAGTATTCGCTCTGGAGGGCCGTGACCGGCTGGACGGCGTGGGCGCGGCGGATCGTGTGCACACCTGCTTCCGAAAGACCGAAGTGCTTCACCTTACCTTCCCGAATCAAGGCCTTGATCGTTCCCGCCACATCTTCGATCGGCACGTTCGGGTCAACACGGTGTTGATAGAGCAGGTCGATCACGTCGAGGCGGAGTCGCTTGAGTGAGCCGTCGACGCTCTGCTTGATGTACTCGGGCCGGCTGTCCACAACCTGCTGCCCGCTGGAATCGATATTGATCCCGAACTTGGTGGCGATCACCACTTGCTTCCGGAATGGGGCGAGCGCTTCTCCCACCAGCTCTTCGTTGGTGAGCGGACCGTAGGCTTGGGCCGTGTCGAAGAATGTGATGCCGCGTTCGACGGCTGTCCGTATGAGCGCGATCATCTCCTGCTTGTCTGCCGTGGGACCGTAGCCATAGCTCATGCCCATGCAGCCCAGGCCCAGAGCCGAAACTTCCAGGCCGCTTTTTCCCAATTTGCGCTGCTGCATTGCGTCCTCTCGAATGAGGCTCCGCAACCATCATAGCGCGGGGCCACCGTTACCGTCAGGCGAACCGCGTACGGGTGAGCGATCAATCCAACTCCGAGACGGATGCTTCGGTCGTGGTCGTGTATCTTCGGATGAAGGGCGTCGTCCCGCCGTCAAGTCAGCGGATGCAGGGGATGCGATTGAGGTTGTGACACCTACGTGTCAGGAACGATGACGACTCCACATCCGGACGACATCATCGTCGAACACGATCCCGCCGCGCATCAGTTTCTCGCGCGGCTCAACGGCACGCGCGCCGTGCTCGAGTACCGGCGCGCCCCCGGGAAGATCTACTTCGTCCACACCGAGGTTCCGGCAGCGTTCCAGCACCATGGCATCGCCGATGCGCTGGCCCATGCCGGGCTCGAGTACGCGCGCACGGAGCACCTCGCCGTCATCGCGCTCTGCCCCTTCGTCGCTTCCTACATCCACCGTCACCCCGAGTATCAGCCGTTGACGGAGACTGGAGTCTGAACGGGCCTCATCGACCCGCATGGGGCCTCTATTCTCCGGCCAGCGCCGCGATCGGGTCGATGCGCGCGGCCCGCCGCGCGGGCATCCAGCTGGCGAGGATGGTCGTGATGGCGAGCAGCGCCGCGACGGCACCGAGGATCCGCGGGTCACCGGGGGCGACGCCGAACCACAACCCTTTCATGGCTCGGCCGCCGACCAGCGCCCCGACGGCGCCCAGCAGGACGCCCAGCGTGACGACGCGGAGCGCGCCCCGCAACACGAGCTCCACTGCACCCCGGGGGGACTCGCCGAGGGCCAGCCGCAAGGCGATCTCCCGGCGTCGGAGCTCGACCCTGTAAGCCATGACGCCGTACACGCCCACCGTGGCCAGGACCAGCGCCATGGCGGCGAAGGCCACGAGCAGGGCGACGCTGAAGCGCCGTGGCGCGAGCACCGCATCCACATAGTCACGCAGGGTTCCGGGCCCCGAGGTGGCGACGTCGCGGTCCACGTCCTGCAACAACCGCAGGAAGGTCGCGTTGAACTGCGACGGGTCGGTCCGCAGCCGGATGGTCCAGAACTGGTTGCTAGTCACGATGCTCACGCCGTCCTGGTGCACCTGCCGCAGCGGGATGAAGATGTCATCGGTCCGCTGGCCGTCGAGGGCGACGTGGCGCATGTCGCCGACCACGCCCACGACCGTCACGGGGCGTGGGCCCGTGTTGTTGTCATCGACGAGGATCTGCCGGCCGATCGGATCTCCGGGCAGGTGCCGCTCCGCGAACGCGCGACTGACGATGGCCACGGGGATCGCGGTCGTATCGTCGGCTTCGGTGAACGCGCGTCCAGCGACGACGCCCGCGCCAATGGCGGAGAGATAGTCCGGGCTCACAGGCCTGAAGTTCGCCGAGGAGCGCTCGTTCGGTGATCGGGGTAGTCCACCGACGACGGCGAACGGCACGGACCAGAGCAGGCCCGAGAGCGGGGCGACGACGGTGACGCCGGCCGCAGCGACGTCCGGGCGCGCCGCGATCGCGTCATGCAACCGCTGGTAGAACCCGGCGACGTCGCGTAGGTGCGCGTACTTCTGGGACGGCAGTGAGAGCCGCGTGATGAACACCGAGTCGGGCCGGTAGCCGAGATCCACGCGCTCGAGCTGCGCGAGGCTCTGCACCATGGTGGCGGTACCGGACGTCAGGACGAGCGCCAGGGCGACCTCCGCGACGACGCCGGCCGCGCGCAGCCGTCCAAGTCCCGGGCTGCCCGAGCGCATGCGGCCGGACGCCGCGAGCGCCGCCTGTGGATCCGCGCGCAACGCGACCCCGAGCGGCAGGAGGCTGAACAGGGCCGTCGCCACCAGCGAGAGTCCCAGCGCCACGAGCAGCGCCGCCCAGTCGACGCGCGCTTCGTCGAGCCGCAGGACGCGCAGCGGCCCGATGCGGGCGGTGAGCGCGACGCTCCACCACGCCAGCAGCGCTCCCGCGAGCCCACCCGCTCCTGCCAGCAGCGCGCCCTCGGTCACGAGCGCTTGCGCGATGCTCCACGTCGAGGCGCCGAGGGCTCGCTGCAGCGCGACTTCGCCGTGCCGGGCCGTGGCGCGGATCAACAACAGGTTGGCGACGTTCGCGAGGGCGATGGCGAGCATCAGGGCGACCGAGCCGAGCATCATGAACAGCGCCCGCCGATAGCCGCCGACCAGGTACTCCTGCATCGGCGTGATACGGACGCCGAGCTTCGACGCGTACGCGGCGGGGTACTGGTCGCGCAGCGCCTTTGTGAGGGCCGTCAGCTCGTGCTCCGCGTCCGCCGGAGCGGCCGCTCCCGGGAGTCGCCCGAAGACGCGCAGGAAGTTGGTGGAGCCATGCACGTGGCGCCTGGGGTCCTGGTCCGGCGCGAGCGGCACGACGACATCGACGTCGCGCAGCGGCAGAGGAAAATGCCGCGGCAGCACACCGACGATGATGTAGGAGTCGCCGTTCAGGACGATGGTGTGGCCGAGGGCCGCACTGTCCCCGGCGAACCGGCTGCGCCAGAAAGCGTATCCAAGCACGACCACCCGATCGGCGCCGGCGGCGTCATCGGCGGCGTGCAGCAAGCGGCCGACCGCGGCCGGTGCTCCCAAGATGTCGAAGCCGTGCCCCGACATCCGCATGCCCTGGAGGCGCTGGGCGACGCCATCCGTCGCGAGCGAGGCGCTCCAGTTGGCGAACGCGCCGACGTCGACGCCGTGCGCGCGCTCGCGGAAGTCCATGAATTCCGGCAGGGAGAACGGGGCATCCGCGCGGTCCGGCCGGACCGAGGCGATCCACACCAGCCGCTCGGGGGACGCATAGGGAATGCCGCGCAGCAGGACGGCGTTGACGATGGAGAACATGCCGGTGGTCGCCCCGATGCATATGGCGAGTGTCGCCACGATCGACAGCGTCGACAACGGCGCCCGCTGGAACCGGCGGCAGCACACGCGCACGTCCCGGACCAGCTGGTCCAGGCCCGAGAATCGCAGCGCTTCGCGGGCCGCTTCCTGGTGGTTGGTGAGGCCGCCGAACGCGATCCTGGCTCGGCGCCGCGCCTCCTCGGGTGGCACGCCATCCCGCAGGTGGCGCTCTGTGAGGCGGTCGAGGTGGTAGCGCATCTCTTCCGTCATCCGGGCTTCATCGGCAGCGCGGGTGCGGAGCCCGGCAAGCCGGGCGAGCGCCGCCCGCAGGTTGCGGAGCGCGATCATGGCGCGTCCACCGCGAGGACCTGGTTGACCGCCTTGGAGATCCGGGCCCACAGTCGCTGTTCTTCGCCCAACGCCTTCCGGCCGGCCGCGGTGAGGGCGTAGTAGCGTGCCCGCCGGCGCTTCTCGGTCGTCTTCCAGCTGGACGTGAGGAGGCCCTGGTGTTCCAGGCGGTACAGGGCGGGGTAGAGGGAGCCTTGGTTGAGTTGGAGCACACTGGCGGACCACTGCTCCAGCCGTTCCGTGATGCCCCAGCCATGCATCGGCTCCAGGGAGACGGCCTTCAGGACGAGCATGTCGAGGGTGCCTTGCAGGACGTCGTCTTTGGGCGCGGGCATGGGCTTTCGCGTTCTCTTTAGAGCGTCTAAGGGAACGATAGCTCGCGTTCTTTAGAGCGTCAAGGGGAGCCCTGCATTAGAGCGCGGATGGCCCAGGAGCTAGACTACTTAAGTGCCCGCGAATTTCTTCACCAACGCCTCACCCCCCCGTCACACCGACTCCGCCAAGCTCCTCGTGGCCTCGCAGGGAGGAGCAATGGGCGCGCACGGAATCGCGATCACGTCACTAAGCAGGAAAGCGAATGCAAAACCGGTGTCGGGGGGTCGAAGCATGGTCCGAAGGATCTTGCTCGCCTGCGGCATCTTCTCGTCGCTGCTCTACGTGGCCATGAATGTCTTCTTGCCGATGTGGTGGGAGGGCTACAGCTCCGCCTCGCGAGTCGGACCTCGGCCCGCGGCAATCGCGCCCTCCGGGTCGTGGGAGGGTTGATACTTGTCTACGGGGCCATCGGCCTCGTCCCCTGGCCCCCGATGCACCAGCGCGAGGTCCTGGCCGCGGGCGGCGGGACGCTGACCGACACCCTGCACCTCGTCTGGTCGATGGCAGCGGTGCTCCTCATGCTGCTGGCGATGGCGTTCGGGGCCGCGGCATTCGGAAAACGGTTCCGCCTCTATTCCATTGCAGCCATCGTCACTCTCGTGGCGTTCGGGGTGTTGACCGGGCTGGAGAGCCCTGGGATCTCCGCGAACCTGCCTACCCCTTGGGTCGGCGTGTGGGAGCGGATCAACATCGGCGTGTTCCTGCTCTGGGTCGTGGTGCTGGCCATCGCGCTGCGACGTCAGTTGCCGCGCCGTGCCCCCGCTCCGCATTCGCGGAGAGGGGGACAGGGGGTGAGGTCGACGATGACACTTCGCGTCGAGGGGCTGGTCGCTCCCGGCTTCGAAGAAGTGCGTGCCGAGTTCGAGCGCAATTTCGCCGAGCGCGGCGAGATCGGCGCCGCCGTCGCCGCGTACTGGCGCGGCGAAAAGGTCGTCGATCTGTGGGGCGGCCGGCGCACGCCCACCGGCGACGCGCCCTGGAACGAAGACACGATGGTCGTCGCCATGTCCAGCACCAAGGGCCTTGCGGCGCTGACGCTGGCGGTGGCGAACGCGCGTGGCTGGCTCGACTACGACTCAGCCGTCGCGCGCTACTGGCCCGAGTTCGCCCAGAACGGCAAAGCCGGGATCACCGTGCGCCAGCTCCTGGGGCACGAGGCCGGCCTGGTCCTGCTCGACGAGAAGCTCACGATCGCCAGGATGCGTGACCTCGATGACGTCGCGCACCTGCTCGCGCGCCAGAAGCCGGCGTGGCCGCCGGGCACGCGCCACGGCTACCACACGATGTCGCTCGGCCTGTACATGCAAGAGCTCATCCGCCACGTCGACCCGGCGCATCGCACGCTCGGGCGCTTCTTCCATGAGGAGATCGCGGCGCCGCTGGGCCTGGAGTTCTACATCGGGCTTCCACGCGACGTCCCCGATGAGCGCCTCGCCGTCGTGAAGACGCTGTCGCCGATGCGTGCGCTCCTCGGG
>Ga0184629_10001013_pt1 | contig 11809 bp, 9 predicted proteins | sample PLM4_32_b1_FD_133158 | JGI IMG/M metagenome (GOLD analysis project Ga0184629, IMG submission 133158) | Groundwater sediment microbial communities from an aquifer in East River, Colorado, USA - PLM4_32_b1 | ecosystem: Environmental > Terrestrial > Soil > Riparian zone | place: USA: East River... | reverse complement strand
TGGAAATGAACAACAAAAGAAAAAATACCTACCGAAACTTGCCACAGGCGAATTCAAGGCCGCTTACTGTTTGACCGAACCAGACTCAGGTTCAGACGCTAATTCCGGCAAAACGAAAGCAGTGTTAGGAAGTGACGGAAAGCATTACATCATTAACGGTCAAAAGATGTGGATCACTAATGGTGGGTTTGCAGACATATACATTGTATTTGCAAAAATCGACAGCGATAAAAATCTCAGCGCATTCATTGTTGAAAAATCTTTTGGAGGAATTACAATGAATGAGGAAGAGCACAAGATGGGAATCAAGGGATCGTCCACGAGACAGATCTTTTTCAACGACTGCAAAGTCCCTGTCGAGAATCTTCTCTCAGAAAGAGAGAACGGTTTTAAAATAGCTGTAAATATTTTGAATGTTGGCAGGATTAAACTTGGTGTTGCCGCTGTTGGTGGATCTAAGAAGACCATTTCAATAGCCACGAATTACGCAAAAGAACGAAAGCAATTCGGTACGTCAATTTCCAACTTTGGTGCGATCAAACACAAGATTGCTGAAATGACTACAAAGGTTTTTGCCTGTGAGTCTGCATGCTATCGCGCAGGACAGAACATAGACGATGCGTACAACGCACTTGTTGCTGCAGGCACAGAGCCCGCGAAAGCCAAACTGAAATCCCTTGAAGAATTTGCCATTGAGTGCGCCATTTTGAAAGTACACGGATCTGAAGTGCTTGACTATGTAGTGGATGAAGGGGTTCAGATTTATGGTGGAATGGGCTTCTCAGCTGAGGGACCAATGGATCGCGCGTACCGGGATGCCCGCATAAACAGAATTTTTGAAGGCACAAATGAAATCAATCGTATACTCACCATTGACATGTTGATGAAACGAGCCATGAAGGGCAGTATTGATCTCATGAATCCAGCGATGGCTGTTCAGAAAGAACTCCTGGCCATTCCTGATTTTGGCTCAAGTGATGAGGATGGGGTTTTTGTAAAAGAGAAGAAGGCTTTGTCAAACATGAAGAAAGCTGGATTGATGGTTGCAGGGGCCGCAGTTCAAAAGTTTATGATGAAACTCTCAGATGAACAGGAAGTACTGATGAACCTGGCGGACATGCTTATTGAAGGATACGTCGCAGAGTCAACTTTACTGCGTGTTGAGAAATTGATTGGTCAGCGAGGCGAGAAGGCCTGTGAAATTCAAAAGGAAATGGCGATGATCTATTTGCATTATGCAATGGAGAAAGCGGCCTCTTGCGGAAGACAGGCCATTACAGCATTTGCTGAAGGTGATGAACTTCGACTTATGCTTATGGGCCTCAAACGGTTCACGAAGATTGATCCCTATAATTTAAAGGAAGCAAGAAGAAGAGTTGCGAACTATGTCATTGAAAAAGGCGCGTACCCTTTCTAAATTGTTTATGCATTAACCTTCAAAAAACCTTAGACGAACATCTGAGGTTTTATCTTTTTTGAGCATGTCCAGAATTGTAAAAAGAGCTGTTCACTTTTCAACAGTTTTTAAAGAACAAAGTCATCAAAAGTGTATTTCAATAGGATTCAGGGGGTTTAATACTCGTTGCATAGTTTTTGGTGCATATAGAAAAAGTCAAATACTATGCAATCGAAAAGCTCTACATCTACCGTATTAATCGTATTGTTAATACTCTTTACTTTCCCGATCTGGATAGGAATAGCTGGTGGTATATTTGGATTAATCGCAGGTTTATTTGGTGCAGTTATCGGAATATTTGCAGGGGTTTTTGGGGCAATATTCGGGATAATAGGAGGTATTTTCGGATGGGTATTTGATTGGCATTGGCCATTTGGAGGATTTTTTCATTGGCATGTTTTTACCATCATCGCCATTGCTGCAGTGATTGTCTTGATAAGCCGATCAAGAAAAATATAAGCTTTCCTTAGGTGACTGGATGTCTGTTGTAAAGCCCCGGGTTAAGAAAATACCTGGAATAAACAGGGTACTTTTTAATCTCTCTCAACTCAGGCCTTGTCCTATCAATAAAAACAACCTTATATTGAAATTCAAAACCTTTATCGACATGAATATCTTTTCGGAGGATGTACCATTGCTTGTTCCAGGGGTTTAGAACCTTAATCTCCAGGCGATAAGAACCAGGCGTACTCCTTACGCGCACAAACTTGCCAGGTTCCTTGTTAAAGAGTTTTCCATTCACATAAACATGCATGGTAGTTCCTTTTTCAGTTTGAACGGCAATTCCAGAATCATAGGCCAGCAAGGAATAACCAGAGGCCAGCAAAAGGAAAAAAATCAACTTTTTCATGGCAGCGCATTTATAGATCTAACGCAACCACCGTGCCATCGTTTCTAGAACTGAAAAGAAAAGTGATCCAGGCTAAAGAATCTATAGACTTTGCAGGAAATTTAAGGCTTTACTGGCCTGCATGAATTTGGCTTGAAACTGTCTAATCTTTCCATTTAATACCGCAACCTATTGCCTTTGTTCGCGTAGTGGAAACAGTTTTATTTTCCAATAAAGCATTAACAGCATCTTCGACATATTTCTTATTTGCGGCGGACGCATCGCGGGAATTATTATCGATCGTCCCGATATAGGCTACTTTAAAATCTTTCGCATCATTCTTCAACACAAAAACATGAGGTGTATTGGAGGCGCCAAAAGAACGTGCTACTTTCTGCGTCTCGTCTACTAGATATGGAAAGGAGTAATTCTTCCTCTTCGCAAGTGCGGCCATTTCAGTAAATGAATCTCCTGGCGACAATTCGGGATTATTCGGATTAATTGTAATTACCGGAAAACCTTGTGGTGCATATTTCTTGTTAAGGTCAATGATTCTGTCATTATAGGCCCTTGAATAAGGGCAGGTATTGCAGTCAAAAATTATGATAACACCCTTAGCAGAATTATAATCCGATAGCGAAATCATTTTTCCATCAACATTCTTCAACCTAAAGTCAGAAACGAGGTCACCAATTTCGTATCGAGGTGTTTTCCCGGCGAAAAGAAAACCAATGCAGATGAGCATGAAGGTTAGTTTTACTTTTTTCATAGAATTACCTTTATTTTTTATGCTACTATTTTTTCAACTCTAGAATCACTCTCTCAAGATCACCCTCTTTCAATTCTCTATCCACAAATTTTCTTTGACCGGTCTTATGGTTAATAAATAAGGTGGCTGGAATAGCCCCTCCCCAGCTTTTATCCACCTTGTCAATCCAGGAGTCATAATCTATTTCATCCAACAACAGCACTTCCGACTTCATACTCTTTCGGTTTATGAAAGCATTTACGGTAGCTAATTTGTCGACAAAGTCAAGATTGATAAGCGTGACTTTCACCAGGGGATCGTTTTGAGCATTGATCATTTCAAAGAAAGGCAACTCCTTGACGCAGGGAGCACACCAAGTTGCCCAGAAGTTAATGACTTGGATTTGATCCGATTTTGACTCTATCAGTGTTTGAAGCCTGTCAAATTTTACGACAGTAGCTTGTTGTGCTAAAGTATATTGCGTAACAAGGAGTAAAATGAAAAGAAGGAATTTAGACATATTTCAAAAACGAATCAGCCCCAAACAGGTTTAGGGTTTCCCCAAAAAATCAACCTATGTCGATGTAAGAAGTAAACTCGGAAATTATAGAAAAACATTAGAATTCAGGTACTTAGAAACAAAGAAAAACATTAAAAAAAGATTTCCACAAAAAACTTCAGTTGTCCACATTACCGAATTATTACTGCTTAAAATCCATCTAATCAGTATGTTACATTGAATTTTTTCAATCAATTCTTTGTGGACAACTTATAACCCTCCAAAAACTCTGATGGTGCAACACCTATTTCAGTCTAATTTTCAGATATTCAGAAAGCTAGCAGAAAAAGTGGACTTGATTAACTATTTTAATCCCATATGAAGGCGTATTCAAATCGTATCACAAATCTTTTCAACATCCCCTTTCCTATCATTCAGGCTGGCATGGTTTGGTGTAGTGGTTGGAAACTTGCGTCTGCTGTGAGCAATGCCGGAGGCCTTGGACTGATAGGGGCTGGGTCCATGCATCCCGAAACCTTACAAGAACATATCAGGAAATGTAGTATGGCAACCGACAAACCTTTTGGGGTCAATGTTCCTTTGCTTTATCCGGAGATTGACAGGATTATGAAAATTATTGTAGAGGAAAAGGTCAATATCGTTTTTACTGCTGCCGGCAACCCGGCACTATGGACAAGTTTCTTGAAATCAAGGGACATCAAAGTAGTTCATGTAGTTTCCAGTGTAAAATTTGCCAAGAAAGCTGAGCAATGCGGAGTGGATGCCATTGTTGCCGAGGGATTTGAAGCTGGTGGTCATAATGGGCGCGAGGAAACAACAACTTTTGTACTGATTCCTATGGTACGCGAAGCCGTTTCCATTCCCTTAATAGCAGCGGGAGGAATAGCCAGCGGGCGTTCAGTACTTGCCGCGGAAATTTTGGGGGCAGAGGGCTCACAAATCGGAAGCCGTTTTGCAGTTAGCCTGGAATCATCCGCCCATGAAAAATTTAAGCAGAAAATCACGCAGGTTGATGAGGGTGAGACCATTGTAACGCTAAAACAACTTACTCCGGTGAGGCTGATCAAAAACAAGTTCTATCAGGAAGTCCGCGAAGCGGAGTTACGAGGCGCAGCCAAGGAAGACCTCGATAAAATTTTAGGGAAGCGAAGGGCAAAGCAAGGAATTTTTGAAGGTGACCTCGAAGAAGGAGAACTTGAAATAGGACAAATTTCAGCGGCCATCAGGAAAATTCAGTCCGCAAAGGACATTATGAATGAAATTTGGGAAGAATATTGTTTACTAAAAGAAGCAATCTGCGCATGAACATTATCAAGATAAAAGAAACCTGTTTATATGTTCATGACCTGGAGCAGACTAAACGCTTTTATCAAGACGTCTTAGGCTTATCATTAATTAGTTATGTGCCAGGCAAACACATTTTTTTTCGCGTCGGTACCTCTGTCTTGTTATGCTTCAATCCGGAAGACTCAAAAACCAAAAAAAGTCCTCCGGCGCATTATGGAGGAGGTCAGCAGCATTTCGCCTTTGAAGTGCAGAAATCGGATTATGATCGTACAAAGGAGGAAATAGTCTCCAGAGGCATTACCATAATTGATGAAGTGGTATGGGAAAGTGGAGAAGAGTCCTTCTATTTCAAAGATCCTGAAGGAAATGTATTGGAAGTGGTTCCCAATGCAGGGATTTGGGATTAAATCGCAAAATTAGAGCTTTTTCAGCGCTCCAATACGCACTAAGGACTCTTCCTCTTTTTCGGTATTACTATTTTTCGGTTTGACGGCTTTCGTTTCAGCCTTATAGATGTTCTCAAACCAGATCTCATAATCTTTAAATTGCAGGCACTCGCTAACTAATTTTCCATCTACCAGAATTTTAATTAATAGGTCGCGATTTATAGTTTGAAGAAGCCTTTCCTTCTGATTGAGGGGTAACGCACCTACCTGTACGTATTCAATTCCTTTATAAATTGTTGAATTAACCTTCATATTCTGGGCACATCACATCATTTAATAACAACTCAACATCTTTTGTAACCAGTGGTTTAATTCGTTTACAAGTTAATGCAGAAAAATTTTAGGGCTTCATCAATCTACTTATTATTTTGAATTTTGTTTGTATGCGCAAAATCATTCCATGGCTGGTTTTTTTGATACACCAATAGAATTTCTTAAAGGTATTGGCCCGTCGCGGGCAATGTTGCTCAACAAAGAGTTGAACATTTTTACGTTCGCGGATTTGATTCAACACTATCCTTTTCGCTATGAAGACCGAACAAAGTTTTATAAGATAAGAGAACTGAACGACGAACTACCGTATGTTCAAATAAAGGGTATTGTAAAAAGAAAAGAACTCATAGGCACAGGTTTTAAGAAGCGTTTAGTAGCGCATTTAGCGGACGACAGTGGTGAGCTGGAACTTGTATGGTTTCAGGGAATCAACTGGATAAACGAAAAAGTAAAACCTGGTGTTGAGTATGTCGTTTTTGGTAAGCCAAATCGGTTTGGCAACAAGTATAGTTTCGCTCATCCTGAGATTGACCTGACAACAGAAAACAACGAAACGGGGGGATTTCTCCAGCCCGTTTACCCCGTCACAGAAAAATTACGCATGCGGCATTTAGACAGCAAGGCATTGTCTAAGGCGGTCCAAAAATTACTCATACAGTCGGAAGACATGATACGTGAGACTTTACCACTTAAAATCTTAACGGAGGAAAGGTTCCTTTCCAAGAAAGACTCGCTTTTAAACATTCATTTTCCAACTGGTTACGACTTGCTGGCGAAGGCCCAACACAGACTAAAGTTCGAAGAGCTTTTTTATATTCAGCTGCGGTTGTTGAAAATGAAGCGGATACGGCAGGAAAAGGCAAAAGGTCAGATTTTTCAGAATGTTTCTTTGCTAACAAGCTTTTACAATGAGCATTTACCTTTTACGCTTACGGAGGCGCAGAAAAAAGTAGTTAAAGAAATTTATTCCGACTTTAAATCAGGTAAGCAGATGAATCGCCTGCTACAAGGAGATGTGGGTAGCGGAAAAACAATTGTTGGATACATATGCATGTTAATTGCTATCGGTGGCAATGCTCAATGCGCGCTCATGGCCCCGACAGAAATTCTGGCACAACAGCATTTTAATAGCTTGAAACGTTACGCCGATAAAATGCAAATCCCAATTGCGTTATTAACAGGCTCGACAAAAAAATCGGTGCGCAGCGAAATTCACAAGCGGTTACACAGCGGAGAACTGAAGATTCTTATTGGCACACACGCTTTGCTGGAAGATGAAGTAAAGTTTCAGAATCTGGGCCTTTCGATTGTGGATGAACAGCATCGCTTCGGCGTGGCACAACGCTCCAAGCTCTGGCAGAAGAATGCCGATGTTTATCCGCACGTGCTGGTGATGACGGCAACACCCATACCCCGTACTTTGGCGATGACCTTGTATGGCGACCTCGATATTTCTGTGATCGATCAAATGCCGGCAGGGAGAAAACCTATTAAGACAATTCATAAGTTTGATGCGCACCGTTTACAAGTCAATCAATTTCTGAGAGATCAGATTGAAGCGGGCAGACAGGTGTATGTTGTCTATCCCCTCATCGAAGAGTCAGAAAAACTCGATCTCAAACATTTAATGGATGGCTATGAGAGTATAAGCCGGGCCTTTCCCGATTATGCTATAAGCATCTTGCATGGAAAGATGAAATCTGCTGCCAAAGACTATGAGATGAGTCGCTTTGCAAAAGGAGAAACAAAAATAATGGTGGCGACTACCGTGATCGAAGTTGGCGTGGATGTTGCAAATGCCTCTGTTATGGTGATTGAAAATGCCGAACGTTTTGGGTTATCACAACTTCATCAATTGCGCGGTCGTGTTGGACGGGGGGCGGAGCAATCCTTTTGCATTCTCATGACGGATTATAAACTTAGTGCAGATTCAAGGGTACGCATCGAGACTATGGTAAGAACAAATAACGGCTTTGACATTGCGGAAACTGACTTGTCGATTCGAGGGCCTGGTGATTTGCTGGGCACGCAACAAAGCGGCGTACTCGACTTGCTTATAGCAGACCTTGGAAAGGATGGAGTACTTCTTCAACAGGCGCGCGAAAAAGCCAGTCAAATTTTGGAAAGTGATCCTGAATTAGAGAAGCCAGAGCATAAAGTAATCCGAATCCAGATTGAGTCCATGCGAAAAACTGCCGTCAACTGGAGCAGAATAAGTTAACCACGTTCTGAAATTAGGTTTGCGTTCCATCATTTTTTAAATTTGAGTTGAGCCTTGACCCCATGCGGTATATTTTTTTAACGTATTCTTTGCTCGGTTTTTTTAGTTTATATAGTCAGACGGGCAATTATTTTCTTTCTAACATCTCACTCACGGAAGAGCGGTTTGATAATGTTTGTTTTGATATCGCCCAGAATAAAAATGGACTTATATATTTTGCCACTAGAAGTGGTGTTCTTGAATTTGATGGAAGAAACTGGAATCTTATTAGTGGTAACGGTGCTATTTACTCGTTACAGATTGGAACAGAAGGAGGAGTCTATTGGTCTGGTGCCGGAGGCTATGGGACTATTGAACCAGATGATCAGGGCTTTCAACAGATTAAAACATTTTCGGCCAAGGGAGTGAAAGATGTATTTCAGAGCCTTGTCGTGGGAGAAAAAATATACTTTCTGAATGACGAGTCGCTCTTTATTTCAACCGAAGATCAAAAACAAGTAACGACCTTAAATTCATCCAACCTCACAGGGTCCTTTAACGGGATAGTGGAAATTTTTGGATCGGTATACCTGAATACCCAACGGGGCGGAGTTTTTAAAATTCAAAATGATAAACTTGTTCAGGCTTCATTGGGATTTTCCCAAGATGATGAAATTCTTTTTACCACGCCCTACCAAAACAATTACCTCATTGGGTTGACCAATAATAAAGTATTTCTTTGTAATGAGAATTTAAAGCCACAAGAAGTTTTGCTGGAAGATCAGCAATATGTTGAAGCAAGTGTCATTGTAAGTGGGAGATGGGTTAACCGGGAATTGTTTGTACTGGGCACACTTCGGGGTGGAATGATTTTCGTGGATGCGGCCTCAGGAAAAACACAGGAGATCATAAATTATGCGACAGGCTTGCCCGACAATGAGGTCTATGCATTGATGAACGACAAAAGCCAAAGCATATGGGCTGCACACCAATATGGATTTACCAGGGTTTCACCTTATTTACCTTTTAGATCCTTTAGTCATTATGACGGACTTCAGGGAAATTTACTTTGTGCCCTTTCTTTTCAAGACCAAGTGTATGTAGGCACGTCAGTTGGGCTATTTAAACTAGAGAAAGAGGAAATTTATGATGAAATATCCTACTATGTCAATGTTGAAATAAAGCAAAACAAAAAAGAGACAGCACAAAAGAAACAACGGCTTATAGGAAAAAAAACTGACGGGGCGAAACCTGTTCAGCCTGAAGTTGAATCTAAGAAGAGGGGGTTTCTCCGTTTCCTAAAGAAAAATAGAAACAAAGGAACATCAGCATCACCAGTGGACGAACCGGTGAGGAAACCGACTTTCGTGAGAATAAAAAAAACTGACAGTGTTTTTCACAACGCTCACTACAACTACAAAAAAGTGATAGGCATTGATGCAAAGATCACTGAACTGTTAGAGGCCGATGGTCATCTGATTGCGGTGGGATTGGGAGGTGCATATGATGTACTCGGTCTTACCGCCAGGCCAATACTGGAAGAGCCCGCAAGGGAAGTATTTGCAGCAAATGATCAAAAAATGCTTTTCATCTCAACCTATAAGAATGAGATGAGAACCTTCGAACGCATTGAAAATGGTTGGACTTCAAATAACCTTCTGAACAATCTCGATGATCACATCAGTTTTATTTTTCAAGGTGCCGGCAAAGAATTTTGGTTTTGTGGAATGGATAAAGTGTATCGCTTAGAGATTTCAAACCATCAATTGAATAACCTCCAGACAATACCCTTTTCCAATCCAAATTTCGATGAGGTGGTTGGAATTCGGTGGAAGGATAAAATCATGTTAATAAACTCCCAGGGTTTCTTTCAATTTGATCGAATCAGAAATTCATTCTCCCGCATCGACTCGCTCGGGGCACCTTCCCATTATTTTGCCGGAGATGATAATATTTGGTTTCGCGACTTACACAACTGGAATTTGTTCGGGCAGAAACGGGGACAGAACAATCTTCACCTGCTCAATCTATTTCGTGATCTCCGGTTTATCACACCTGATCGAAATTCAGACAACGTATGGTTAATAAACGGAAATAATGAGTTATATAAATTTTTTGGTAAAAAATTCACCCCATATGAAATTGGTTACCCGATAATCTTAAAATCTATTCGGAATGCTAACCAAAAAGTATCCAGACGCGGAACGCTTCAGTTTGATCAGGAAAAAAGTTCAGTAACTTTTGAAGTTGTTCAGCCTGACTATCTTGCCTCACAATCTATCGAGTACCGTTATCAATTAATGGGACTTGAGAAATCCTGGTCGGAATGGTCAAGTAGTTATAACATTGTTGATTTTCCTTATTTACCCTCAGGTGATTATTCATTGATGGTGCAGGCGAAAGATATTTTTGGAAACATCAAAGATCTGCAGCCGGTTTTATTTGAAGTGTTACCACCCTATTGGAAACGTCCATGGTTCTATGCTCTTGAGTTTATTTTATTTGCTTCATTGGTATTATTATCATTTCGTTTGAGTACACGCTATCGGGTCATAAGCCGACTCCTGTCGCTGCTCACCATTATTCTTTTAATCCAGTTTATTCAAACGGTTATTGGAGAAACTTTTGAAACGCGCGCCAGTCCGGTCATGGATTTCTTTATGCAAGTATTAGTAGCGCTTCTTATTCTTCCCGTCGAAGGTTATCTGCGGAATCTTTTGTTGCGATCGGTGGACCCTAAAAGTGTTTTACATCGTTTTATCGCCTCCGAGGAGAATCCCATAGGCAAGGAAAAGCAGCTGGAGAATTAATTTTTATTAAATTCAACTCTGCAACTTTCATTCCTATGAACTATAAAAGAATTCTCCTGCCATTTTTGCTGGCGGCATTGCTTTACGCATGCAGCACAAAAACTCCTGAATCCTCCATATCCGGTGCAAATCCTGCAGCGGATGGCTTTGACATGGCAAATTCTGATCCAGCTGCTGTGGAACTGGCAGATAGCATCATGGCAGCCATGGGGGGTCGTGAAAATTGGGACAAAACCCGTTTTATTTCCTGGAATTTCTTTGGTAACAGGAATCTGGTATGGGATAAAACGATGGGTAGAGTAAGAATAGAATCACTCAAGGATAGCATTATCTACCTGGTGAATCTAAATACACTCGAAGGGAAAGTGCGCGTTAAAGGCCGGGAACTCACCGAAGCCGATTCACTGAAAAAGATGCTTAACCGTGGCAAAAGCATTTGGATCAACGATTCGTATTGGCTCGTGATGCCGTTTAAATTAAAAGACACCGGACTAACCATAAAGTATTTAGGGGAAGACACATTAATGAACGGAGCGAAGTGCAATGTACTTCAATTAACATTTAAGGATGTTGGAGACACCCCTCAAAACAAATATCACGTATATGTGGACATCTCCGACAATCTCGTGAAACAGTGGGCCTATTATAGCCAGGCAAATCAGGATTCTTCCAACTTTATGCGACCTTGGGATAACTACAATAAGTACGGTAACATTTTACTTTCAGCCGACCGCTCTGATGGAGGAGGTCCCAAAACGGTGAAAGTAGAAGAGAAGCTACCTGACAATGTCTTCACTGAGTTTTAAGGGGCGTACACGAACACCTCCCTCAAGGGCTGCAGCGCCATCAGCCACGGCATGACTTCTCTCGAATTGGTGGACGCATTAAAAAAACCGGATGTGTTCATCCGGTCCATATTGATTCCAATATTTACAAGGACCACAATGCAGAAGGCAATAGTCTTTTAGATATTAAGATTGAAGCTTCAAAGCAACCGCACAGGTTAACAGAGAATAGGGCAGTGGCCAGTATATCAAAGAAGCGTTCCTGATTTTTAAAGCAAAAAAATCTGTTTTTCTTACCTACTTTTGAAACCATGATACGTCCTGACTTACAAACTGTTCCTCCTTTTTATAAAGGTTATGTTGATCATGTTAAAGATTATGACATGTTCCATATTCTTATCCTTTCTAATCAACAAGCGCTAGAACTGGTCAGATCAATCCCGGAGGAGAAAGGG
>Ga0184629_10001012_pt1 | contig 11809 bp, 24 predicted proteins | sample PLM4_32_b1_FD_133158 | JGI IMG/M metagenome (GOLD analysis project Ga0184629, IMG submission 133158) | Groundwater sediment microbial communities from an aquifer in East River, Colorado, USA - PLM4_32_b1 | ecosystem: Environmental > Terrestrial > Soil > Riparian zone | place: USA: East River... | reverse complement strand
GAGACCGGGCAGATCGGTTGGGTCTCGCAGGTGTCCGCGGAACAGGTCACCGAGGTGCTCGGCAACATTGTGGTATCAAGGAGGAACTGAATGATCTTCGCTGGAGACGACAAATGTAAGCACCGATGGATCCCGATCAACGAGAACAACCCGCGCGACGCGGCCGGGATGCATTGGTTCCGTTGCAAGGAGTGCGGCCGCATCGAGGCATGCGCCGACGAGCGCGGTCCCAACCGCGAATACAAAGGCGCGGACGAGCCATGAAGTTCCTGCCGACCACGCTGTTCAAGGTCGTGACACCCACGCACGACTTCGATCATGACTTTCAAGTCGTCGGTGGCACAGACTACGTGTGTCATCTGCTCGACAGCAACAACGAGCGGACCATCATCAGTCCCATCGTGATTGAGATGCGCCTGCGACAAGGCAAGATCCGCGTGTTGCGGTATCCGCCACACCCGACGCATGTCCTCAGCACTATTGCAATCGGTGAGGACGACGCCACGGAGCAGTGCACGCGGTGCCTGCGAAACGTTACGGAATCGTCGGTGCAGGAGCTCTGCCCGGCACAGGAGACCAAATGAAGGCAACACCCAAGCGACTCACACTCGCTGAAGCCCATACGCGACTGCTGACCGTGCAACAGCTGCTCAAAGACGCCCAATCGTTATTGCGCGAGACGCAGCAGCTGCACCGACAGATCATGCGACTCGGCGACACGCAGGTGCGTGAAGCGATCCGCGCGCTCAAGCGGCCACTCATCAATCTCACCGTCCAGGAGCGGAAGAGCCGTGGCCGTTAATCGCCAGAGTCTCATCGAAGCGGATATCGCTCGCGCACTCCGGCGTCGGCACAAGCGATGCAAGGCGCATGGCAACAGTCAAGTGGTCTGCCTGTCATGCGCGCGCATCTTCTGCCCGGTGTGCCTGACCAACTGTCCGCGGTGTAAGATCGCGGCACCGGAAGGACAACGGCCAGTGGAGACGCAAATCCGCATCATCATGCCTAAGCGCAGGATCTACGAACCTCCACCCCTGCCCAATGAACCGCGGCTCGCGGAGGTGCAGCAGGCCTTGCTGCCCTTCCAAGTCATCGGCATCGAACGCCATACCGACTCTGGAGAGTGGATGGCCGTGTTCCCCTACCGGGTGAACAGCTACAACACCGCGGCCGATCTCGCCGAGCAGGTCTACCGCCAGATCAAGGACAGCGCCATCGCCACCTCATATGGCAGTGGACGGCTCTTCAAACCCGATCGTTGGTTCGTCAGCTTCAAGCTAAAGGAGATCGCATGAGGATAAACTACTGGGACCACGCGGCCGTCTCGATGGACGAGCACGCATTGAAGGAAGCAATCCTCGCGGGCTACCTGTCCGGGAAACCGTTCGAGCCGGACGCACTCAAGGTCACATGGCCGGTGCGCATGACCGCGATCGTGGACTACGGGTGCGGGATCGGGCGCAACTGGCCGCTCTTGCTCCAGCACGCGACGACCGTGTATGCGTTCGATCGCGCAGCAATGCTCGTGCGCGCGGTGCACTCTCCGTTGTTGACGGACCGCGTCATTCCCACGCAGCACATCCACACGCTCGGACCAGTGGACCTCGTCTTCATGTCGCTCGTGCTGCAACACATTCCGCTTGACGAGCTCGATGACGTGTGGTCGTGTTTGCCGTCGCATCACTTCCTGCATGTGCAGGGCAGAGCGCGTCACGACGAAGGCGGTCCAACCTTCGCGTTGATTCCACCCACGATGTATTTTCCGTTGCAGGTCGCCATGCTCGGCCACGAGCACATCGACGAAGAGTTCAGCGCGGACCACGCGCGTCGCGACGAAACGGAAACGCACTACGAGATCCTCTACCAGCGCAGAGGACGCTGAGCGGCCGGGAAAGCCGGGTGTCCGCGGGGACGCCCGGTTCCCCTCGCATTAATAGAGGTGGCGCGGGTGCGATTTCCTGAGCAATTTCGACAGGTTTCAAAAACCCTCACGTTTTAGCACCCGCGCGTTCCCCGCAAATGGCATTTTTAAACCGCCCATTTTCATCCGCAACTGACAGCAGGCATGGGGATAGGGACTATTTTTCAGAACACGTTCCGGGTGCCGATTTCGAGCGATAATAGGAGCTCGGACGTTCTTTGACAACGAAACGGGGTTGACGCCAGACGACGCTGGCGGTTTCCACTGTAGCCGATACCGGGCAACGCAAGCCACCAAGGATGCGACCCGCAGGGCAGCACCGGAGACCAGAGGCGCGGAGACAGCGACCCCGGACGAAAAAATTCGGAGAGCAAGGAACCTGCGGTGTGCGCGGAGAGCGACACCAGCGGCCACGACCCACCAACACGGGCGACCTTGCGATATCGCACCAACCCGCTTCGAGCGCGCGCAGCACGGCATCCGCGCGCGTCTCGGTTCGTGCTTTCCTCTCTTCCGCGGCAGACCGCAGGGGACTGGAAGCCAACGCCCAACACGCGGCACGAACACGGCAATGGGAAACCGGAGTGAGCCAACTCCGGGAGGTGCACGGTGATGACAGGAACCGCGACACGTTCTTTCTCGCGCGCAACGCGCTGGCTCGCGCGGTTCCTGTAAACCCCAGCAGCAGGTTCAAAGGCCTGCAAGGAGATTCCGATGATGGTTCTGTTCTGCGTCGTCCCGGTCGTGCTGATCATCCTCGCCGCGTGCGGTGGCTGGTCCACGTCCTCGTCTCGCTTCTGAACCCCGGCGTTCGTTCACCTTCAACCGGCCGCGTGATCGCGGTCAACAGGAGATTCCAATGCTCAGCATCCATGTCCGTATCGTTCGCGTTGACCACAACGGGTTCTGCGGTCGCGACTTCCACCCCGGCGACGAACACGTCGGCCGGATCGCCAACGTGCTGTCGATCACGGTGCTGGACAGCGACGGTATGCCGGTCGTGGACCCCACGGACCAGATGATGGCCACCGAGGACTGTCTGCGGCTCTTCACCTGCACGATGCTCGACGAACCCGAACTGCTTCAGCTGATGGAGCACGAAATCGAGTTCGTGTCCGGCCGCACCTACAGCGCGTAACTCGGGGAGCCGCATCCGCGGCTCTCCTTTCTTCTTCACCCGCCCGGCACACCGGGCAACAGGAGAGACATCATGAAGTTCCCGAAGCGCACCATCAAGCAGAACCGTTACGACAACTGGTATGGCTACGTCGGCGGGAAGCTGGCCGAGGCGTTCTGCAACGACGGAGAGCGCACGCAGGAAGAGAACGCACACCGCTGGCTGGAAACTCAAACGTCGGCAGACGAGTTCATCGAGGACTTGCTCAAGGCCGAGGACGCGATCGCCGGGCTGTCGAACGCGGCAGACGACGAAGACATCATCGAGGCAGTGAAGCAGCGCGCGGGCTTCAAAGACGTGGAACAGCGCGTGCACTCGCTCGCACAGGATCTGTCGGACACCATCGACTCGCTGTAAGAGAAGGTTCAACCCGTTCACTTCAACCGCCCGCTGAGCGCGGGCAACAGGAGAGAGACACCATGGCAAAGTTCAACTACTACGAAATCGCTTCGACGCAGGCCAAGCTGGCAGCCGACGGATTGACCGATACGCAGATCATGTCAGACCTGCTGTTGGACAAGAGCTACCTGAGCGCGCTGGCGGACAGCAGTGCGGGCACCGCGGCCGAGCGTTGCGAACCGCCGGTCAAGAAAACGGTCGCCACCTTCTTCTCTGCCTATCGGACCAGTTTCATGAACGCGGTCACGGAACGGCAGCGCGTGCTGACCGAACAGGCCAAGCCGGTCTTCTGGGGCACGAAGGACTCGCAGCGTGAAGCGTGGGACCAGAAGGACACGCGGCTGTGGACGCTGTCCAGTATCATGGACGACGTCAAGAGCGGACACAAGGAGATCGCGCAGCAGCTGGAGTCGATCCTCCGCGACGCCCAGCGCATGTTGGACCGGATGCACGCGGTGCAGGCGTCCGAGGTGGTCAACGACAAGCTGTATCCGATCTACGATGAGAACCTCGGGCAGATGGGCATCCGCGTGGACGTGGCGGTGGCCAAGCAGCGGCAGTTGCAGGAGAGCATGCGCACGATGGTCGGGCTGTGCGGCATGCGGCTCCCCTCACGTGAAGAGCTCGTGGCCAAGGGGTTGCTCAAGGAGGAGGAAGCGAAGTGACCCGCGAAGAGAAACACCGAGCGCGGACGGCCGCGTTGCGACAGCGCTATCACCTCTATCTCTGGGGACGTCGCGACTCCGCGGGTTTTCGGCCGCGGGGTCGCCACGTGCAGAGCTACACCCGCTACAAGGATCTGGTAGCGGACGCACAGCGACGCGCGGTAGCCGCGGGCTATCCCAAGTCGCGGTGGATGGATCTGTTCGATTGGAACCTGACATAACCCTTCACCCGGTCGGACCCCGGCCAACAGGAGAGTGACATGGCGAAGAAGCAACCCCGGTTCACGGAAGATGAACTCAAGGACATCGGCCGAGCGGCCGGGTCCGTGTGGCAGGAGATCGGCTGCGACATTCTACAGGCTCTCGGTGAAGGAGACGAGAGCAAGACGGACGAGAGCAAGACGGTCTCGAGACTGGTCGTGATCGAGCTCGTGATCGACTGCTCGCGGTTGGAGCAGATGTTGAAACGGAAGCCATGGAGCAAGGACGCGGTGTTCATGGCGCGCGTGGACGATGACCTCTACCGCCAGAAGAGGAGTCAGATCGAACAGCATCTCAAGGACCACGTGTTCAAGGCAGGCACTCGTTACGGATTCTAGCCAGCACGTCGGGGAGCCGGGCATATCGCTTGGCTCCAATCCAACCGGCCGCACCTGCGGCCAACGGAGACATATCATGTTCAACCAGAAACCCGTCATCGCACTGCGCAAGGAAGACGAGAGCGCATTCGTGAACCCGCGCACCTACTGGGCACTGACCGCGCATATCGGTCCGCGGCCGGACGACCGCTGCTACGAGCTCCGCGTCAAGCACGCCTACCCAGAGGATGAGTTCATCTTCGTCCACATTGACATGGGCGACGAGATGGTGCTTCAGACACCGGATGAATTCGAAAACCGGCGTGAGACCATAGCGCAGAACGAAACCGTGACCTGCGACCGACACTTGGCCATGACCGAGGAAGAGACCGACGCGGAGATCGATCGGCTCGCGTCGTTGCGTGCGCTTCCGCCCAACGGAGAGTTCGCATGGCTGTGTGACGAGTGCCGAGCCGCGTCGTTGAATCGGGCAGACGCATTCCTCGCGGATCGCGCGCGAGCGATGGACAAGACCGAAGCGAAGGTGCTCCTTGAACTTCGGCGACACTGGGACGCCTTCCTTCTTCTCTTCAACCCGGCGATCAATACGTTCTGAGGTGCTGTGATGCAGAAGACCGAATATCAAATCCACCTGCACATGGTGCCCAACAACACCTACGGCGTTGCACACTTCGACGACCCGGCGGAAGCCGCGATCTACTTCACGTCACTGATCGCGGACCTGCTCCTCGCGTTGCCGCAAATCGCGGACGCGGACTGGTTGTCGGACGAGCACGTGCACCTGCTGGGGCTGGACGGCTCAATCATCGCGCACGCTACCATCGTGTTCGAAACCATTACCCTTCACTGACAACCGGCCGGGGAACCGGCCAACAGGAGTGATACCATGCGAACCCTTGAGCGGATCTTCCGCACCTACGATCACCGCGCCATGTTCACGGTGATCCGCGATACGGACGCCCGGCAGAGTGAGGTCTGGTTCTTCCCGGCGGACGGCCGGGAGATGCGACACGTGCGCACCTTCGAGCACGGTCGTGACGCGGCAGCGAAGGCGGCACAACTCGCAGACACGATCGACGAGCTCACCACCCAACCGGCGTGGGACAAGGCGGTGCAGTCATGACCCACAACGTGTTCGAGAACAATCGCAGCGGCAACAAGCGCATCGAGGATCCGCACGAGCGGGCTCTCGACAAGATCCGCAAGATCAAGGCCATGATGGAAGGTGCTAAGTCGGAAGGCGAGGCACAGACGTTCGCGGCCATGATGCAGCGCATGATGCTCCAGCACAACATCGACATGACCGACATCGAGGTGGAGCGCATGGAGGCGGAGGAGCCGGTGGAAGAACACTGGTTCAACCCGGACGGCAGGGACGCCAAGAGCAAGCGGACACGCAGCTACTGGATCGAGGATCTGGCTGCGATCATCGCACGTGCACACTTCTGCGACATCGCAGTGAACGAGCGAACGAACAACATCATGCTCATCGGCCGCAAGAGCAACATCGAGGTGGCCGAGTTCATGGTGGTCACGCTCGCCCGGTTGGTCCACAAGATGGCATTGCGCGAGTGGTGGAAGGAATGGCGTCGCCGCGGTGGAGACGAGAGCTACGAGCGGAACCGCGCGGTCCGCGGAGAGCTCCTCGGGTTCCGCCCGGCCTACGTCAAGTCCTTCACGCAACGGTTGGCTGAGCGCTACGCCGAGGAGCGTCGCAAGGCTACACAGGGTCCGGACGTGACGAGCACCGCGCTCGTGCGTGTGAACCGGGCAGAGGCAGCGACCAAGGCGTTCATGGCGGACAAGTTCAAGGACTGCAAGCCCGCGAAGGAGATCACCAAGTTCAAGGACACGACCCATGCCGCGGGTTGGCGTGCTGGGCGTGAAGCCGCGAATGCGATCGATCTCGGTGCGGGCGGGAAGGCCGTGCCGACCACAGAGCAGCAACGACTCGCGCAGGCCAAGCCGCTCTGTGGGCTCCAGCAGTGTCACCGGGCGTCGGAGGACGAAGTCAAGACACAACCCGTCTGCCCGGTGTGTGAGAAACCAGTCGAGGTTGGCGATCCGGTGCATCGGACGGTGCCGCAGTTCGTAATCATCCGGCACTGTGCGTGCGATCGTCAGTTGACATGAAGGTCACGGTGGTCGTGGAGGTGCGGTCGTTGAAGGCATTGCAGGGAGGTGTGCTCCTCGTGCTGGTAGACGGCCGCGAAATCTGGTTCAACGAGACCGTGACGGTCTCCTGTGAGGTGAGCGATGAAGATCGAATTCGTGGTGAACACGAACAACAGCAGCCCGACGATCGGGAAGGGAGCGGTGGAGTCGAGCGTGGTCGCGTTCTCGATTGATGCCGATCTGACATCGGCCGCAGATCTGAAGGTGCTCTGGGACATGGAGCAGTTTCTGAACACGCGCACCGCGTCACGGTGGCACATCAGCGTGCCGCAGGGAACGCGGGCGATGGCAGTCGCACCTCCGGCCGCGGAACCGTCCCTCAGTCACCGGGAGACCCGAGCAATCCAAGGCCTGCTCGATGCGCTCACGCAGTGGCCCTGTGAGGAGTCCGACGGCAAGCCCGGTGGCAAGCACTACATGGTGGACTACACCGTGGCACAGGCACGCCGGTCGTGGCGCACGGTCCAGAAGTTCCTGCGGGTGTTCCCGCAATTCAAGGTGGAGGACTGACATGGCGTTCAAGCTGACGAAGGGCGAGCGGGCGAGTCTTACGGACCACATCGAGACGTTGCAGGAGAAGCTGCTCGCCATTCGGGAAGCAGAGGAAGCCCGCTCCATGGCACTGGCATCGCTGGATGAGACAGTGCAGACGGTAATCACCGACTACAACGGTGCGTTGGCGGACGCCAAAACGTTCGTGGAGGAAACGGCCGAGCGGCTCCGCGGAGAATACGACGAGAAGACCGAACGCTGGCAGGAGGGAGACAAGGGTTCCGCTGCGAACGAGTTCATCGAGCAGTGGGAGAGCGTGGACATGGAGGACATCGATGAAAGTCAAACGGTCGCGCCGGACGAGATCGTCGCAGAGCATCAAGAAGGTCTCGAAGGGCTCCCGACAGAAACCGAGGGATGACACCCGGTGTGCGCGGTGTCGTCTCGGATCCAAAACGACGCGCGGTCAACTCTGGTTTTACGACCGCGAGGACGGTGACGCCAAAGACTATCGGCCGCACGGCTGGTATCACGAGGACTGTCACGTGGACGCGCGCATCGAGCTCGGACTCGATCCGCCGACAGACCTGAAGAAACTCCCGCAGCGATTCCAACGCTACATTGGCATGCTGCGAGATCGCATTTACACGTTGGAGCGGCTCGTGCCGTCTGTTGATCCAACGAACATCCGAATCATTTCACGTGGACGGCAGGAGGAGGTGGTATATCTGCCGGACGGCAGCCACGTGCACTTCAACGATATTGAAGTGCTGCTGGAACCAGATGGCGGTATTGAGCTCCGCGGAGAGCGGGCTCTGGTCGTGCGCAGTCGGGTGTCCAATGTCATCGCGGTGCAGACCGAACTGCTCCGATGATCGCGAACGGGAAAAACTCCATTGACCGTCGGTCCAAATCGATGGGTTCAATCGGCCGGGGTTGGAGGGATAATAGCGGCTCTCCAACCCCAGACACAAACGGATCGGCTCGGAGGACGGAAATGAAACGACGTGACGTGCAGTGCCCAGCGTGCAAGACCGTCTACAGCGTTCGCAAACCCACATGGTGCTCTTGCACCGGCTCCCCAACCAAGTGCACGTCACTCGCTCTCCAGCAGGTGATCAGTAACGTTACCGGACGCGACACGCAACCCGCGTCCGAGTAACGGTCGGTGCCCGTTCCAACGCGTTTCAAAATAACCATGCCATACCGCGGCTCGGAGCACGTGGTAGTCGTCAGTGTGTCTGAGCTCCAACGCGGCTACCTCACCGTTGATATGCCGGACGGCAGCACCGTCACGATCGAGATGTCCGATCTCGAACTGCTGATCAAGTGCGGTCTGGCGGAACGGCTCCCATGAAGATCAAACGCAAGATCAAGGTGGTGCTGAAGAAAGCGGCACCGGTTCTTGAGACACATCCGTCGCTCGGATACAAGTGGGATCCGAAGCAGACCAACGAGATGCATCCGCATCATCAGGTGCGAGCCCGCGAAAACGATACGCTGTCGGTGTTGCGGATGCAGATGCATCATTTGATTGAGGAGGTGATGAAGGACGGCACCATCGGAGAGTTAAACGCCACGGTCTACATCATGCAGTGCATGGTGCACACACTCTACTACGGCCGCGAACTCAAACGTGAACACGACAAGAGGAAGAAGGTGACGTCATGAAGGAGCAGCCAACCGTTTGGTGCTGGCTGTGTCGGCGTGTGATCCTGTTCGGTCGTGACCCGCACACGTGGGCCACTTGTCTGGACTGCATCTCTCAGCGTCAGGCCTAAACCCTGAAGCTGAAATCGCCCGCTACAAGACGCGGGCATGGAGACGGAAATGAAGAACGTAAATGACAGCACGGTCAATCTCGCAAGGAACCCCGGTGCCGTAGTCGGATCCGTGCAGAGCCAATGGTTCACCCGGCCTGCCGATCACAAGTTCGAATCGCTGGAGAAGCTGTATGCGGCCGTGAACGACCGCCGTCAACGCGCCTACGTGGAGGACGTTGACGCCAACAGTTTCCGGCTCGTGCACCAGAAGGACGCCGGGTTCCGCGTCGTGACACGCGTCGGCGACGGTAAGAAGGTTCGCACCGTCGAAGCGATGCCCACGCACTACGCGTTCGGCCAGATGTGCTCGCTCATCGGAGCTCCGGCCGGATACTTCCGTGACAAGCTGGCGGACAAACCGGACATCGTGGTCGCGGCCGTCAACCACGGCATGGAACAGCGAGAGTCGGAAGGCGTGAAGCTGATGGCCGTCAGCCCGCGCACCAACGCCATGGATAAGCTCATGGCGATCACCTCACAGACCTACGGTCGCATCTGGGATGCGGACGTCGTAGCTGCTGCCCAGAAGATCATCGCCGGCACCAAGGGACGGTTCTATGCGCCACACGATTGGGGCAAGCAGAAGCGGGCGTTGTTCGCGAGCGACCGTGACGTGTTCATGTTCTTCATTGACGGTGGCAGCGTCGTGGACGGTGGCGGGGACCGAGACCAATTGAACCGCGGGTGGTTCATGTGGAACTCGGAAGTGGGCTCGAAGACAATGGGCATCGCGTGCTTCCTGTTCCGGCAGGTGTGCGGGAACTTCGGTATCTGGGGAGCGCAGGACGTGCGGGTGCTCAAGATCCGTCACACCAGTGGTGGCCCGGAGCGGTTCATCAGCGATGCGATCCCCGCGCTCAACGACTACGTGCGCATGACAGCCAAGCCCATCGAGACCGCGGTGCGCAAGGCGAAGGCACTGGAGCTCCCCTCGGCTGAGGACGACTTCCAGACGTGGTTCATGTCCGGCAAGAACGGAGCGAAGTTCAACGCAGCCGAGATCCGCCGGGCGAAGGAGTTTGCTGACGCCGAGGAAGGTCAGCACCACACGTTGTGGGACATGTATAACGGGTTCACCGCTGCGGCTCGTCAGATGGCGTTCGCTGAAGCGAAGGTGGACATGGAGAAGCGGGCAGGTCAGCTGCTCGAACCTTTGGTCGCGTGATGCGGGTGCGGTTGGTCCCGGCTGCGAAACCGGAAGTCGAGTATTGCTACGATCGTGGTTACATCGTGAGTGTCATGTTTCGCACGTGCACGACACTCGACCACATCTACCCGAGTAATCGCAACAAGCACGGCGTGATGAAACCGAACACGCGGTGCTACTGCGGAAAGAATCGATGGGGAGGCACCGGCCTTCCCATCGAATGGGAACACAGTTCGGAACCGCGGGCGGAGAAGAAGGTCTTCACCGTGCGCATCAAACGTCGGAAGGCAGAATCACCTGCCACAGAGGAGACAGTCATGGCGAAGAAAGCAGCAGAGAAGAAGGCCGCACGTAGCTGGAACCGCACCTACGAGTTCGTGAAGCCGCTCAAGGCGGAACCGCCGAAGGGCACGATCAAGGCCGCGGTCTACGCAGGCATCAAGAGCACGAAGAGCGGTGACGCCGACACGGTCACCGCTGCCGCGATCAAGGCCGGGCTCAAGGACGCGACGGATCAGGATCCGCGCGTGCAGACAATGGTGTGGCTCCGCGCGCTCATCGCGGACGGCTCGGTGCGCGTCGTGAAGGCGGACAGCGCCAAGACGACGGCCAAGCCCGCGGTCAAGAAGACCGGCAAGCGGGTCGTGCTCAAGAAGGCGTCGTAGCACTCGTCGGCCAGACAGCCCGGTTCCTGCACCCCACGCAGGAGCCGGGCTATCGTTGTTTCTAGGCACAGGAGGAAGCGCATGCGTAATTTAATTGCACTGCTCGCGGCTTTATCTCCGCTCGCGGTAGTAGCCGCGGGTGCCGTGGCATTGGGAATGGCCGTGGCCGCACAGGACTGGTTTCGGTTCTGCCTGGTCGTTCTCCTCGTCTGCATCTACTTGTTTCTGTTTGATCGAGATATCCGGAGGTATTGATACCATGGTCGGCCGCATCTGTGACATCGTGGAAGCGAAGGGATTCTTCTTCATCCGAGTGGAGACGAACGGAAAAAAGTCCACGGACTACTTCGCGCATCGCTCGGCTCTCCGCGGGTTGCGGTTCGAAGACCTACGAGAGAACATGCCGGTTGAATTCGTCGAGGATCCGCACGCACAGCGCGGTCCTCGCGCGGAAGAAGTGCGGCTCGTCCCGGAACTCTGACATGCAGCTGCTCCCTTACCAGAAACCGGCGATGCGGTATGCCGGGTCGCGCTCGCGCATTGCGCTCTTTCTGGACATGCGCCTAGGCAAGACCATCCTGACCATCCGGTGGGCTCAGCAGCGGAAGCTTCGCCGGGTGCTTTTGGTTGCGCCACAGCCCACCCTTGTGGGCAAGGACATGTGGGAGGGAGAACTCCAGCGAGCCGGGTTCCCGGTGGTCATGCTCCACGCTCTGGCCGACAAGGAAGACCGGTTAGCTCGGGCG
>Ga0184629_10001010_pt1 | contig 11832 bp, 8 predicted proteins | sample PLM4_32_b1_FD_133158 | JGI IMG/M metagenome (GOLD analysis project Ga0184629, IMG submission 133158) | Groundwater sediment microbial communities from an aquifer in East River, Colorado, USA - PLM4_32_b1 | ecosystem: Environmental > Terrestrial > Soil > Riparian zone | place: USA: East River... | reverse complement strand
GGATTTTAAATTCCATTTAAGGCCTTAAGCACTTTCCTTGCCCGCGAAATAAATGCTGGCGTTGCATAAGGAAGTTGATCCTCCAGAATGATCCGCAATTCACTCTTTAAGGTGGGCTGATGCCGTATGATACGGCTCAAGACAGTCATGGAAAATACCTTTATTGCCACGGGCTCCTTTTTGTGTTGCAAGGAATTGAAGCAAAGCTCCACAATCCGCCCATGATAGCCCTTTGGGATATCAACAAATTGAAGGAGGCGGATGGTATTGCGTTTTACCGCATCGTGATTGCCGGGGGTGTCCAGGTAATCCAGGATCCTTTTGAAATGAGGCTTAATCAGATCGGGATAATGTTCAACACAAATACCCAATGGCCAAGCTGCACGTTGGGTAATTCTATAAGGACCAGTGAGATAAACTTCAACTAATTCTTTAAATAGAGCCTCATTATTACCCACGTAATCAGCAATTTTAGTGGCTTTGGCTCTAGAATGCTCTTTCAGTATTTCTCTCCTTAAGTCCACTCATAGGTTTATTTGATCAATTATCGGAAGTAAAGACTGGTAAACAATTGTAAATAAGGCTATTTAAGGTATTCGGCTACTTTTAGTACCAGATCAAACAACCAAGGTTATGGAAGTCTTCATTACAATTTTCGCCACTTTAGTTGTTCAGCTCGGTATTTGCATTTTTTGCTTCATAAAGAAACGTTCAGAAGTCAGTCTTAGCTGATAGTTGAAAAGCTATAATAAAAGACAGAATGGCGATGACAAAGCCATACATGAAAATGCTATAAGCGATCCGAAGATACCGATACTTCTTGCCTAAGACCTTCCCCAGGTAATAGATGTCTTTGATCAAGCTTCCATATAAATAATCGGCATCCTTCATCATTTCCTTCATGCCCCATTCATAATCTTGCACACTCATGGCATGAAAGTTTCCAAAGAACAAAAGATTTGTACGCTTGTTCTTGATGTCTTCCCGGGTAAACTTTCCCGAGGAGATATTCGGACGACTGGCCAAAATAGAGAATACCATGGTGCCCAGACAAACCGAGATTAATAAAACAGTAGGAAAGGTCAGATAAGCGTTCTCTTCAAGTTTTCGGATAAGTACAGAAACCACCAGCGAGAGGATAATGGAATTGATGGTGATCAGAATACTTGCTTTGCTGTCCACCATCTGGCTTAGCATAACATGGTTATGGGACGTAGTACGAAACATTGTTTCAATACCTCGGTCTGGTTTAAGGATACTCACCTTTTCAAGTTTTGAGCGAAGCTTAACAACCTCCTCTTGAAGTTTCCTGTATTTCTTTTTGCTGATCTCGGGTTCCAAATATTTTTTTAGACGTTTAATGTTCTTTCTTTTTCCTTCTTCCAATATAGTCTGTCCGTAAGGTGTATGGAAGCGATGATTTTCCATGAATTCAATGTTATGCTGAATCCACTCCTGGTCCGTCATCTCACCAAGGCCCGCTGACTTCCATTCATCGCGTAGTAAATTTCCTTTCGCATCATATGCCGCCGTGGAAATGTGGTAGAGGTCGGCATCACAAAGTACTTTTTCGATCAACGTTTTAGGCTGTTGTGGCACCTTTGTTGCCAATATAGCCGTCGTAACATATTTGATCTTTTTATGAGGCGTACCCAGCCTCCCTAAAAGTTCTGATGCAATCTTAGCTGAAATGTCTTCATGATTTTCTGGTCCATTTTTATATCCTACATCGTGAAGCCAGGCTGCGACCAGCGCCAGCTCAAGCTCTTCCTCTGTCAGATCGCAATGCTTGCCAATATCGGCAACAGCATCAACAACATCTAAGGTATGGCCAAGGTTGTGGAAAGGGTACTTTTCAAAAGCACTATCGGCAAATACTTGCTCCGCCAGCGCCTTAGCCTCCTGAATTAAGGTTGAATCCATGGTGTTGATAAAGAATAAAGATAAAAAATATTTTATCTTGAATGCTGGCTCATTTTATAACCCGAATTAACACACTTATTAGATCCTCGAAAGTGATTAATGATCTTAAATCAGGTTATTTAAGGAAGGTCATGGTTAAGTTTCTACCATTTCTCATTCTTATAATTCCCTCTTTCGTCTCTGGTCAGCGACAAAAAAATGAAAAGGCTGTCTACTCATTGTACCTGGTTGGGGATTCAGGAGAACTGGATATTATCAGCCAGCCACTGGGAAATGTTTTGCGTCAGCAGATTAAGCAATCCGGAAGTAATGCAACGCTGATTTACCTAGGGGATAATATCTATCCTAACGGCATGCCGGATAAAAGCACTAAGCACAGGGCGGTGGCTGAAACGATTATAAAGGCTCAAGTAGAATGGATAAAGGGATTGGATGCCAAAGGTATTTTTGTTCCGGGCAATCATGATTGGCAGCGCGGGAAAAGAAGCGGAATGTCCTATATACAAAACCAGCAACATTGGCTGGATTCACTTCATGAGCCCAATATTACCCTATTACCCCGTAATGGATGCGCTGGCCCCGTTGAAGTTCCTTTAACGGAAAAAACTGTTCTTGTCATTTTGGATACGCAATGGTTTCTACATCCATGGGAAAAACCAGGGGAAGAGAGTGATTGCGAAGGAAAAAGCGCCTCAGAGGTATGGGCGCTGTTGAGCAATATCTTTGCGCGAAATGCGGACAAAAGGGTAATACTTGCGGCACATCACCCTTTAATTACGTACGGTGAGCATGGCGGTGTTTTTCAACTTAAAGAACATATTTTTCCCTTAACAGCCTTAAATCCAAGTCTTTATATACCAATTCCAATCATCGGATCTATCTATCCACTTTACCGGAAATGGTTTGGCGACATTCAGGATTTGGCGCACCCGGCTTACAAGGAAATGAGTTTCCCTATCCAAAAGCTCTTGGCTGAACATCCAGGAAGTATTTATACAGCAGGTCACGAGCATGCGCTGCAATATCTGGTCAAAGACAGTTCCCACTTCATTGTGAGTGGGTCCGGGTCAAAAGTCTCCTTTGTTAAACAGAAAGAATATTCAAGGTATGCAGATGCTGTGAATGGTTTTGTAAAACTGATTCTATATGAAGCGGGATCTGTTGACATCGAGTTTTGGCAAGTGGATAAGAAATTTCCGCACGGGAAGAAAGTATTCACAGATTTCCTGCCGACACATGAGCCGCCAAAAAAATAGAATTATGACCCACTAATACACCACAATTAATAGAAGAATGTGAAGCATGAAGGTAGAACTATCGGCCGGCATGGGCGCAGGAAATAGAAGTTCCTGTTTTTGAAATCAGGGCAGAACGTGGAGGCCTTAAGATACTTCAAAACTCAGGTGGGTGCAGACACTTTTCTTGTGTCTTGAGGACTTAATCAGAAGTGAAATAGTGCTTAGCTCCATTAAAAAAATTGCCGGGAATGTGGTGCATTAGATGCATCGAAAACCCTTTGGTAAGGAACCAGGTTCTGGATCAGATTTCTATTTCCCTTCCTTTCCAATCCACCCTCTTTTACACCTGGCCAATGCGGTGGTAATCTAGCATACGAATCCAATAATGGTCACGATCCGGGTGATCCACGGTCTTAGAATTTGTCCGAACCCATTCGCCAAGTACACTTTCCTTTTTTAAGGTGAGCCGTGACTTGATTAGCACCGTGAGGTATTTGTGGTCCTCTTAAACCATATAATGAACTTAAGTAAAGTATTAAAATGGCTTTACAGGGAACAAGAATGATCATGTTGTCCGGACTTTTGTCCTTCGTTCAAGGATCGTTCGAGCTCTGGATAGACGACCTGTCACGGGGCGATGGCGAGGGGAGAAGGGCCAGTCAGAAGGTGAAAGTAAAGGGAGACTTCCAAGTGCCTCCCAACAATGAAGAGACCATTTTCAGGAAAGATACTGAGCGGGATTTCGATAGTCATTTCCTCAGGCTTCATTATCCAAAAGATTGGGTCAAAACCTCAAATGATCTCCACATAAAATAACAGACGAGTTAAACAAACAATCTATTAAGGAATGCAATAAGGAATTGATAAACTGCAGCGTGAAGGAGAGGCGCGAAAACTAGAGAAAGGAGGATCTAAACTTGTAACGTATGCAGTAAAGCATTCCAAGTTTCTGGCGAGGGTTTTGGATTTAGTTATATCAAAAAAATAGACACAATATTTTTGAATTAGATCGGCCTACCAACTGGTGCCTCTTGATCCAAAAATTTTTCTTTAAGAAAAAGGGAAGGAGACGGAAGTTAAATGTCCGGCTTGAATATTGGGAGACAAAGAAGTCCGATCTTTCGACATAGGCTGGCGTCGATAAAATTGAAATTAGAGGTGCAGATTCGAAAAAGGATTTTGATGAGGACCTCGGAAGGCAATGTAATGGATTCCTTGTTGACTGCTATTCTCGTTAATTTGCTGAAGAACAGTACTTTACAATATTACGGCAGCCCAAAACAAGCCCCGAAGTTTGAATAAAACCTGGCTTGGAGCGTATTTTTTTCCCGGAGTGGTGGGTTTACACCCTTAATTTCGTTGTATTATATGTTGAAGCTGGTCATACACGTGGGCGCTGAAAAATTCTGATTACAGCTAGATCCAGCACTTAACAGCGTGCCAACCCGTAGGTATATAGCTTTAATTGAATATTCTTTATCTTGCTTCCAGAGCCATGATATAATTCTATTGCGTATGGTGTGGATGTCCAGGAATTATAAGGTTTCATTCCTGCTATGGTGGCTTCTCTCTTCAGGTATTGTAGCAATGGCTGATCCGACACCTGAAATCAAATTCATTGAGAATAAAAATCAATGGCCAGCGTATTTCGACTTTTCTGCTAGAGTCCCGGGTGGCCGGATGTTCATTCAACCGGGAGGATTCACGTATTATTTTTTGGACGAGGGTAAAATGCAGGAGATGCATGAACATTCTCACGCTGGAAATAATGAGTCAGATGGTACAGCATATGGCGATCAGATGATCGATGGGTATGCCATTGACGTTAAGTTTATGGGGGCGAACAAGCAGCTTGATCCAAAACCTTTTGGTAAGTCCTCCGAGTATTATAATTATTTTATAGGAGCAGACTCCTGCAACTGGGCATCCAATGCCTTTGCTTACCATGGATTTTTGTATTCTTCTTTTTACGAGGGCATTGATCTTAAGGTATACTCCGCAGGCCTTAACGTTAAGTACGATTTTATTGTCGCCCCTAACGCTGACCCATCTCAGGTTTTGATTCAATATAGCGGAGCGGAAAGTTTAGGGATTGATGAGATGGGAGATTTACAACTCAAAACTTCCCTCGCTGACATTATTGAAAAAAAACCCGTTGCTTATCAATTCATTGATGGCAAAAAAGTTTTTGTTGAGTGCCGGTATCGTCTCAGGGGCAATCAACTTTCCTTTTCCTTTTCCGAAGGATATGATCCGTGTTTTGAACTTGTTATCGACCCGCTTTTAATTTTCTCAACCTACTCAGGTTCAACAGCGGATAATTGGGGAAGTACAGCCACGCCTGGTGAAAGGGGAAATTTATACTCGGCTGGTGTTACGAATCTTTACCCAAGTGGGACATTCCCAGCCACACCTGGAGCCTTTCAGGTATCTTATGGCGGGATTTACGATGTAGGTATTTTGAAGTATGATTCTGTGGGACACAACCTTTTGTATGCAACCTATCTGGGAGGTAGCGAGACAGAATCGGCGCATAGCCTCGTGATGAACTCAAGCCAGGAATTGATCGTACTAGGCACCACGGGCTCATCTGATTTTCCTACTTCAGTCAATGCATTTGACAGGTCCTTTAATGGAGGTACGGAGATTGGACATGTAGTAGTGCCCTATGGCCAGGGCACCGATATTTTTGTGGCACGTATAAGTAAAAATGGCAGTCAGCTTTTAGCCTCAACTTTTTTGGGTGGAAGCCAAAATGATGGCATAAATCCACCTTATGGGGCATTAGAAAAAAATTATGGTGATATGCTTCGAGGGGATATAATAACAGACGACGAGAGTAATATTTATATAAGCTCAGTTACATCATCCTTAAATTTTCCGGCCATCAACGGCATAGATGATTCGTATAATGGCGGGCCAACCGATGCTATTATTGTTAAGCTGAATACAAATCTGACAGAAATGATTTGGTCGACCTTTTTGGGAGGAAACGGTGCCGATGCTTCGCTAACCTTGAAATTTGACAAAGCCAAAAATATATTTATCGCCGGAGGCACAACGAGCAGCAATTTTCCGGTTACAAACGGTGCATATCAAGAACAGATAAGCGGTGATGCCGACGGATGGATTGCATCCATTAGTAGTGAAGGAAATTTTATTTATAATGCCACATTCACTGGTACATCGTCATTTGATCAAATTTATTTTTTAGACCTCAACGAGGACGACGAGGTTTATGTGTATGGCCAGACTTCAGGAAATTTCCCAATCACACCAGGGGTATATAACAATCCAAACAGTGGTCAATTTATTCAGAAGTTTAATAAATCGCTTTCCAACTTAATTTTTTCAACTGTATTTGGTTCAGGGCGCGGTATTCCGGATATATCACCCACGGCATTTTTGGTAAATGAGTGTAATAATCTATACATGGCTGGATGGGGAGGGGCAGTGAACGTCCTTACCTACCATTGGCAAAGTAACACAGTAGGCATGCCGATTACGGCGGACGCATTTCAAAAGACCAGCAGTGGCTCTGACTTTTACTTCATGGTCCTAACCGATGATGCCTCTCAATTTTTATATGGAACATACTTGGGTGGAACACAGTCTCGTACCCATGTCGACGGGGGAACGAGTCGCTTCGATAAAGGTGGCATAGTATACCACGCAGTCTGCTCGGGTTGTGCCGCGTATAATGCAACCGGGCATGCGACTTCTGATTTCCCGACAACACCAGGCGCCTGGTCCAGAACGAATAACAGCGGGAATTGTAACAATGCAGCCTTCAAGTTTGATCTGTCTTCTCTTAAAGCAAGGCTACAGTCTAACTCGGTTATGCTAGACATGCCAGGCCTGAATAAGCTGTGTATCCCTGACCAAATTGTTTTTCAAAATTTTAGCACCGGAGGCGAAACTTTTGAATGGGATCTCGGCGATGGCACCCGGATAACCAAAACGGATACCAGTATGATTTTGCATGAATATCCATCCACCGGAAGGTATACAGTGTGGCTTAAGGCTATTGACAAAGGAACCTGCAAAGTAAAAGATTCTGCATCCATAAAAATTGATGTATTTATTGCAGAAACCCAGCTGCAGGACGATGATGCCATGTGTTTTGATTCGCCTTACCAGCTTCAAGCCAGCGGTGGGCTACACTATAACTGGCGAAGTGAAGACGGTAGTTTTCAGTCCAACCTCGCTACACCAATCGTTAATCCCAGGGACACCATGCGTTACTTCATCACCATTACAGAGCGATCAGGCTGTGTTCAGCGGGACACCGTACAACTTGATGTAATCCCTTTGATCCTCCCGGAGTTTGAAATAGACAGAAGTGCAGAGTGTTTTGAGCGACCTTCTATCCAGGTAAAGAATACTTCAGACAGTTTGCGCGCAGGTGATCACCTGTTTTTTGATTTTGGTGATGGCTCAACCGCTGAAGGAGAAGAAGCGCAGCACAATTATGAAAAAGATGGATTATACAATATAAAACTGGTTGGTGTGCGTGAATTTTGTGTAACAGAAAAAATTATACCCATGCCGGTTTTTAAGCTGCTTATTCCGAACATCATAACGCCCGGGCAGGAAGATAACACAAACGACAAATTCACCATTCAATTTGGGGATCTTCCAGGTTCGACACCCGCTGACTATGGATTCAAAACTTCTGTAATCATTTATAACCGGTGGGGGAATAAAGTCTATGAGTCTTCAGACTATCAATATGATTGGGACGGCGCCGGCCTTGCTGCAGGCATTTACTACTATGAAGTTACAGTGGATAGTCACGCAACTTGCAAAAGTTGGGTGCAGTTGGTAAAATAAGGTATGTAAATCACTATCCGCAGCTCACTAAAACACATAGCTATTTATCCTAATGGAAATGAAATCAGATAAACTCACCACACCTGTTTTATTCTTAGTTTTCAACAGACCCAGTACTACACAATTAGTTTTTGATGCTATCAAGATTGCTAAACCGACCACGCTATATGTTGCCGCTGATGGACCACGCAAGAATTACCAGGACGAGCTTGAAAAATGTTTAGCAGTAAGAGCGATTGCCACCAACGTCGATTGGGAGTGTGAGGTGAAGACACTATTCAGAGATGAAAATCTTGGCTGTGGGAAGGCGGTTTCAAGTGCGATCACATGGTTTTTTGAACAAGAAGGGGAAGGTATTATTTTGGAAGACGATTGCCTTCCTGCGCCCGAATTCTTTCCATTCTGTACTACCTTGTTAGCGAAGTATCGGGACGACAAACGCATCATGTTAGTCGGAGGTAATAACATGATCTCGGAACACCATACTGATTATGAAAGCTCCTATTTTTTCTCAAACCACAACAGCATTTGGGGCTGGGCTTCCTGGAAACGGGCCTGGGATTTGTATGATTATAAAATGCAGGAGTACGAGGATAGTTACAGGAAAGGATATTTTAATAACCTTTTCACTTCCATTTACGAGGAAGATTATTTCAACTGGGTATTCAGACGTACGGCTGCCCATCCTCATATCACCTGGGATTATCAGTGGGAGTTTGCCCGAAGGATTAATTCAGGTTTAACGATCGTTCCTCAGAAAAATCTGGTCGCGAACATTGGTTTTGGAGAACATGCTACGCACACCACAGGTTCCGGGGAGATCTACAATAAATTAGTGTTGAAGGCAATGGATTTTCCGCTTCACCATCCAGACTTTGTGATGGCTGATGGTAAAGCAGATCGCCAGGGCTTCATAAAGCATCTCACGAGTCCTTCCTCAAGAATTAAGACTGCAATCAAAAGATTGCTTCCTCAGCCCATGAGAAAAAAGATATTTGAGGCTTCATTTAATCGATATCTTTCATCCTACTCCAGTCAAACCAATACCAGGAAATTCCAATAATCAGCGTTTAAGTCATTGAATGCAAATCCTATGTAAATGAAAAAAGCATTCAATAAAGTCTATGAGTGTGCATAATATCAATATGATTGGGACGGAGCGGGCTTGCCGCAGGTATTTACTACTTTGACGTTACGGTAAACAGTCACGCAACTTGCAAGTTGGGCTCGGTTTGTAAAATAATACTTGGCAGCGCTTGCGCTATTTTGGGCGCACGATGACCGCCTTTGAATTGTTCCTTTTTCCTATGAAATTTTTAAACTTCAAAGTTTGTCCATTCCACAGGGCAACTAGGTAGCTATTTTAATTTTGGAAATTAGGCCATTACTGCTATCTGTAGATACAGAATTTCTCCAGAATCTATCGTTTGATTAGCATTTTATTGTATTAAAATGAAATCAAATAAACTCACAACACCTGTTTTGTTTTTAGTTTTCAACAGACCCGATTCTACGAAATTAGTTTTTAATGCCATCAGGGATGCTAAACCGACTACGCTATACGTTGCCGCTGATGGGCCCCGCAAGAATTACCAGGAGGAGATTGAAAAATGTTTAGCAGTAAGAGCGATTGCCACCAATGTCGATTGGGAGTGTGAGGTGAGGACGTTATTCAGAGATGGAAATCTTGGCTGTGGAAAAGGGGTTTCCAGTGCGATCACATGGTTTTTTGAACATGAATCCGAAGGTATTATTTTGGAAGACGATTGCCTTCCTGCACCAGAGTTTTTTCCTTTCTGCACCGACTTGTTAGCAAAGTACCGTGACGACAAAAGAATTATGCAGATAGGCGGTGATAACGTGTTATCAGAGCATCGTCGTGATCCTGAATACTCTTACTTTTTCTCTAACCACAACGCCATTTGGGGATGGGCTACCTGGAAACGAGCCTGGGATTTGTATGATTATAAGATGAATCAATACGAAAATATTTCCAGAAAAGGATACTTTGATGATCATTTCAACACTGTTTATGAAGCTGATTATTTCACCTGGGTGTTTAAGCGCACCTTCGTTCATCCTCACATCACATGGGATTATCAATGGGAGTTTGTTCGGAGAATTAATTCAGGATTAACCATCGTTCCACAGAAAAATCTGGTCACCAACATTGGTTTTGGCGAGGAGGCAACGAACACGACAGGTTCCGGGGAGATTTCCGGCAATTTAAAGCTGGAGTCTATGGATTTTCCACTCCGCCACCCGGAATTTGTGATGGCTGATACTAAAGCAGATAGTCATGGCTTTATAAAGCACCTAACGAGCCCTTCCTCCAGAATTAAGACTATTATTAAAAGAATGTTTCCTCCATATATTAGAAAAAAGTTATTTGAGGCTGCTTTCAATCGATACCTTGCTTCTTACTCAAGTCAAAATAATACTGCGAAGAGTACTGATAAGCTCTTGTTATGGATTAATTTGTTCTTATCAATGTGTGAATCCGAAATGGACGTCGTTCTACAGTTGGTGGGTGGTATGACCGGAAGCTTTCTTGAGTATTTTTAGTGGACTTACGGTATATATGCTTTGTACACACTCAAGAATGGTAGAAGCATTCACGATCCGCGAATGCATCTGACTAAATTTACAAGAAGTGGGCCTTGCAGGGAACGATCCTGCGACCCTCAGATTATGAGTCTGATGCTCTAACCAACTGAGCTAAAGGCCCTTCGTGAACTCATTCAAACGCCTTATCCTTATGAGACTCAAGTGTTCTATCCAACAAGCATGGACCCATTATAAGGTTTGAAAAAGTGGTGCAATGTTACATATTTGAAGTTAATTACACAAAACGGAATTCGTGAAGCCCGATCCCTCTATCAGAAATCTGATCTTCGACCTTGGTGGAGTCATCATCGATCTTTCCGTAGACGATACGCTCCAGGCGTTTTCAGATCTTTCCGGCATGAAAAAGGAAAAAGTAAACGAGTTATATGTTTCCTCTCCAGGATTTGAATCCTATGAGAAGGGACTAATGACAGACGAGGATTTTCGGGATTTTGTTCGTGAAGTTTTTTCTATACAATCATCGGCCGCAGAAATTGACACGTGCTGGACTGCGATGCTGAAGGGTCTTCCAGTAGAACGACTACAACTATTACGGAAACTTAGGGAAAATTATTACGTCTTTTTACTGAGCAATACCAACAGCATCCATGTGAATTACATTAATCAAATGATGCTGCCGGCTATCGGTCAGCATGGGAACTCCCTGGACTCGTATTTTCACCGTGCCTATTACTCGCACATGATGAAAAAACGCAAGCCTAATGCAGACATCTTTGAACAGGTGTTGGAAGAAAATTCCTTGTTACCTGAACAAACGCTTTTTTTAGATGACAACATCACCAACTTAGAAGGTGCTAAACAACTTGGCATAAAAACGGTTCATGTAGTAACACCTGATTTAATTTTCGACTATTTCCATGAGCAGTGAGCAACGACGGGTAGTTATTCAGGCAGCACTTTTTATTGCAACAGTGATTACCACAACCTTGGCCGGTGCGGAGTGGACCTATGGCCGTTCGGTTTTCATACCAGGTTACAGTTGGCAAGATTTTTTTAGTGGCCTTCAATTTTCAATTCCCTTTCTGTTGATACTCACGGTCCATGAATTTGGCCATTACTTTACGGCCATGTATCATAAGGTGGGCGCCACGTTGCCCTATTACATTCCCATTCCACCCTTTCCATTTTCAATCGGCACCATGGGTGCATTAATTCGCCTCCGGTCTAAAGTACATTCCAAAAAACAAAACTTTGATATTGGCATTGCTGG
>Ga0184629_10001009_pt1 | contig 11837 bp, 15 predicted proteins | sample PLM4_32_b1_FD_133158 | JGI IMG/M metagenome (GOLD analysis project Ga0184629, IMG submission 133158) | Groundwater sediment microbial communities from an aquifer in East River, Colorado, USA - PLM4_32_b1 | ecosystem: Environmental > Terrestrial > Soil > Riparian zone | place: USA: East River... | reverse complement strand
CCACCTGTTGCCAGCAAGTTCACTGGTCGCTGACCATACGGCCTGAGGAATGATCCCAGAACCCATGGTGGGTGCAGTAGCGAACCGGAGGGTTACTTCCTTCCAGCCGTCTGTAGTGAGTGCGTCCAGGGCGTCAAATTCTGCGGGGGTTATGGCCACAGATTGACCTGCGATGGCAACGTTCAACGGAACTGTGGTGTCACCAAACCGGCGGGCTACGTAACGGACCCATGGCCAGGAGGCGGAGCCTCCGGCCAAACCATCCTGGATTTCCTGGGTGACAGTAAGGGAGCTGTACACCTGGCCAATGGCTTGACGACCATAGACATGCGGCTCTAGCCATGTTCCACCAGAGGCGTGCAGGGTGAGCTGAGGAAGTACGTGGGTCTCGACGCTGGTAAAGGTGTCACCGAGCCTGTCCTCAAGAGGGAAAGGCACGTTGATCTGAGTCCCGACATGGCTCGGGATCTGGTACAGCTCACGTAGAGCGTTCAGCTTGGGGAAGTCTCCAGATGTGGCCCTACCAAAGTCCAATGTTCCTGGGTTAACCCAGGACAGTGTTGGGACATAGGTCCCCGCCGGAATGATTGGATCTGTGTTGTAGCTAGGCACGCCTCGTAGTGGGATTATGTTCACTCCGAAGTTGTACCCAAATACCTTTCCTCCGGTAGCGATTCGTGTCTCTTCGCAATAGATAACACGTAGGGCCACATAGTCCAATATGAGCATCGGGGAGGCATCCCCTGGATTTGCCGCTTGCCACGGAGTTAAGGGGAGCTGTGCTCTTATTCGGATATGTTGACGATCAATAGTAGGATAGCTTGGATCGAGCCGCCTAAGATCCTCATACCTCCATGACATTTTCTCGTCAGTGGCAGTAGGGGCAACCGCAGTACTCCAGAAGTTGTTGACATCTCCTAGATTGAATGTCGCAATAATTTGATTGATACTGGCGTCAGTGTTGATGCTATTGCCACTTGTAGATAACTCGGCCAACACTCCAGCGTTACTGAACGCAGTAGGAGCGGAGAATGGAAAAGCCACACCCGCATCATTACGTTGATCCACAAGGGTTGCTGGAGTGGAAGGATCAGGGTCCATAAACGGAGCCTTGATTGATGAAGCGTCAAGGGCCACTTTGTCCTGAAGGTATCCCGTGTAAAGCATAGATACATTTAGTATCCGCTTGTTGTATAGCAATGGCCCATAACGAACTACGTCAAACCAACAGGCAACGCTACGAAGGGCGACAGCATAGTCAATTTCAATACCTAAGCCGTCGCCAGGTTGATACAACGCCTGCAAATTACTTGTTGCGCCACCAATGAACGAGAAGCCCGCACCAGTAACTTGAACTTGGGCGACAGGTATAATCACCTGGCTAATTGGACCAGTAAGATCCTCTCGTCCCTGAGGGTAGAGATTGACCAGACCACATTGCCTGGTCTGTGGAGTAGCTTGCTTCTGGTTGACATAGAACCTGGCATCCCTGGCTTGCCTGATCTGGTCCAGTGCGAAACTTGTACCTAACTCAACTGCGTTGACGCTCGGACTGTAGACGAGATCCTCGTCCCGGATCGGAACCCATTCCTGGCCGATGATCCTAGGAGCATGGGGATTGTAGTTACCCATCAGAGCGTCCTCACCTGGAGCCGGGTGTTCCGTACTGCCAACGCATTCACGATCCCGCGACCCGCAGCCATGCCCGTAGTCTGGGCCTGCTCGGGCGTGGGTACGGCCCCCTCGAAGCCCACCCTCACCGAGCCCGGCCCGAAGACGATATTCCCGGTGGCCGAGTTGGTGGCAGCCTGGAGGGTGGGGGTCTCCATCTGGATACCGGCAGCCAACCTTTGGATGATCTTCTGACCGGCGAACATGGTGTCACCAGAACCAGACAGGGGACCCATCTTGGCCGGGGAGAATGGCAGGAAGTCGCGGACAGCCTGAGCTGCATCTTTCGCCATCTGACGCAGGTTGGGGAACATGGACCTGGCACCATCAATGAGACCTTGAATAAGATTTTTGCCTGCCTGTATAAGCCAGGTTCCGGCGTCACTGAAGGCTGTCTTGATCCGATCGGGCACGCTCTGGATGAACGCGATGGCCTCGTTGAAGTTCCTCACGGCCGCAGCCTTGGCATCCTCAAACGGCTTGGTCAGAGTCGCTCCCAGCTCCCCAGTCTTGACGGTGAAGAAGTCGATAAGATCCTGGAACCAGGCTGGGATGTCCTCGGTGAAGAACTTCTTAATGCGAGGACCTGCGGTGTTGATTAGCCAGTCAACGAAGTAGTGAAGGAGACCCAAGACCGTCAGGAGGCCACCCACCAGGATGACGAAGGCGTAGGTCAGGGCCAGGAGCATTCCTAGCAGGGCGCTGAGGCCCCTTCTACTGATGTCCAGCTTGAGGAATTTTCCAATCTCCGTGATGAGGAAGGTGAGTTGGCCAAGCAGCTCTTTTCCGCCTGCCTCATCGAGCGCCTTAAAGAACTCCTTCGTCGTTACGACCACGGCGCCAAGGAGAACCCCCGTCGCCTTTAGGGTTTCCTTCATGTCATCAAGCCATGCAGTGAACTCTGGATCCGCTGCCAGATCCTGGAGCCACTTGCCGAAGTCAGCAATCCCCTTTGCGGCGGCCGAGCCGAACCAGTCGAAGAACGGCTTCACCGCTATGCCAAGCTCAGTGAAGCCCTTCAATAGTTCAAGGAGGGCTGGGCTGAGTGACTGTACCCACTTGTCGGTTGAATCTATGAGGCCAGCGAAGAACAGTTGGAACCGAGGGTCACTGAAGAACCCGACCAGCCCCCGGAACAGGTTGCCGAAGGACGTAGATAGCTTGTCCACGGCCAGGACGAGGTTAAATCGCATCACCCTGGCGAAATCGGCCAGAGCGGTACCAAACGCGGTGAAGAAGTTGCGCTGAGCAAGATCCTTCAGGTCCGTGAAGAGTTCCCTCAACGGCAGCAGGCTACGAATGAACGTCTGTACCGGGGGACTTAACCCCTCGATCGCCTTCTCGAACTCTTTCGGAGTCTTGGCGGCAAAAGCTGCCGCTATCGACTCACCCAGGCCCTGGAAGACCAGGAACAGGACTCCACCCTGAAGGACGATGGCACCCAGAAGACTTGGCACGATGGTCAGGACAGCGACGAGCCCATTGACTATTTGGATCAGGCCGGCAATGGCAGAGCCAATGGCGCCGATTACCGGGAGCAGCAGAAAGAGCAGGGGACCGCGACCTGAGACGTTGAATCCAGCGCCGATGCCGGAACTTACTGCCTGACCAACGCTATTCCCGAACCTGTCAATAGGACCACCCGGCCTGTTGACTTTAGCAAGGGCTCTCTCGATCTCATCGGGGATCAGTCCTTCATCGACATCGAAATCCATGTCGGCCTTGATCTTGCGCTTGCCAAACTCCCGTTCTACGCCGCTGACTATCTCTGGAATCCGACTCTTCAGACGCCCGCCCATGCCATCGGCAACGGCGTCTCCCATATCCTTGCCGGTGCGCTTCAGCTCAGCGTCATTGCTCCGACCGGCGCGATCGAGTGCGTCTTTGACGTCATCGGAGACATCACTGCTGTCGACGGTCAGCTTGGCAACAAGCTCAGCGTCAGGGCGAATCGACCCAGTCACAGTGACACCACCCCTCAACGCTCAAGTGATGAAGTGGGTTAGTAAGGACTAGGCGCCACTGGGCAGCAGTATAGCTAATTTTTCATCGCCAAGGAAAGGAATGAGTCTCGTGACATTTCCATTTCCTCAACCGGCGGTGTTCCTGGCACGTCTGCAGGAACGGCTTCTAACTTCATTACGAACATGGTGACGTCCTTCGGGTCCATTGCGCGGATGGTGAGCACCAACAAGGTGTCCAACCACAGAGCCAGTGAGACCTTCGTGGCATCAATATGCGCCAAGGCCATCTCAGCACCGAGGATGTGCCAGGAATGGGCGGCAACTGTGATTTGTCGGAAGACTACCCACCACGGACGGGCAGAGACCATGCCTATAAGCTCCAGGCAGATTTCGTACAACTGGTCAGGATCCAGCTCAAGATCATAGAGAAGGTCTTCAGCGCCTGGGAGCAGGTCATTGATCAGGCCATCAAGGTCAGGTACTGGCTGCAGTAGATAGGCGAGCCAGTCAGCAGCGAACAGCGCTGGGATCTCGAAGTCTTTACCAGCGAACGTAACAGTCACTGGCCACGGTCGCAGTGACCACACTGGGTCCTTGTTGAGGCTGGGGATAACTATCCTGGCGCTGTCGGCAGAGGATAGTGACGAGCCGCTAGGAGCGCTTAACCGGCGGCCTGCCACGGCGCACCCTTGGCTTGTCGTCCTCGTCCAGTTCGTTAAACACTGTTATGAAGGACATCAGTTCTTTTATGTCCAGATCCCCGATAATGATCAATTCATCTAGGAATTCTCGATCCTCAGGCTGGACTACGGCCGACTGTAGGATCCGAAACATCCGGTCTACTCCGTCAATTTTTCGGTCCGTTGACATGTCATCTCGCTGTAATACCCTAGCCTCGCGGGCCATGAGCATCATCTGGGCGTCAACGAGCTGCCTGATGACAATATTGCGATCTCGGACTTTAACAATGCGCGTCTTGCGTCCTGGGTCAGGTGTGGTCATGTGCGCATCCTAACTCAGAAGTTATAGACGATGAGTCGCATCCGGTATTTCACGGCGATGGTGCCCGCCGCCTTCACCAGAAAGTGTTTACCTTTCTGTCCTGGATGGGATACTCCAATGGTCCCAGGTCCCATAGGCACCTGTGGCGTGTATACAGTACGGCCAGCTTTACGCCAGTAGAACTTGAGCTGCGGCGGCCGCGTCGCTGCAGGGCCAAAGAACCGGTAGATGTGTGGGGTACCCTTGGGGAAAATGGGATGAATCCCCGCTCCCCGCTCCACGATTCCGGCATAACTTAACCTAGAGCCCACGGTACTTGTGACCTTCAGGCCTGTTGGAGTCGGACCGGTGGTACCGATGCTCCGAGCCAATCGCCCAGTGGCGTATGGCCCAATTGAAGCTAGAAACTTGGTCTCCCGTTCTAGCTCATTGGTGATCTTGCGCAGCTTCCGGGTCGATATCCTGGAGGATGTGACCTGGATCTGGGTGCGGTGGACCTTGGTGGTGAACGGCATGGGGTAGTCACGGCGCCCTTCTGCTGTTATACTCGTAGGTAGAGGCAAGCCCAAGAGGAAGGTATTGAGATGAGACATTTTACCCGGAGGTTCTGGCTTGGTGAGGTCACCTATGCTGACATCCTGCTACGACGTCGCTATGAGCGTTCGTTCAGGGGCTGGCGAACGGCAACGGGTGACCTTATTGAAGCGACATTCCTTGTTCGCGTGTGGCGGGACCTGGGGCAACAGTGCACAGCAGTTGAGGAAACCAGGGCGCTTCATCAAGAGAGTAGGAACTAGCAGTCACAGTTCACGATTTGAGCAACGATGCTCATCGACCGTTCTACACAGCCGCCCTGTGGAGTGCCCTGATTTTGGCGTTCAATAACTACAGACATTCCCAGGAACAGGCCATCGTTGGTGGTAACGAAGTCTCGGAAGCAGCAGGCCACTTGGCGCAAGGTCTGGGCGTCAATAACATTCTGCAGTGCGGCCGCATTCCAGTCAGTGCAGCTAGGGGGATGGAACCCATCACCTACGTTGGGAAGGCATCTGATGATACCTAACTTGAAGGATTGAGCCCAGGTTGGTGGTGGACACTTGGCGTCTGCTTGGCGAACAAAGTCCTGTTCCGGGAACGAGCCCGAGGACGGCCATGTGTCTCCCAGAGCCACGTAGGCAATTCCCAAGCAACATTGGTCCTCATCTTGTCCAGCGTCATGAGCAACCTCATTCCCCACGCGGAAGCAGCATATGCCTGGGGGGTTAGCGGCTTGTGCAGACTGTTCACATAGACATGACAACAGCTCCAGCATCAAGGGACCGACGAAGATGTCGGCAGTGGCCATGCCCGAGATCGTTGGTGAAGTCACGGGATCACGGCCAAGTGACTTGACGCGGTTCCTGAAGATCAGGAGAGTAGAAGCGAGTACGCCCCTTGAGGCCGTACGGGTTGTAGCTGAGAATCAGTTGGTCCAGGGCCCAGAGACCAGTTAAGCCGTTCTTCAACACTTCATTGATATCCACCATGGAGATAGTGACACCCTGCCTGGCTATGGACTGCACCCTCATCGGCAGCTGGCATGGCAGACTCAGGCACGCTTTAGCATACTCACAAGCTAATCCTGATGTGGCTTGAGCCAGGGCGCTTGGTACCTGCAGCCCCCGCAGATAGGTGACTTCAAAGGCATCAGGGGAGCCTGGAGTGAGGTTCTGGTCCGAGCACAGTGGCCAGCATTGTGAAGTGTCAGTACGGACGAGCCACTGCTGGTCCAGTACGAAGTAGTTGAAGCCAGCTGAACCGGATACAGCTAATGTTGCTCCGTCAACCTTTACTGAGACAATTGAGTGCACCGGTCCTGGCAGATACACCTGGCAGTCGGGATCGCAGGTGCAGCATCCGCCCGCAGCTCCACACCAGCAGTTGTGCCATTCCCCGTTGAATATGTACGGGGTGAAGGAGCCGTCCCCGTCCCAGAACCAGCCGCTGGGGCAATTGGTGCAGCGACGTCCACAGGGCCGTACTGTCAGCTCACATAGCCCGAACTGGCGACCAGTGGCTGACCACACGATGGTCTTTGCATAGTCAAGCGCCTGAGCCTGCAGTGCCGGATCGAAGGTGTCCCAGTCTGGACAACATAGCTGTGTGAGATCCGGCCAGGTACAGGGCCCAGATTGTATTGCCATTAACCTGGGGCCCCTTTCCCATGGTAGTTGCTATTGCAACCATAACTCCTTGCTATAGCAACTATACGGCCGCGCAGCCACAAGACGACGCCGGAGGAGCTAGTCGACTGATGAACATGCGATGGTGCTGCGAGCTGGTGATTGGAGTCAGCATCGGGATTGGCGTGTTCAACGTTCCAGCATTATCTGACAGGTCCACGTTGTATGGGCCAACTCCCCAGAGTGAGTTGCTCCGTGTCCTGGCGGCAACGGTGAAGTTCATGACGCCATTCTCAAAGGTCATGTCACCGATGGTGCCCTCAACGACCCAGGGGAACAGTACGTAGCCAAACTCCTGGCCACCTGTACAGGGAACGCCAGCGCCACTGAGTCTGGTCCAACCTTCAAAGGCAAAGTTGACATTAACCACGGAGTTCTCGTCGGTGGACCAACCAATTTTTGTCGCCAGGGCGTCGTCAGACTGGTACAGCGGCTCAGCCGCCATGATGTTGACGATATCAGGATCTACGTTGCAGAAGGTGAACGTCAGGTCCATCCACTTCAGGATGGGTGGGTTGGTCTCCCGTACACAGAAGAGGCCGTCACCATTCTTGACGAAGAACTCTTCCCGGTCCTCATAGTTCTTGGTCATCTCGATGGAGATGATTCCATCAGTAACTACCTGGGAGCAGGAGCCAGTGACTACTGCACCACAGGAGCTGAGTCGTGTTACCCGAACGCGAGGGACCTTAAAGGGGGTGAAGCAAACGGCAGTCATTACGGCTCCTCGCCATCAGAAGCGGAGGTGGGTACTTCTTTTCGGGGACGTCCAGGTCCTCGTTTAACTGGCTCAGGTACGGAGTCCTGATGGGTCATTGCTGTAGCAAGTACTTCCTTTGACTCAGCAACTACTTCAGCTACTTCTTCCGGCGCATCTTCAGCTTTGCTTGCTGCAGCAAGGACTTCCTTTGACTCAGCAACTACCTCAGCTACTTCTTCCGGAGGAGTGCTCCCATTAGCAACAGCTTGCTGATACCAGGCCTCAGCTACCTCTGGGTGTGCGTGTACAACGCGGCCGTGGTCTGACTCGTTAACTTCAATCAGGTCAGGATTAGTTGCAATAGCAAACAGTTCCCGGAGCACCTGTGGCAGTAGGTCCGGGTCAACTGCGATGACGGTGTAGTCCTTCATCAGTGACTCGTATCGTCAAAGGTCACTTGTATCGCCGCCACGTAACAGTCGAAGGTGATGACGTACTCCCGCTCCATGACAATAGTCAGGACGTTGGTGGCCCGGTTGATAACTTCACCCATGGTGGGGACGAACAGGTCGGAGTCGGGAGTGCGCCAGACAGCCAATTGGCCGGTGATGTAGATCCAGGCGCTACCTGCAACGGGAACCTGTCCAGTAGGCCCAGTTCCGGCATAGTTGCCGAAGGAGACGGCTGTACCAACATCCGTGCGCCAGACACCCGATTCCTTCTCAACCAGGTGGGCACCCTTGTAGAAGGCAGCAGCCTCCATGGGCACATGCAGCACGCCAGGCAACCCGTACCGGGCGTACAGCCAGTCCTCCAGCAGTCCGGTTGCTTCAACCACGCCAGTGGCCGCGCCCAGGTTTACTACAGCGGGATTGCCAGCTAACCCGGGTGAGACCCCGGTACTGGAGGTGGAGAACAGGTTCTCGACTGTGGCCTGTTCACCGGCTACCAGTTGCTCGTACAGGAACCTTTTGACCCGGTCGGGGCCCCAGTTCACCAGACCTACGGTGGTGCAGCGGATAGCTGAGTAAATAACTACCGGACCACCAGAAACTGCCGTTACCGAAGATTCAAGGGTCTTCGAACCACGTCCATCTTGGCAGGCAACCGCGTATCCGAGCGGAAGATTGCAGGTGGAAAGCTCGTACTGCAGCCCACCGATGCGAGCATGTGTCGGAAGGTCCAAGGGGCCGGTAGCCGCGTTAAACAGGCCATACCTAGGTACGACCGGATTTGGTGCTGGTACATAAATCGGACCGTTGAGCGATGCCATCGTCCCCCCCTCTCTAAGAGGTGTAGAGGGGCCGGGCTACGACCCCTCTCATTCCACTTAGCAGGTAACGATCCGCTGCACTCCGGTAGAACCAGATGGGCAGATGGCGATTGTGTAGACACGGCTGATCGGGCAGAAACGCATAGCTCGGAAGCCGTCTTCTAGGAAGAGTTGTGTCACCTTGTTGGTGGCCAGGTTGGTGCTGTCGTAGATGGTGTCCAGACGGATCACGTCCTGGCGAGCAACTACCCATGTGCCAGCTGGGTAAGCAATGAAGCTCACGCTGACCGGTAGTGCACAAATGGGAACATCAGAACCAGGGAACGGACCACCGGAAACACCTGTAGAGGTGAAGGAATCCTGCCAGTCGTAGACCCACTGTGCACGAGCGTTGCGGGTGCGGAGCAGGCTGGTGATCATGGTATCGGTCAGGTCTGGGTCCATGGGGCCGTTACGCCGGATCCAGTCAGCCCGCATCTGAGCCTTCAGCCAGTACGGGAAGATGAATTCGATCGTCTGGTCCCGCTGAAGGCGTAGCCGGTACTGGATGTCCACACTGGCAACCTCGACGGCTGACATGACCTGAGAAACAACTGACAGGTCAGTTGCAAACGGAGCACATGTCATGGCGACTGCGGTCGAGTCGGTGACTATGTCGGCAATGATCTGCCGGTTGACGTTGTGGGCCTGTGCGGCAATAGCACCCTGTACAAACTCAGAGACGAACTCTGGGTAGCCACGGTTCTGGAGAATGTCACCGGTCAAGCAGAGGGCGGCAACCTTCAGCCGGTCATCCACGAAGGATGGGCAGGGGACCGCGACACAGGTCTTAGTTGTGTCAGCAATGACCTGCGCCTCAGTCAGGATGTTGAAGCCTGTACCGGAACCGAAGATGGTGTCGAACTGGATGCCCTGGTTGTGCCGGATGCCGCCACGACGGGCGCCGATCTCAGGAACCGAGAGCAGACCATCAGTCGTGATCTGGTTGCAGGTGGTGTAGATGGTCTCAGATGGCGCACACCAGCCGGCGCCAGCAAGAAGCGATCCACCTGGAAGACGGGTCTCGTCCCGGGCGAAGTCGATCTTCTTCATGATCGAGATGTCGTCATCACCATCGCTGACAGACAGCTCATTGGTGAACTCACGCTTGATCGTGGCAACAGTGGACTGCTGAGCAGTACCGCCGCTGTGGGTGTGGGACCGGGCAACGAACGCCTTGGCTACATCGAGCCAGCCATCAAGCTCTGCACCAGCGGAGAAGCCGGTGTCAGCAGCTGCCAGGATTCTGAACTGTGGCTTCTGGTCGTCGTTGTAGTTGACAGTGCCTTCAACCACCTGGGTGGTTGAAGTGGCGATGTCGGCCACTGAGGGAACTTTCTCCTTAGTAGCAACTGACATCTCGGCTGCCTTGGCCCGTGCCTTCTTGGCAACAGGGGCAGCTTCTACCTCTACCTCTTCCTCGTCGCCTTCACCGTCGTCCTCGTCCTCATCGGCCATTACCTTGGTAAGGACGTTGAAGCGCTGCTGACGGTCCTTGCGGCTGGAGAGTTCATCGTCAACCAGGACCATGAAGGACTTCAGGTCCTCAAGGTTGTCCAGGTCTTCATCGGTGGCGGTTTCGGGAGACAGAACCTCGCGGAGAGCGTCGTACGCAGCAGCAGCCTCAAGGCCAAGGTCACGTAGGGCAGCGACCGTAAACCGGGGGAGGCTGTTGGCGTCCGGAATCTCGAATTCCATCGCTTGGCCTTTCGGAAAGATACGTAGTTAGCACGCAGCTATTCCGCCCGGCTCCCAGCTCAGCAGCGAATGTGATTGGATTATGTATCTAATTCAAGTAATTGTCCAGTCGAAACTGGGTGGTTTTCCAAGAAATGTTACTTCTTCTTGACTTCGATGCGGCCACCGTACTTGGTCACGGCAATGTCGGCAGCCACCTTGGAGGCAAACTCTTCTGTCTGGCCGTTTGCCTTTCGCACCACATAAGTCTCAGCGGGACTGCCTCCGCTCTTCCCACAACTGCAGGCCACTGTTACTCCCTCTCTCGCAATGATGCATAGCCGTTGGACCAACCATCCATCTTGTCGAACACCTCTTCTGCTGGATGATCTGCCAGCCACTTGGAGATGATCCGCTTGACGCCATCTCCCTGATAGCTGACCTTGCCGTTGTCCAGTGTCGCAGTATCCCTGGTCGGTACGGACTCGGTGCCAGTGTCATCCACCAGCTCTAGCATTCGGGCCATGTGACCACCTCCTGGCTGTATACTAGCGGCATGACTGTGCCCAAAGAGTCCGAGATCATCATGCAGGATGCTGATGGCTGGCCCACTGACGACAAGGCCAAGGCTGTTGGTGCCGAAATTATCAACATCAGTGACTCTGGCGAAGAGGAGCATGTGCTCATGGTTGCCCCGGGCCAACGTGCACGACGTGGACTCTTTGACGAGTAATGATCGGCCGTTCCCCAGGAGCGGTTTCTGAGGCAAATCCTCGGCTTGATGCCCGTCCCGAGCGCGCGGCTCTGGGAGCCCTGGTGATGCGGGGACGGCTGGGACCACGCTCCGAAGCTATAGCCGCCAGCTGCACCCGAGCTGTTGCCGGGTAGATTTCATCAAAGATCGCAGCCCGAGCAGGGAACAGGTCCCGGAACCAGATGGCCTCAGGCGGTTGCCCAGAGACACGGACTCCGAAGCCAATGATGCCCATGTTGTACAAGGCGTGCGCCTCGGCGTAGTCCTCTCCTAGGCTGCTTCTGCCGTACTTTGTGACTCCTCGCCGTACCTTCTCGGCTGGATTGTCAGTTGGTTGTCCGTGGACCTTCATTGCATCAGCCATGGATGTGGCGTAATGCGAGGGAGCTGGCCGGAAGGCCCGGACGTTGGCGTTGGGATCGTCGCTATTGATAGCAGCCGCCCACCGAGGACCATCATGGCCCAGGCCCCGGTCCCTGACACCTTGACTGACGTTATGACCAACCTCATGGTTAAAGGTGCCTCGAACGTCGTT
>Ga0184629_10001007_pt1 | contig 11844 bp, 10 predicted proteins | sample PLM4_32_b1_FD_133158 | JGI IMG/M metagenome (GOLD analysis project Ga0184629, IMG submission 133158) | Groundwater sediment microbial communities from an aquifer in East River, Colorado, USA - PLM4_32_b1 | ecosystem: Environmental > Terrestrial > Soil > Riparian zone | place: USA: East River... | reverse complement strand
TTCTGGCATAATTATTAATACTACAATTAGGAATTAATTATTTCGTCATGAAAAAATATCAATTGGGTGAGTTTGAAGAAGTGATCATGCTCACCGTGGGGATATTGTATAATGAAGCATATGGAGTGTCTATCAAAAAAGAAATTGAAACACGACTTTCACGCAACGTAAGTGTTGGTGCCCTTCAAACTGCCTTGAAAAGATTGGAGGACAAAGGATACCTCAAATCCCGCGATGGCGAAGCAACGGAAGAACGGGCAGGTCGGCCAAAAAAATATTTTGACATCACAGCCCTTGGCAAAAGAGCCATGGAACATACAAAGAGTACCCGGGACGAACTTTGGAGAGCGATTCCAAAAGTGGCGTTGCAAGTAAAGATGGCGGGGTAGTCGTTAATCGTTATAGGTCACACGCCAATTGTTAATCGTGAGCATGGGTTAGAGCGCGCACAGATAACATCTGACAGTCATTGCTTCGAATGCCCACACCCAAAACCCACCTCCACACTCGTCCCCCCGCCGCGGCGAGGGAGCCAGGGGAGTGTCACACCCAGTCACACTCCCACGCGAATGACGAATGATGAATGATGAATGACGAATCGATTACTGCTTACTGCTTACTGACTACTGTTTACTGACTACTGTTTACCACTTACTAACTACCGAAATGCAACAACCCCCAAAACCCTTCCTCAACTTCTTCCGGTGGTTCTGCCATCCGAAGCTAATGAAGTACATCGAAGGGGATTTGATGGAATTGTATGTTGAAAGATTAAAAGTTTCAGGAAAGAAAAAAGCAGATCTAAAATTCATTCTCGATGTGCTATTGCTCTTCAGGCCGGGCATTATCAGGCCTTCAGACGGATATAAAAATGTAAATCAATACACTATGTATAAAAGTTATTTTAAAATCGGATGGAGAAATCTTCTTCGCAACAAGGGGTATTCCTTAATTAACATTGGCGGCCTGGCGATTGGCATGGTCGTAGCAATACTGATCGGGTTGTGGATCTATGATGAATTGTCCTTTAACAAATACCATAAAAACTACGATAGGATTGTGCAGATCATGAAGGGCAGTAGTTACGAGGGTAAAACATATTTGGGACAACGTCATCTTCCTTTTCCATTGATCGAAGAACTTCAAACTACCTACGCTGATAATTTCAAACATATTGTTCCCTATCAAAGAGGTGATAATTTTCTGTCGGTGGGAGAAAAGACAATTTCGCGGTCAGGCGTGTTTGCGGGCAAGGGAGCCCCGGAAATGTTAACGTTAAAAATGGTAGATGGAACCTGGTCCGGCTTAGAGGATCCTCACTCCATTATGTTATCGATATCCTCGGCAAAGGCACTATTCGGAGAAGGTGATCCCATAAATAAAGTCATCCAGTTTAATAATAAGATAGATGTTAAGGTAACGGGTGTATATGAAGACCTGCCGTACAATAGTGAATTCAACAGAGTGAATTTTTTCATGCCTTGGGATCTGCAAGTTGCCAATAACCCATGGATGAAAGACCAGGGCTGGGAAAACCACTTTCTTTTTATCTATGCTGAAATTGCGTCCAATACTTCCATTGAAAGGGTAAATGAAAATATTCGCGAAGCGGAGCTTAAGGTGATCCGGAATATACCCAGCATGCAACAGGAATTGGTGTATAGCCCAGTCGTAATGCTGCATCCTATGTCAGATTGGCATTTATATTCTAACTTCAAAGAAGGAGTCCGGGATTATGGTCCGATCGAATCTGTGCGAATCATTGCCGTCATTGGCGGTTTTGTGTTGCTGCTGGCCTGTATAAATTTTATGAATCTCAGCACAGCACGTTCCGAGAAGCGCGCAAAAGAAGTAGGCATCCGAAAATCGATCGGCTCTATGCGCAGTCAGCTGATTAATCAGTTTTTCAGCGAATCCATCCTGGTCGTATTACTCGCCTTTGTGGTTAGTCTTGCGGCGATCAACCTTGCATTACCGTGGTTCAACGATCTCACTGGAAAAGAAATACACATGCCGTGGATGAACACGAGATTTTGGCTGCTCAGCCTTGCTTTTATTGGGACCACAGGTTTAGTCGCAGGAAGTTACCCGGCATTATACCTGTCATCCTTCAACGCAGTCAACATATTGAAAGGTACATTTCGTGTGGGGCGATTGGCTTCCCTTCCCCGTAAAGTGCTGGTGGTCCTTCAGTTCAGTGTTTCAGTGTCGTTGATTATTGGCACCATTATTATCTACAAGCAGGTGGTCTTTGCAAAAAACCGTCCCGTAGGGTATACGCGTGAGGGCCTGCTAATGGTCCAACGTAAGTCTGACGAATTCTTTAGCCAGGCTGCTGTACTCAGAAATGAATTGAAGAAGACTGGTGTGGTAAAAGAAATGGCCGAATCCGGCGGACCGATTACGTACGTATGGTCAGGCAATGGAGGGTTTGACTGGCAAGGTAAGGATCCTGCATCCAACGATGGCTTTTCAACCTTATCAGTTTCTCCAGCATTCGGGAATACTGTGGGGTGGCAGTTCATTGCAGGTCGTGATTTCTCTGAAGAATTTGCGTCCGATTCCAGTGGATTTATTTTCAATGAAGCTGCCATAAAATACATGAATATCACAAATCCGGTAGGACAGATTGTTCATTGGAAGAATGCACCCTATAGTGTGGATAAGGATTTCAGAATTCTGGGGGTCATTAAGGACATGGTGATGGATTCGCCCTTTGAACCGGTAGAGCCGGCCGTCTATTTTTTGCAGGGATGGCATGGATGGTTTACCATTAAAATCAATCCTGAAGTAAGCGCAAGTGAAGCTATGCCTGAAATTGAAAGGGTGTTTAAAAAAATAATTCCTTCTGCACCTTTCGATTACAAATTTGCAGATCAGCAATATGCATTGAAGTTTGTGGCCGAAGAACGCATAGCCAAACTGGCTTCTGTCTTTTCCATCCTCGCCATCTTCATCAGTTGCCTGGGACTCTTCGGACTTGCTTCTTTTGTATCCGAGCAACGGACCAAAGAAATTGGCATCAGAAAAGTTGTTGGGGCAACCGTATTTAATCTTTGGCGGATGCTTTCAAAGGATTTTGTGGTGCTGACCTTGATCTCTTGCCTTATCGCCACACCCATAGCCTATTATTCCCTAAAAGACTGGCTGCAAAACTATTCATATCGCATTGAGATTTCCTTGTGGATATTTTTCCTGGTAAGCGCCGGTGCAGTGTTGATCACTTTGATAACGGTAAGCTACCAGGCGATCAAAGCTGCCGTTGCTAACCCGGTGAAGAGTTTGAGATCGGAGTAGAGCCGTTAATCGTTACGCGATAATTGTGAGCATGGGCTAGGGCACGTAGAGATAACGTATGACGGACACTACTTCGAAGACCACACTCACCCGCCTCACACTCGCACTTCCCCTCTTGAGAGGGGTAGGGGAGTGTCACACTCTAAACCCACTCCCACACGAATGTCGAATGTCGAATGTCGAATGTCGAATGTCGAATGTCGAATGTCGAATGTCGAATGTCGAATGTTGAATGTTGAATGTTGAATAACAGGTATGCAGCGTCCACCCAAACCTTTCCTTCGCTTCTTCCGATGGTTCTGCCACCCGAAGCTGCTGAAATTCATCGAAGGGGATTTGATGGAGTTGTATCAAGAACGAGTAAAGGAATCAGGAAAAAGAAAGGCAGACATACAATTTATCACCGATGTCTTATTGCTCTTTCGCCCCGGTATAATAAAGCCAACAGAAGGTCATCAAAACTTAATCACATTCGGCATGTTAAAAAATTATTTTAAGGTAGCTTCAAGAAGCATTGTAAGACAGAAGGTATACAATATTTTAAATGTTGCGGGCCTGGCAACCGGTATTGCTGCCGGACTCATAATAGCAACACACATTCGCGAAGAGTTGAGCTATGAAAAATCATTTAGCGGATATGAGAATATTTACCGTATTCACCGCGAAGGATGGGCGAAGAGTAGTCCCTTGCTGGCCGAAGAAATCAAGGAGTTCATTCCTGAAATTGAGTCGATCGCCCGTTTCTCATTGTATGGTACACTTGTAGTGAATACGGATGCCAATAATCCGGGTGAAGTGACAGGTTACTATGCCGATTCTACTATTCTCAATTTATTCCAACTTAAACTTGTGGAGGGCGACAGTAATCCCCTGGCGGCTGCAGGCACAGTAGTGATTACCAGACAGATGGCAAAACGATACTTTGGAGAAGTAAGCCCAATTGGAAAAATATTAAAGTTCGACAATCAAAAAGAGTTTCCGGTCACTGCCGTAATGGAAGATTTGCCGGGGAACACTCACTTAAAATTTGACTACCTGATTTCGATGCCCACTTTTTACCTGGATGTTCCGGCAGATTGGGTAAGCAAACGAGGTTGGATGACCATGTTCACCTATGCGAGAATTAAGGAAGATGCCTTTCCAAAAGTGTTGGAGCGCATGCCTCAGTTTATCAGGAAGTATTATGTGGGCCATCCTGAAATTGAAAAAATGGTCGAATCGAAAGCGTGGCAATTGATGCCCTTGAAGGAGATTCACCTGCATTCACATCTCGAGAATGAAATGCAACCCAATAGTGATATCGCTTATCTGTACATCTTTATAGGTGTAGAATTGCTGATACTCATTATGGCCAGTGTAAACTTTATGAGCTTGTTTACAACCCAGGCCATCAAGCGGATAAAGGAAGTAGGGATGCGAAAAATTATGGGTGCAAGGCCCATTCAGGTTATGCTTCAGTTTCTGACTGAAGTTCTTTTGCTGACCTCATCGGCCGTCGTTTTTGCTATTGTTATATATTCTTTAGCACTTCCCTACTACAATAATCTTTCCGGAAGGACTTTAGCGTTTGTTCGGATTTTAGAATATAATAATCTGGTCACCATTGGAATCATCTTGCTATTGGTGATTGTCATTTCAGGCCTTTATCCCGCCCTTTTTATTGCCCATTTCAAAGCAGGCTCTTTTTTGAAAGAAAGTAAGCTGCCGAGCTCTTTGCCAAACCGAATAAGAAACAGTTTAGTTGTATTTCAATTCTTTGTTTCCATTTCATTGGTCGCCGCGTCTCTTTTAATACAGCAGCAATTGAATCTAATGAAAAACAGGGACCTCGGCTTTGACAAAGACCAGGTGGTTAACGTCAAACTTTACGGGCACTTGTGGTGGAGGACATTTAGTGAGACGGATGTTGTTAAAAATGAGTTTCTGAAAAATCCTGATATTCTGGCTGTCGGCAGGGCAGGAAGTGTAATTGGCGAAAGGCTAAGTATGGAAACCGTGGTGCCAGCCGGAAAAGATCCAGACCTGGATAAGATACCAACCGTACGTGTGCTCCGCATTGATGATGGTTATCTGGATGTAATGAATATTGAACTCGCCGATGGGCGGAATTTCTCAAGGGAATTTAATGACACTGCATCATATATCATCAATGAGAAGGCAGCAAAATTGTTCGGGTTCACTTCGCCCACTAATGAATCGCTTGATAATTTCTCTAGGAATCATAGGAAAGGAAAAATTGTTGGCGTTGTTAAGGATTACCATTTTGCCTCATTACACGATGAGATTGAGCCATTAATAATTGAGTATGAACCCGGAGCAACCAGTTATCTTACTTTAAAAATAAGAGCCGGAAAGACAAAGGAGGCACTTGCTGCCATCAGGAATACAGTTCAAGCGCTGGCACCTAATAGTTTTTTTTCCTATGAATTTCTTGATGATCGGTTGAATGCAATCTACAAGCCGGAGGATAATATGGGTAAGGTATTGCAATTCTTTTCCTTGCTAGCCATAACGATCGCCTGCCTCGGATTGCTTGGATTAACCGCCTACACAGTAGAGCGTCGTACAAAGGAAATTGGTATTCGAAAAGTACTGGGAGCGAATTTGTCGGCCATTATTTTATTGATTTCCTCCCGGTTCCTTCGCCTTGTGCTTCTCGGTTTTGCAATGGCCATACCGATCACCTGGTATGCGATGGATAAATGGCTTAACAACTTTGCTTACAAAATAGAGATGGAATGGTGGGTATTTGTTGGTTCCGGATTGGCGGTACTGGTTATGGCAGTCTTGATTACCGGCTTTCATTCAATCAAGGCAGCTGCAGCCAATCCTGTAGACTCGTTAAAAACTGAATAAATAAAAAACGTTTGGGAACCTCATCACCACCAAACTTTGGTAACGGTACGTTTTCAATCCATCAAGGCTTCGCGGCTAGTCCGGTAAATAGCTTTAAGATTGGAGTAAACGTTAACTATCGAAAGTTGAGGGTAAAGTGAAAATCAATATATTGGTAGATGAGATTTATTGTAAAAATCTGGTCATAAACTGCTGCCATGACTGAACCAAAAACAAAACCAACGGAACAATCTGTCGAAAGCTTTTTGAATAAAGTCCCTGATGAACAAGTTCGCGACGATTGTTTTGCCCTGATCAAGGTAATGAAGAAAGTAACCGGATCTGCACCCAAAATGTGGGGACCGAGTATCATTGGCTTTGGTAAATATCATTACAAATATGACAGCGGCCATGAAGGCGATTCTTGTTTGACGGGATTTTCTCCCCGAAAGCAAAATATTACTTTATATGTTATGCCGGGCTTTACACGTCACGGAGACTTGCTGAAAAAATTAGGGAAACACAAAGCCGGAAAAGGTTGCCTGTATATCAAGAAACTGGAAGATGTAAATGTGACTGTCCTGGAAAAGCTGATAGAACAATCTGTTGATTATCTGAAAAACAAGTATCCCCACAGATAGGTGACAGCTTTGATTGTCCGTGACCGATGACTCAAAAATCACCCTACCTTCTCAATCAATTTTTTGGTGGCCCTTATACCTTCTTCGTTACTCAAATAACCTGGCAAGTTCATTGACTGCATAAGGCCACCTTCGTATTCGATCCCAACAATCCCTTTGAAATTTGATTTTTTTATGATAGCAAACATCCGGGAAAAGTCAATCTCTGTCTCATTTCCCTGCGCATCAAACTTGTGCGACTTGGCGCTGACGCCTTTGGCATAAGGCATTAGTTCTTCTATTCCCTTGTACTTATCATATTCCTCCAAACACTTTGTGTTCATGTAACCTGCCAGATCCAATGTAGCGGGTTTGGTTCGCTTGACGCAGAAATTGCCAAAGTCTGGAAGTACCCCCGCCCGTTTGTTGTTTACCTGTTTCATAATTCCGGCGAGCCACATTCCATTGCAGGAATAGCCTACATGGTTCTCTACAATAATATCGAGTTCATTTTTAATGCCATACTCGAGTAGCTTGCTGTACCCTTCCACCGCTGCAGCAGCAACCTCTTCGGAAGTTCCTGTTTGTTCCATGCTCCCCAGGTTCACCCGAATGGAATTGCAATCCAATAACTTTGCGGCATCCACCCATTTGTAGTGATTCTCCACGGCATGGTTTCTTTTGGATGTTTCCAGTTCTGCTATGTTTTCATCATCGACCATGATCAGGTTGTTCTTAACTCCGAGGTCGTCTGTGCGTTTTCTTAACTCCTTGAGGAAAGTTGCGTCACTTCCCTTATCGGCAAAGAACATGGATACATATTCCACGATGTTGATTCCAAATTCATTCTTTGCCCTTGCCGGGAAATCCAGTGTGTTATGTTTCCCTGAATAGAATTCTGAAGCAAAAGAGAATTGCGCCAGCGAGATATCATAGGACAGCTTCTTTTCGTCACGTGCGTAAAGGCTCTCGGGGATAGAGGCTGCCGCGCCTACACCCAGCGCACCCATGCCTAATTGTTTCATGAATCTTCTGCGGCTCTTTTCCATAGCGCTTTAAATAATTAATTCCTTGTAAGTTAAAAAAAAAACTACTTAAAAGTGGGTCAACTGGATTCGAACCAGCGACCTCCCCGACTCGTCGGGGCGCGCTACCGTATGAACCGTTATCTATATTTAGTTAACAACAACTCCCATTTGTTGCTCAGCATAGCGTTGCCCGGCAAATGATCCCTCCGGAAAAGCATCGCTGATGCGTTTCATATCGTCCTTGCTTAGTTCTATTTTAGCAGCCGCTAAGTTTTCATATAGCCGGTTTCTTTTTGTAGTTCCTATCAGCGGCAGAATATCATCCCCGCGATGTAGTACCCAGGCGATGGCCAGTTGTGACGCAGAGCAACCTTTTTCATTTGCAATCTGTTCCAGCAAAGCAACACGTTTCTTGTTGGCTTCAAAATTCTCACCGGTGAATCGTGGTGCATGTGCGCGGAAATCGGTTATAGCATACTTGCCTGTCAGCCCACCGGACAATAAACCACGGCTCAAAACACCGTATGCTACAATTCCTACTCCCAGTTCACGGCATGTATCCAGTAATTCTTTTTCAATCACGCGCGATGCTAATGAATACTCGACCTCCACGGCCGTTACAGGATGCACTTTATGTGCCCGTCTTAATAACTCAGGCGATGTTTCAGACAAACCCAGGTATTTGACTTTACCTTCTTTAATAAGATCAGCAATAGCACCCACCGTTTCTTCAATGGGTATTCCCGGATTGATTCGTGCAGGCTGGTAAATGTCAATGGCATCAACACCTAATCGGACGAGCGAATAGGCTGCATAGTTTTTCACTGACTCAGGTTTTGTGTCAATTCCTGAAAAACCACCTGTTGGAGTACGAACGATTCCGAACTTCACGCTGATTACCGGCTTCTCACTGTGTCCCTTCAGGGCCTCACGGATCAGCAGTTCATTATGACCCGTGCCATAAAAATCACCCGTATCTAAAAAATCAACACCCTTATCCAGTGCTGCTTTTATGGTTTCAATACTTTCAGCATCGTTACGGGTATCTTTAGATCCATAAAAATCGCTCATGCCCATACAACCTAAGCCGATGGCTGCCACTGTGGGGCCATTTTTACCAAGTTTTTTCGTATTCATAGTCATAAATTTTGAGTTCATTTTAATGAATCAAAAGTAGATTGGGGCAACGAGACCGGTAAGGTGAGGAAAAGGGAAAGAATGGTAAAAAGGCGGGATTATTTAGTGGCTTGTTTTCTCGTCACTGATCTTTCCCGATAGTTTTTCGGAGTCTCACCGGTGAACTTTTTAAAATACTTTGTAAAATTAGTGGGCTCCTTAAATGTAAGTCTGTAAGCGATATCGTTAATGGGCAGGTCAGTCTGGAGCAATAATGATTGTGCCTCTGAAACCAACCGTTCGTCAATCCAGGCAGAGACCGACTTTCCGGTTTCACTTTTGATGGTCTTGGTCAGGTGGTCTTGTGAAATATTTATTTCGTTGGCAAAGTTTTTTACTTCGAGGGAAATTCCCTCCCTGCCTTCCGCAATGGTTCTGAAATGATTATCAAGTGATTGCTTGAACAGTCTTACAATTTCACCCGAACGGTTTTCCAAACTCACTATGTGCTGATATTTTTTCAGCAATTCTTTTACTTTTAAAAGCAAGGCAAAAAGAAAGTTTCCAATGATCGGATACTTGTAACTGCTATCACTTGAGTATTCCCTGTAAATATTCTTATACAGCAATTTCAAGTCATCAAAAACTTCCTTCGGGGGATACATCACAGGAACAGTTTCCGCCAACAAAAATGGGAACTCTTTGAACAGGTCGCCTGCATGAAATTGACGCAGAAATTTTTCTGAAAAAGTGATCATATAGCCGTGTGAATCCTTTAGCAGGTTGAAAGACTTCAGATGGCCAGGCAATGTGAAATAGAATGATCTGGGCTTCAATTCGAATTGGAGGTTGTCGATCTTATAGCTGCCATCGGCATCTTCGATTAATAAGAATGCAAAGTAATTGGTCCGGAATGACAGAGATTGGATGGGTGGTTTTCCGTGGAGCCCCTTCAAAGGATTGATAGTGAATTCTTCGTCCTGCTTCAAAGAAAGACCAATGGACTTAAAAAAAGCGGCAAGCGTTTGAAAAATTTCCTTATTACTTTGTACCGGGGCTTATGCTTTTTTCAATTTCTTCTTCATTCCTTCTTTGTCTATTACTTTCCCCTTAGATTCAGCCAGGTTGCGTCCCCACCGGGCGATCTCTTCCAGCATGGGAATTAGTGACTTGCCGAAATCCGTAAGAAAATATTCCACCCTGGGAGGGACTTCCGCGTAAAGTTTTCGGCCAACAATGCCATCATTCTCCAAGTCCTTCAACTGGAGGCTTAGCATTTTCTCGGTGATGTTTGGAATTAACCTCCTCAGTTCAGAGAATCTTTTTTTGTCTTTCCGCAAGTACCACAGCACAACCGTTTTCCATTTTCCGCCAATGTAACACATGGTCACATCCATCGCGCAGTGAAATTCCTGACCGTTCAGCACGATTACCTTCTCCTTATTATCGATCACCATAAATTTTTTTTCTTAAAAAAAACTCCATTACAAACGAATTCGTCAATTGCGTCAAAAATGATAGTAAGTGTGTTCCTTAACAGCTATTGAAAAATGTATTGGACACTTCTACTTTTGAGTCACTATCAAAAAGATAGTAGGTGACAAAAGTAAATAAAAACCATCAAAATTTTTAAAACTATGAAGATCGCTGTATTTGGAACCGGCATTGTAGGGCAGGTAATGGCCAATAGACTGGCTGGCCTGGGACACTCCGTAACCATCGGTACCCGCGAAGTGGCAAAGACTCTTGCCCGCACCGATAAAGACCCTTACGGGAATGCTCCTTTCGGAGAGTGGTATAAACTGAATAAGAACTTAATCAAACTTGACACTTATTCAGAAGCGGCGGCATCGGCAGAGATCATTTTTAATTGCACCATGGGACAGGGATCGGTCGAGGCATTGAAGCAGGCTGGCAATGCCAATCTAAAAGGGAAAATCATCGTTGATATTTCCAATCCTTTGGATTTTTCAAAGGGCATGCCTCCTTTTTTATCACCGGGAAACACGGATTCGCTGGGCGAATTGATTCAGCGTACATTCCCTGACGTAAAGGTCGTGAAGACCCTGAACACCATGAATTGCTATTTGATGGTGAACCCAGCTGCCCTTCCCGGTGATCATAACGTGTTTGTAAGTGGCAATGATGTTAGTTCAAAAACTATGGCCAAAGAAATCCTCAAATCATTCGGTTGGAAAGAAAGCAATATCATTGACCTTGGTGATATAACTACAGCAAGAGGAACAGAGCAATTGCTTCCGATTTGGATTCGTCTTTACGGTGCATTGCAAAATCCAATGTTCAATTTCAAAATTGTTGTTGGGACTCCTCCCAAGATGTAAGTGGTAACTCTCGACCAGCGTATGTCAACGTAATGGCGAGTGGTTTAACGAAATGAAAATGTATGTTTAAGCTACACTACTTCATAGCGTTTGCCGGAATATGGGCCTTGGGCAATGGTGTCCTGCATGACATATTTGTATTAAGAGAGGGCAGGCCATTTGAAAAGGAATTGATCCGCTTGTTGATTGATGGCCACATACTGATCTTCTCAGGTATAATCTATTTGCTCTGTTATAATGGAATAAAGGAAGGAGGATCATTGGCCTACCTGGTTTCCATCGTAATCGCCTTATTTCTTTTGGGTTACTGTGGACTGATCTTTAAAATACTTCCAGCGATTGGGATGATATTAATTAACGCTATTGCATTGGTGTGGCTGATCATTTCGTACAGATACTATAACTAAGCGTGTCAAAATTATACTTTTATGAGAATATCCTTTGGAAAACTTGTATTGTGGCCTGATGGAGTGCCACCTTTTTGATTGCAGAACGTCAAATAAGCGAACGTGTCGAAGAACCACATCATGATATGACAGCTAAAACTAATACCCCATTAATTGTTAGAATCTCCATCGGGCATTTCCAGCCTGATCAGTTAGAAGT
>Ga0184629_10001006_pt1 | contig 11864 bp, 11 predicted proteins | sample PLM4_32_b1_FD_133158 | JGI IMG/M metagenome (GOLD analysis project Ga0184629, IMG submission 133158) | Groundwater sediment microbial communities from an aquifer in East River, Colorado, USA - PLM4_32_b1 | ecosystem: Environmental > Terrestrial > Soil > Riparian zone | place: USA: East River... | reverse complement strand
TCCCTATTACTACTATCCGCGGGCAGGCGGCGTGCCGGCCGAACCGACGGTCTATATCGAGCGCGGCGATGCGTATTCGCCGCCGGAGCAGTCTCAAGGTTACTGGTACTACTGCCCCGAGGCCAAGGCCTACCACCCCTACGTGAAGCAATGCGCCGGGGGCTGGCAACGCGTGTCGCCGACGCCTCCAGGCGGATGAGGCGTGAATCGTGACTCGACGCGGAGACCTGCAATGAATCTTACATTACGGATTTTATCCATCGCGGCAGTGCTGACGCTGGGCGCGTGCGTGACGGTGCCGAGCGGCCCCAGCATGATGTCGCTGCCGGGTACCGGCAAGAGCTTCGACCAGTTCCGCGCCGACGACTTCGAGTGCAGGCAGTACGCCAGCTCGCAGGTGGGCGGGACGACCCCCAACCAGGCTTCCGCTGACAGCGGAGTGCAGAACGCCGCGATCGGCACGGCGGTCGGCGCCGCGGCGGGCGCCCTCATCGATGGCAGCAGCGGCGCCGGTGTCGGCGCCGGCATCGGCCTGCTGTTCGGCACCCTCGCCGGCTCCAATGCGGCTAACGCTTCCTCGTACACCCTGCAGCAGCGCTATGACATCGGCTACACCCAATGCATGTACGCCAAGGGCCACAAGGTGCCGGTATCGGGCCGCTTCGCTGCGGCGAACGAGCGGCCCGCGCCGCCGCGCTATAACACGCCGCCGCCCCCGCCGCCTTCCTACCAGGAGCGGTGACGAGGGTTGCGTGACAAGTGACGAGTGATAAGAGGCCTGCGGATACGCGGGCCTCTTCTACTTGATCTTCCCTCCGCGGCGCGTCACGTGCTGTCCTGAAGCTTTCTTGTCTGCGACAGCGACAACAGGCCGCCGCACACCATCAGCGCCGCGTTGATCCAGAATACCGGCGGCAGGCCGAGCGCCGTGCCCACGACCCCGAATACGATCGGCCCCGTCACGCGCACGAAGTTATTGGTCGTCAACCGCAGTCCCAGCGTCTGCCCCGAGCGTCCCTCCGTGGAACGGCTGTACATCAGTATCACCGTAAGCGGGATGCCAAGCCCCATGCCGAGCCCGAAGAAGAAGGCAATCAACGCGAGGAGGATGGCATTTCCGGTGAGTGGCACCAGCGCGTAGCCGATCGCGGCTGTAAAGAAGGTCCAGGCGAGGAGCTTTTCCGCCGTCACCCGCTTGACCAGGCGCGCGAGAAACAGCCGCACAATGAAAGACGCGACCGCCAGAGTCGCCAGGACTGCGCCAATCGCAGACGCCGACAGCCCGTTCGCGTGCCCGTATATCGGCAGGTAGAACTGAAAGATGTCCTGGCCGAGCTGCACGATCCCGCTGGTGAGGAGCATGAGCCATATCGTGCGCTCTCCCAGGGCGCTCAGCGCGCCCGGCCCCCTTGGGACCTGGCGATTTCCGCGCGGGAACAGGCCGCCCCAGATCACCAGCAGCGCGAGCGCGATCACGGATAGCGCGGCGATCACGAGGCACGCCACCGCGTGCCCCACGTAGTCGATCGAGATCCCTGCGATCAACGGACCGAAGAAATTGGTCAGCGAGCCGGCCAGGCTGAAGCCGCTGAAATTCCGGGCCTGATCTTCCGGCTTGCTCATGATGCCGATCAGGTTCTGCAGCGTGACGTGGTAGAACGCCAGCGCGAGCCCGTTCAGCGCCGCCGCCGCGTAGAGTGCCGGCAGCACGCTGAAGAAATACGGGAGCGTGAGCGAGACTCCGCCGCAGACGGCGGCGAACAGCAGCAGGCCGCGCGAGCCGCGGCGGTCGGCCAGCGCGCCGATCGGCCACGAGAGCAGCAACGGAAACAGATAGAGCAGGCCCCCGATCACGCCAACCGCCGAAGCCGGGGCGTCCAGCTCGAGCGCATAGAGCGTGAGCAACACGCGGGCCGCGTTGGCGCCGAGGAAGTTGAAAAACGTCAGGGCCAGCGTGAGGCGGATCGCCACGTGCCCTCGGTCACATTCCCAATATCCGCCCGATATCGGAGAGGTACTGGCCCGTCTTGAGCCCCTTGGCAACGGCGGCGTCGATCGCCTCTTCGAGCACCACGCGCACACCATGCAATCCGTCGCTGACCCAGTGATGCCTGCGGATCGGCGAGTTGAGAACGTTTTTCAGTGTTTCCACTTCGTCGCGCAGGCGTTGCACGTCCTGCGAGCCGCTTGGCAGCTTTGCCAGGTCCCGCTCCAGCGCCTCGACCAGCCTGGTTACTTCCTCGAGGTCGATTTCCTTGACGGTGTCGTCTCTTCCTTCACCCTTCGCCAAATTGAGCCTCCGTTACGAACCTGCGTTGCGCCCGCGGGTTACCGCTCGCCCCAGAGGGCTCCCCATGCAGAAGATTACTATCGGTGACCGCCAACCGCGCACCCTCGGCCTTCGCCGGCCGCCCGGCTGCACGATTGACGGAAGCCGGATACCAAACGGCTTGCATCGCCGCAGGCCGTTCCAGCTCGGGGGATAAACGCTGCCCTACTTCGCCTGCAGCCGGAAAATATACTCCGTCAGCGCATGACAGCTGGCGCAGTTCGAGTCGTACTCGCGCTTGCCGAAGTCGACCTGCATCTTTTTTGCAGCCTAGGTGGTAGTTTTCGTGAATCTTACAGTCACCGCCCGCGCGGCAAAATCGGTGACGACGTTGACCACAGCAGGCTTGCCGTTCTTGATCGCGTTTTTCGCGCGGTCGAGCGCCGGACGGATGTCGTCCGGGTTCTCCACGTATTCCCCGTGGCAGCCCAGATCCTTCGCCATCAGGTCGAAGCGCGTATAACCCAGCTCGCGCCCCGGTTTCTCCCGCTTGGGATCGGCGGTCCAGCCGCCATTCAGGCTGATGACGACGATGACCGGGATGTTGTGGCGCGCGGCCGTGTCGAGCTCGAGCGCGTTCAAGCCGAACGAGCCGTCGCCGTGCAGCACGACAACCTGCTGCGCGGGCTTCGCCACCTTGGCCCCGATGCCGAATGGCAGGCCCACGCCCATGGTGCCGAAGGTGCCGGAGTTGATGCGGTGCCGGGGGAAAAATGTCGGGATCGACTGGCGCCCATAGTTGAGGATTTCCTGGCCGTCCACGACGAGTATCGCATCGCGATCGATAAAATCGCGGACTTCCTTGCACAGGCGCAGCGGATGGATCGGCAGCTTCTCGGTGAACATCGCCCGCTCCTGCTCGGGGCGCTTGGCCGCTTCGACTTCTGCGAGATGCTTGCGCCAGTCGGAGAACGTGCCCGCGTCTACCCGCTTGCCCGCGGCGGCGAGTAACTGGAGCATCACGGCCCGCGCATCGCCCACGATGCCGAGGTCCACGCGCTGGCTGCCGCTGATCTCGTTCGGGTCGATGTCGATGCGCAGGACCTTCGCCGAGGCTGAAGCGCGAGGAGGTTCCAGCTGGTTGAATATGTAATTGAGACGGGTGCCGACGACGAGGAATAGGTCCGCCTCCCGCAGCGCCGTCGACCGCGCGTTCAGGAACGCGTGCGGGTGGTCCTCGGGCAGCACTCCGCGGCCTTGCGGGGTGGTAAAGATCGGCATGCCGGTCTCTTCCACCCACTTCCGCAGGGCTTCGGCACCGTCGGACCAGAGCACTCCGCTGCCCGACAGCACGACCGGCCGCTGCGACGCCGCGAGGAGCTTCACGGCTTGTTCGATCAGCACGGGATCGCCCTGGGGCTTGTTGCGTTGCAGGGTCCGCGACAGATCGGGCCAGCGCACGGCGGATTCCTCGACCTTGTCATACAGCACATCGGCGGGAAGATCGAGGTACGCCGGCCCCGGCTTGCCCGCGATCGATCGCCGGAATGCGAGGTCGATCATTTCCGGAATCCGGCGGGTTTCGTAAACGCGGTCCGCCCACTTGGTCACGGGCTTCATGACCGCCACCTGGTCGATTTCCTGGAAGGCACCGGTGCCGTAGCCGTTGATCGGACTCGCTCCACCGAAGGCAACGACCGGGCTGCAGTCGATCAAGGCGTTGGCAAGGCCCGTCGTCAGATTGATGGCGCCGGGACCGGAGGCCGCCATGCACAGTCCCGGAATATTGGTGACCCGCGCGTAAGCGTGCGCCATCATCGCGGCCGCCTGCTCGTGCCGCACGTCGATGCCGCGTATGCCCTTGGCCATCGTGCACGTCAACGTGTCGTTGATGGGTCCGCCCATGATGAAAAAGAAAGTGTCGATACCGAGGCGCTTCAGCGTCTCAGCGACGAGCTCGTTGCCACTGATCGTTGTCATGTCGAGAGCATCCGGTGGAAGGATAAACAGCGGGATTCGCGGCGCATCAGCCCTTGCTGGGTTGGATCGGGGTTTCCCTGACATACTCTTTGATTTCTTCCGCGCTCAATCCCAGCCACTCGGACAGCACCTCTTCGGTATGCTGGCCCAGCAATGGCGCGGACTTCACCGGCACCCGGGAGCCGGACATCTTGACCGGCCATCCCGGTATCGCGAACTTGCCGCGCGTCGGATGATCGACCGTCGCGAACATGCCGCGCTTGCGCAGATGCGGGTCCTCCATGAGCTCCTGCGTATCGAACACCGCCCCGGCCGGCACGCCATCGTTCTGCAGCGTTTCCATTGCCTCGACCTTGGTGCGTTGCGCGCACCACTCACCGACCAGGGCATCGACCACCTGCGCGTGCTTGACGCGCAATTTCGGCGTCGCGAATCGGGGATCGTTCGCCAGGTCCTCGCGTCCCATCAGCTTCAACAGCCGTTGCCAATGCCAGTTTCCGGCGCGCGTGGAGTAAACCATGACGTAGTCGTTGGGACCACCCGGCTTGCACCGGTACAACTCGCTCGGCGCGGCGGCGCCAAGCGAACTTTGATTGCCCGTGCGCTCCACCGGCTTGCCTGTCATCAATTGACCGGCGAAGACGATACGGTTGAAGTTGATCACCGAGTCCTGCATGGAAACCTCTATCCGCTGACCGCGACCGGTCACATGCCGCTGATTCAGCGCAGCCAGGATGCCGATCAGGCAATGCAATCCGGCGCCCGTATCGCCAACGTGAGGCCCCGGCCTCAGAGGGGGCCCTCCCTCCACGCCGGTGATGGCGAATGCCCCGCCGACGGCCTGGGCAATCATGTCGAAGCTCAGATACTTGGCGTAAGGGCCATCGGGAGCGAATCCCTTGATCTGCGCATAGATCAGCCGCGGGTTGAGCTTCTGCACCACGTCGTAGCCAAACCCCAGGCGCTCGATGCCGCCGGGCGACATGTTCTCGATCATGACATCCGCTCCCTGGATCAGCTTCGTCAGGATGTCCTTGCCACGCTGCGACTTGAGGTCGCACACCATGCTGCGCTTGTTGGCGTTCATGATGATGAAATAATAGGAATCGAGGTCGCCCCGCTCCGTGGATGCGAAACGGCCGTTTTCCCCGTTCTGCGGTTCGACCTTGACGACATCCGCACCCAGCCAGGCCAGCGATTCGGTGCAGGACGTGCCGGCTTCGTACTGGGTCAGGTCCACGACTTTCAGCCCGGCCAGCGCCGTGTTCATAATCGGTTTGCCCGCCTGATTCATGTTTTGCCTTTCCCGCATCGTTTTTCCCTACCCGCGGACGGAAATACTGCGAGAATGGATTCTAACTCTTTCCTGCCTGGGGAATTCCGTGCATAACGCCGCGCAATTGATGGTGATGCTCGCGATCGCCACCATCTTCTCCCAGGTGCAAGCCCAGCCGCGCACGGTTGCCGGAGGGGATTACCCGAGCAAGCCGGTGCGCTGGCTGGTGGGGTTCGCCCCGGGCGCATCGAACGACATCATTGCGCGCGTCATCGCCGTCCACCTTTCGGACTCGTTTGGCCAGCAGGTTATCGTGGACAACCGCGGCGGCGCAGCCGGCATGATCGCTGGAGAGACCGTCGCCAAGGCGGCGCCGGATGGCCATACCATCGTGATGTCGACCGGCGGCCCGAGCGTGTTCGGTCCGATGCTGACGAAACGCGCGCCCTACCGCGTGGAAGATTTCGCCCAGGTTGTCATGATCGGTTATACCCCGCTCATCATCGTCGCCCATCCGGCGTTTCCGCCGCGCAACCCGCGCGAAATCGTGGATTACGCAAAGGCGAACCCAGGCAAAATCAATTGGGGGTCGTCCGGCACCGGCGGTTCACCGCACTTCGGATTGCTGGTGATGCAGGCGGCCACCGGCATCGACGTGACGCACGTGCCCTACAAGGGTTCCGCCCCGGCGTTGATCGATATCGTGGCCGGCCAGATCCAGGCCATGCACACCTCGGTGCTTTCCGCGGAAGCCCACATCAACAGCAAGCGGGTGAAGGTGATAGGCATCGCCAGCGCTAAGCGGCTGGCTGCGCTGCCGGACGTGCCCACGTTTGCCGAACAGGGCATCATCAATGGCGAGTCCGTAGTCTGGTTCGGCATCGCGGCGCCCCCGGCGACACCGCGCCCAATCGTGCAAAAACTCAACGCTGAAGTGAACCGCGTCCTGAATAACCCGGATGCGGTCCGCCGGCTTCAGACCCTCGGCCTCGAAGTGCTCGGCGGCTCCCCGGAAGACGCCGAGCAATGGGTAAAGCGAGAGGCGGCAAAGGTGACGCAGCTGATCAAGCTCGGCAAGCTCCGGCCGGAATAGCTGAACGGCGGGATATCGGCCGCATTTGCTATAATCCGCTTCCTTTTTTGCGCCCGTAGCTCATCTGGATAGAGTACTTGGCTACGAACCAAGGGGTAGGGGGTTCGAATCCCTCCGGGCGCGCCAGATTTCACGCAGATAGGCCAGCTGACGCTGGCCTTTTTTGCTTTAGAAGTGACGAATAAGGGTGACGAGGTGCGGGTGACGATTAAGGGCGACGGTCCACCCGTTATCTTGAACCGACGTTTCTAAGCCCCTTCTCCCGTCACCTGTATCTCGTCACTGTTCATTGCCCTTGAATGCCCATCTCCTTGAGCAGCCTGGTCCACCTCTTGAGTTCGGCCTTGATGTAAGCCGCAAACGGCTCTGACGGGACGTAAACGACCTCGAGGCCCTGGCTCGACAGGCGGTCTCTTGTTTCCGGAAGGGCCAGGATATTGCCCAATTCTCCGTTCAGCTTTTTCGCGATCGAACCGGGTATCCCCGCAGGTGCGAACACGCCGTACCATTGCGAAACTTCGAAACCCGGCAGCCCGGACTCCGCGATCGTCGGTATTTCCGGGGCGATGGACAGGCGCCTCGCCTCGGTCACGCCGAGCGCGCGCAGCTTGCCGGTCTTAATGTGCGGCAGCGCCGTGGAGATGGCCCCGAGCGATAACGGTATATGGCCGCCGATCAGCGCGACGATGGCATCACCGCCGCCCTTATAGGGCACGTGGGTCAACTCGACACCGATGGTGCGCCCGAAGAGTATCCCCGCGATGTGCGATCCCGTCCCCGAGCCGGGCGAGGCAAAGGATAGCTGGCCCGGCCGGGTCTTCGCATGTTGGATCAGCTCCTGGACCGACCGAACGGGAAGCGATGGATTGACAGTCAGTATGATCGGGGACACCACGGCCTGCGAGATCGGCGTAAAGCTCGCGAGCGGCTCGTAAGGGGAAGGCCCGGTCTGCGTCGCGGGACCGATGGAAAACTGGGTCGAGGAACCCATCATGATGGTGTAGCCGTCCCGCGGCGCCTTCGCTGCGATCTGCATGACGATCGCGCCCCCTGCCCCCGTGCGGTTGTCCACGATCACCTGCTGGCCCCAGCGTTCGCCCAACTTCTGCCCGAGCGTGCGCGCCGTCAGGTCCACCGCGCCGCCCGCCACGAACCCCACGAGGAAGCGGATGGGCCGGCCCGGGTAGTTCTGCGCCGACGCCGCGCCCGGCGCGCCAAGCAGGAACAGCAATACGGCCAGGCGTCGCAACAGCATGCGCCCTCCCCAAGGCGGTCAAACCTTCCTTGCTCCTTTCGCGCTTTTCTTCTTCACCGGCGCGGCTGCCGCCGCCGGGAGCGGGCCCGGCACCCACGTTTCATGGAAGTTGTTCGGGTAGGGATACCAGAGGGAACGGTAGCCCTTGACGTCGAGCGATACCTCGACAACGATCACCGTCGGTTTGCGGTTGTCGAGGGCGCGGCGCAATGCGGGTGCGTACTTCGCCGCCTGGGTAACATGGATCGCGGCAGCCCCCATCGATTCGGCCCACTGGCACAGATCGGGGTTCCACAGTTCCTTGGCTCCCACCTTGCGGTAATCGCAGAACGCCTCGCGGCCGTAGAGGCGGAACATCAGCTCGCGCTCGATCTGGAGCGACCGATTGTTCAATACGACCCAGACGATCGGCAGGTTCTGCTCGACCGCCGTTGCGACCGCGGTGCCGCCCATGATGAACGAGCCGTCTCCGATCAGGGCCAGCGCCGGGCGATTGCCTTGCGCGATGCTCGCACCGATGATGGCCGAAGCGCTCCAGCCCATGCGATGGAAGTATCCATTGTGGGCGATGTGGCGGGAGGACGTCTTCAGGAATGGCGGTGCGAAGCTCAGCAAATGCCCCGTGTCGAACAGGATCGGCATTTTAGGGTCCTTCGCGGCCACGACCTCAGCGGTGTCGTGGCAGATGCGGGCGTAATGCAGGGGCGAGATGTCGGAGTGGCGCTGGTCGGCCACCGAGTCTTCCCACGACTTCCGCTCGTGCGCGATCTCCTTCAGCCAGTCACCGCGCTCGCGAACGCCCGCCTTGCGGGCCGCTTCGGTCAACGCCTGCAAGCCGAGCCGCGCGTCGCAGGTCAGCGCAACAGCCGTCGGGTAAGCCCGGCCGAGCTCCGTGGTATCGATGTCGAGATGGATCAGGCGCGTGCGGGCCGGAATGTCAAACAGCGTCCAGCCTCCGGTGTCGATGTCGCTGAAATGCGTTCCCACGCCGACGACGACATCGGCGCGGCGCGCGGCCGCGTTCCCATGGCCGGTACCCGCGCGGCCGATGCAGCCGACGGAAAGCCGGTGCCCTTCCGGGAATGCGCCTTTGCCGGTGGCTGTAGTGGCGACCGGAATTCCGGCCGCCTCGGCAAAGCTTAGCAATTCATCCCAGGCCCTCGCGTTATGGACGCCGCTGCCCACGGCGATAAAGGGGCGTTTTGCCGATTTCAGCAGCGCGGCTGCTTTCTTGACGCCGTCCGGATCGGGCGCAGGCGGATGCCACTGCATCCACGGCCTGGGATCGGGCAGCTTGTCCGTAATCAGCGTGCCCTGGATATCGAACGGAATCTGGACGACCACCGGGCCGGGACGCCCGGAGATAGCGGTGTGGTAGGCGCGCAGGAACATGTCGAGCGCATTGTCCGGGCGCGTCATCATGAAAGACTTCTTGGTGATGGGTTTCAACACGGCCACCCAGTCCTCGGGGCCGTAGCGATAGGCCTCCTCGATCCCGCCCCGGTCGAACCAGTGCGTCGCGCCTGCGCTTGCGATCACCACGAGGCCGATCGATTCGTAGAAGGCCGTGGCAATGGCGGGAACGATGTTCATGTTGCCGGGACCGACGCTGGTCGTCACGACGGGCAAGGGCCCACCGCGCCGCATGCGCCAGAATCCATCCGCCATCTGGACTGCGTGGTCCTCGGCCCGCGCCGGCACGCCGCGAATCCTGGTCTCATGCACCAACTGGTCCAGCAATGCCCAGTTGCCATGACCGTTCACGCCGAACACGACCTCGGTGCCCATCTTTTCCAGCAACTTGGCCAGAGCCCGTGCTACCGTGATTTGTCCCATCGTCAGCTCCTTTGGAGTCTTCCCTATTGTCCGTGAAGACGGCTACTCGATGCCGTGCGCAGCAAATACGGCTTTGGCCGCCGGCGTGGCCAGGTAGCGGGCAAATTGCTTCGCGCCGCCGGGATTGGACGCCGCGGTCATTGGCACTGCCACGTAGTTCGTATAGTGCTGTATCACCGCCGGCAGCGGACCGGCAAGCTTCAGACCCTGGTCGCGGAACATCAGAATTTCGATGATGGCGCCGAAGCCGATTTCCTTGCCCTTGCCGTTGATCAGGTGCTTCATCATCGCCGGGCCATTCCCGTAGCGGCTCGTCTTGGCCCGAATCCGGTCGAGGATCCCCATTTCAGTCAGCATTTTTTCGACGTAAAGCCCGCTCGAGGCACGGTTGTAGACCACCGACTCGGCATCAAGCACTGCATATTTGAGTGCGCCCACGCTGGACAGATCCGGCACCGGCGCTGTCTTGCGCACCACGACACCGATGCCAACGCGCCCAATCATCACGCGTTCCTGCCCGGCCACCGTTCCATCCCGCGCGAAGTCATCGACCGCCTCATCCGTCGCAATAACGACGTCGGCCACCTCCCCGCTGCCGATGCGCTTCCGGATCGCGGGCGTCGTCGCCCACGTAATCCTGACGTCCTGCCCGCTTTGCTCACGGTATGCCTCTACCGCGGCGATGAGTCCGGGCTCGATCGCCCCCGCGCTGAGCACATGGATTTTAGCGGTCAAGCGGCAAATATCGTCTTGCAGGTCGGCAAATCGCGAACGGATGGGAGCGTGTCGATAGCCTGCAGCATCTCGAACAGCCGCCCGGCCTCCGGCTCGGCGTGGGTCCGCGCCGTGCATTCGACGAACTTCGTCCACAGCTCTTCCGGGCTCATGGGATCGTAGGCGTGACCGCGGATGCGCGCGATTTCACCGCTGTCCAGAACCTCGCCGTTCCTGAGCCGTATCACGACTCTTTCCGTCGGCGAGTGTGACGGATCCCGGATGTCGTACTCGTCCACGGCGATGAGCTTCACCTTGGGGAAGAACGCCTGAACGTCGGCGCGCTGCACGATGGCGTCGGAGAAGACGTCCACCCCCATGCGGCCGAGTATGACCGCGGCGGCCATCGCGAACTGCTCGCTGAACTTGGCTTCGAGCCCGGTCTGCGGATTGTGATTGGCCAGGACGACGACCTGCCCCCTGCCCATGGTGACCTCGATGCCGGCGATGTCGTCGGGCCCGCGCCGGCGCCCGGCCAGCACCGTGACCGCGGTATCGAAGGAGCGGTGCGTGAAGTAGCACGACGCATGCTTCTTGACGCAGAGCGATTGCCAGGGAAGGTACCAATCCTTGCCGACTTTCACCGGCGAGTCGCGATCGGCGCTGGACGGTGAAAACGCGTTGAGGAATCCCTGCGGGTTCTCCAGGGTGTCGCGACCCGCCGTCATTCCGGCGGCAGCCAGGCGTGCCGAAGATAATCCATTACGGGAAGCCAGTCCCGCATGGTACGGCTTGGTCATCGTTCCAAAGTTCGGTGCCAGGCCGCTGGCGTGGCTCGCAGCAATCGCCAAAGCCGCCGAAGCACGCTCCGCAGAAAGACGATGCAGTACCGCCGCCGCAGCGGCAGCGGCGACCACTCCGAACACCGCGGTCGGGTGCCAACCCTTCTTATGGTGACTGGTGTCGCGCCGGATGAGCTCGGCCCAGACCTCGTATCCCGCGACGTAGGCCGTGATCAGATCGCGACCGCCCGACCCCAGGGATTCGCCCTCTGCCAGAATCGCCGGCACCAGCACCGCGCTCGGATGTCCGGTGAGGGAGTGGTCGTCGTAATCGAGCGCATGCGCAGCGGTTCCCCCCAGCAATGCGGCGTCGGGCGCAGAAACCTGGATCGAGGATAGACAAGCGCGCGCTTCGCGCTTGCCACCCGTCTCGACCAGCGTCCGCCGGACGATATCGACGACGGGCTCCGTGATGCCGACCATGATCACGCCGACGGTGTCGGTGAATGCGTTTCTGACCAGCGGCAATACGCTTGCCGGCAGTTGGCCGAACTTGATGTTCTCGAGGAACCGGCCGAGGTCGGCCGTCAATCCGGCCATGATCAGTCCGGACGGATGTTGGCTTCTCTGATCACGCGCGCCCACTTGGCCTCCTCGGC
>Ga0184629_10001005_pt1 | contig 11883 bp, 10 predicted proteins | sample PLM4_32_b1_FD_133158 | JGI IMG/M metagenome (GOLD analysis project Ga0184629, IMG submission 133158) | Groundwater sediment microbial communities from an aquifer in East River, Colorado, USA - PLM4_32_b1 | ecosystem: Environmental > Terrestrial > Soil > Riparian zone | place: USA: East River... | reverse complement strand
TCAAAGTAAACCTGCAAGGGGGTCAAAAAGAACATTGCAAAAAGGAGTGGTATAAAGAGGCGCACCACCCGTTCTCCAAAAAATGAAAGCACGGATCGCTTCCGTAACGAAAAATTTACGCCGACACCCGAAATAAAGAACAACAAGGGCAATCTCCACTGATGAAGCCAGATGATAAGCCGGTCGAGAAAGACAGCATGTTCGTCGTTTTTGATTTCCCAATTAAACGACACGAAAGGCATGGAGCAATGAAAAAAAATCAGGATCATAAAGGCCAGAACCCTGATCCAGTCAATGTAGTGTTCACGCTGTTGTTGTTGGATTAGCATGGGCAAAGTATTATGGTTTTTGGAAGGATGCAAACCCTGCCGAAAGGGTTGCATGGCGAAAATAATTTGATTCTTATTCGTAAGCAAGTAGTTTGCTTGCCAATGACGTTGCTTTTAGTTCGTCATTCTTAATTGTATAATAATGGAGACACTGAAGTGGCAACGGCTGGAAAACCAGATAACGGAAATATCTGCAGCCAGTAAGGGCAATTCGATTGCATTTATTTAAATTGGTTTCTTACCTCACTTCTTATGTTTATCGGTCACTTCGCCGCAGGTATGGCTGCCAAAAAATTACAGCCTACCATTTCTCTGGGTACTTTAATGCTGGCCGCACAATTCCTCGACCTTTTATGGCCGACACTGTTATTACTCGACGTTGAACATGTTGTCATCGCACCGGGAATAAGCGAAGTTACTCCCCTTAATTTTACAGATTACCCAATATCACACAGTCTTGTGACTGTTCTCGGATGGGCTTTCATGTTCGGCATAGTCTATTATTTAATAACAAAGAACCGGAGTGGTGCAATTTTACTGGGCGGGCTGGTACTGAGCCATTGGATACTTGATTTGATCGTTCACATACCAGATTTACCTTTATATCCGGGTGACGCACCGAAAGTTGGATTTGGGTTATGGAATTCAACAGCACTTACAATCGTTGTCGAAGGAGCATTCTTTGTTATGGGAATATTGGTTTATATAAACACCAAAAAGTCTTTGGGACAAAGAGTCAACCTGCGGTTTTGGAGTTTGATACTGTTCCTGCTAGTTATTCACGTTATAAATTTCACCAGCCCGCCTCCGCCAAACGTCGCAGCCATCGCATGGGCAGGACATTTACAGTGGTTGTTTATACCCTGGGCGTGGTGGGCGGATAGGGTTAAATCATAAGTGACTTTAAGAGGGAGAAACTGTTCCCAAGAAGTATCTGCCTTAAACCCTTAACTATTTATCTTTCTTGTCCTGATACAAGCAATTTCTTCGTATGAGCGCCACCAGGTGACTCCAATCGCACCAGGTATACGCCGGCTGCAACGGAACACCCACTCTCATCTGATCCATCCCAGGTTTCAATATACTGACCGGGGAGGATGGGTCCGCTAAAAATTGTTTTGACTTTTTGTCCCATTGAACTGTAGATCACGATGCTCATTTTCTCCGAACGCAACGAAGAATACTCCAGTTGTACGTGATCTCGAAATGGATTGGGATAAATTTTGAGGTTGAAGTTATCCGGTTCGTCGACACCGGTTACAACGGTAATTTCTTCCCCTGAAAGCTGAATGTTATCAAATGAAAAGGAAATTCCCTGCAATGGCTGGTGTTCCGGAACAATTTCAAAACGATCAATGGCAGACCAGTCAAATTTTCCCTCCGGGTTAAACCAGGCATTGTCCCACGATCCTTTTTCTTCCATTTCTTTCAAAGGAACGCTCACATGATGCCATACCCCATCCCATGGTGCAAAAGTATTATCAATGGTTTTGCCCATTCGCCAGGGGTGGTCATCGTTGCTTGATTTTGTATCAATAAAGCGGATATCAAATTTGGCACCGGGAGAATTCCCTCTTACCCAAAATTCAAGGACATAATCATTCCCGGGCATTAATGAAAAATCAAGGTCAGGTTTAAAATCAAAACCTATCGGATCATATTGACCAACCCCGGTCCAATAAATACAATAGTCGCCTGCCTGCGGACTAGTATCCGAATAATAATCCAGTGTTCCGTTTCCCGCGGAACTGGACTCAACAATTCCCTCGGCAATAAAATCGTCGTATATCATTAAACCAGTTGTCCTCGGTCTTTTTATATAAGTTTTTTGTTCCGGTACAGCAAACTCCAATGCCTCCAGCAACGGAACATTTAGATCATAATCGAACAATTCATTTGAATCTTTAGTGAACAATCCAAATCCTCCGGTATAGTCCCAGATGGTCCAGGGAATTGCTTTTTCATTGAGATAACTCCGCACGGCAGCATACCACGCTATTCGATCAGTATTGGGGCTATTTGGAATATGTACTCCGAACTCTCCGCAATAAACAGGAACATCACGTTGATTGCTGAAATTAACAGCGACATCGAGCAATTGTTTTACTTTCGTAACTGTTCCGTCCGTTGGATAACTCTTCATCAGATCTTCAACCCATGTGCCCTTTAACGTATTCGGTACTGCTGGCATTGTTGATGAATTATACGGAAAAGGAACACCGCTTAACGGAACCATGGAAGGCTCTACCCAGCTTGCCCCCTGGTGTGTAAAAATGAAGGGATCGTAAAAATGAAAGGTATAGATAAGTTTTGTATCGGTGTAAAAGGGAAGCGTATTCAAATTGTTATAACTGTTATAATTCACACCTCCTACAATAATATAATGTTTCGTGTCTTGTGAACGAATGGCATCAATAACAGATTGCTGGATGGATCCCCAAAGCACGTCACTGATTCCATGTGGTTCGTTTAATACTTCATAGTAGACATGATCGGTGCGATCCTTATAATGCGCGGCCATTTGGGTCCACACTTTAACCAGGATAGGTCCTATGGCGGGATCTGTGGCAGCAGAAGGATCAAAGGTGTGGTTGTCCAGAATGAGGTGAATATCCAATTCCTCTGACCAGTCCACGGCCTGATCTAAAAAGGTAATGAAAATAGGATCAAGTGTGTAGTAGGGTTCACCGCTGGTCATGGCATGAAGGTTGATCGGAAGGCGAATAACATCACAGCCCAGGCTTTTGATATTCTGAAAATCTTTTTTGGTGAACTTCGTAAATTGAATTTGGCGCGCGGAGCCCGTCTGAAACCAGTTTGTGAGGTTAACACCTTGATGAAAAGGAACCTGAGAGGATAAGGAAAAGGGCAGAAAAAAGATAACACCCAAAAACCAGCTTCTAAAAGTTTTCTTCATACCCGGGATTTTAAATTCACATACTAATACAGAGTCTGTTTTTAAGGTGAAGACATCGTCATTGCTGCCTGCCCCGATCGTCATCGGGGAACTGAAGCGCAGGAATGACGGTAACCGTGAAACAATCCCCTACCTACAACATACGCACTTCGTAGCCAGCGGATCGCCTGCCTACCGGAAGACAGGCTTCGGTCGTACTTCCCTCCTGATGGCATCGGGATCGGAGGCTCCCTTACCATAACGACAGCTAGAAAGTTGCATGCCAATGATCGCTCTATACCAATGTAATTTAGTAATATTTTACAACCCTTTTTTGAGATTCATTGCTTTCTGAATAAGCATATCTGTCCTATATTTTTTATTTTTCTGATTTGAGAACAAACACTTAATCAATAAGAATTAAATTGTCCCTTGGATGTTGATGTTACTCCCTATTTACGAGGAGAATAAACATCACGCAAGTTGTGTTTGAAATTGATCAACTGACAATTAAAAAAACATTTTCTAATGAAAAATGATTTGGCAATTCACGGCGGAAAAAAAAGTGTAACGGCAGATTTCACCTGGCCTTTGTTTGATAAAAACGATATCCATGCTGTTACCCGAGTTGCACAAAGCGGGCAATGGGGAAACCCTGACTGTGGGGGTTTGGTGGAGAAGTTTGAAAAGGAGTTTGCTGAGTATTGTGGAAGCAAGTATGCATTGACTTGTGTGAACGGATCAGTTGCCTTGCGGCTTGCCCTCATTGCGTCCGGTGTTAAACCGGGTGATGAGGTGATCGTTCCCCCATACACCTTCATTGCTACAGCTACCATCGTTGTAGAAGCGAACTGTGTTCCAGTATTTGTAGATATAACGCCTGACACCTACAATCTTGATCCTTCCAAAATTGAGGCAGCCATCACCGGTAAGACTAAAGCCATTATCCCTGTGCACTTCGCAGGCCAGTCTTGTGCTATGGACAGCATTATGGAAATAGCCAGAAAGCATAAGCTTACCGTTATCGAAGACGCGGCCCATGCGCATGGCGGTGAGTACAAAGGAAAGAAACTTGGCAGTATAGGGCATGCAGGGTGTTTCAGTTTTCAATCCTCAAAAAACCTTACCGCTGGAGAAGGTGGACTGGTGGTGACGGATGATGAGAAATTATTTGATATGATGAATTCTTTGCGCAATGTCGGCCGGGTGAAAGATGGTCAATGGTATGAGCATCACTATTTAGGGTGTAATTATCGCATCACTCAGTTTCAGGCTGCACTGCTGTCAGAACAATTAAAGCGGTTAGACAAGCAAACTAAAACAAGAGATGAAAACGGAAAATACCTTAACAAACTGCTCGCGAAAATAGAAGGAATAACTCCACTGACCCGGGGTCATGGTGAGACGGTACATACCTACCACCTCTATATTTTCAGGTATGATAAGACCAAATTCGCTGGCGTTTCAAAAGCGGAATTCTCAGCCATGTTAGCAGCCGAAGGCGTTCCGTCGTTTATGGGCTATCCTAAGCCTCTTTATGAGCAACCGTTGTTTCAGCAGAAAAATTTTATGTGTTACGCTATTCCGGAATATGTGGATTACTCGACCGTGCATTGTCCTGTTGCAGAAAAAGCCTGTTATGAAGAAGCCATATGGATCTTGCAACATGCTATGCTCGGTACGCAGGAAGATATGGAACAATTTGCTGAAGCAATTAAGAAGATACAACGGGGGGTGGTTTGATTGGTTTAGATTAGATATTAGATATTGGATATTAGATATTAGATATTAGGTATAGGATATTATGATAAGTTTCATCATTATCATTGCTTTTGTTGTTGTGTTTTCGGTATTCTATTCGCGGCAGAGAAAGAAGAAAAAAGTTGGCGGCGAATTTCCCACTTCCTGGAAATTAATTCTGGAGGAAAAGGTAGTGTTTTATCATAACCTCCCATCCGAAGCAAAAAGTCGCTTTGAGCAAGACATCATACGCTTTATTAATAATGTGCGTATAACCGGAGTTCATACAGCAGTAGATATAACCGATAAATTATTAGTGGCCAGCAGCGCTGCGATCCCGGTCTTTGGCTTTCCGGAATGGGATTATACTTTTTTAGATGAAGTGCTACTTTACCCTGCCGCGTTCGACAGCAAATACACCATTGATAGCAAAGAAGAGAACATCACAGGTATGGTGGGAAGCGGGACGATGGAAGGGAAAATGATTTTGTCCAAGCCTGCCCTGCACCGCGGCTTCGATAACAGCACAGACAAACAGAACGTTGGTATTCATGAATTTATCCATCTCCTGGATAAAGAAGATGGTAGCATTGATGGCATTCCGGCCACCCTCCATGGAAAAGCCTATGCACTTCCCTGGATAGAACTTATCAGGTCAAAAACTTCGGAAATCATAAAAGGTCAAAGCGATATCAATGAATACGGCGCAACGCACGAGCGCGAATTTCTGGCGGTAGCAGGAGAATATTTTTTTGAGCGCCCGCAAATGTTGCAAAAGAACCATCCGGAATTGTATGCACTCCTGGCCAAGGCCTTTCAACAGGACACAGCAAATGCCATGAAAGTGACAGACCGCCCCCGTGACGAACTGCAGCGGAATGATCCATGTCCTTGTGGAAGCGGCAAAAAATTTAAGAAGTGCTGCATGAATAAAGTCGCATAAAATGTTACACACTTTCATGCAGCGTACGAAAACTTTTTTTACATTTGTACACATGATGACAACACAATTCCACATTGATGCGCAAGCAAAACTAAACCTGGTGCAGAAGCGCTATTGTTTGGTCCGGGATTGTATTCTTGATTAGATTCATTGTTAAATGATGAAATAAAGAAAGCCCGGGCCGAAAAGTCCGGGCTTTTTTACTTTAAAATCGGATGTATGACAACGATAAATATTATAGTAACCATAAGAAATGAATTGATCCGGGCTATTTCCGGATTGGACGGTTGGTTTGACTGTGAGGAAGCCATGTTGAATCATCGATCCTCCTCCGTGGGCTGCAGTGTTCGGGAATTATTGGAGCATGTAATGCTGACAAACCGTTTTCTGTTGAATTTTATCGATCAGGGGAGTGATAAGGCAATCGGGCAGAAGTATGTAGGCGACATTAGTGACTTGCTGAAAGACTATAGCCTGGAGAGCCAGGTGTTAGCCCAAAGCGGAATGCTCAAATCACTTGACATGACGGAGCAAGATCCTGCAGCGGCAACAGGAAAGGCCTCGTTACCTGCAGTGCGTCGGGAAATCAGGGAGCAATTGGACAGATGCCTGATACATCTTGAATTGTTAAAAAATGGGGAAGGGATATTATATAAAACCAGTATATCCGTTGACGGATCGGCGAAACTGGATGTTTATCAAAACATCTATTTGCTCGTGCTCCATGCCAGAAGAAATCTGGACCACCTTAACAAAATAAAAGCAGAATTCCAGAAGGAGGTGTCATGATGGATGCGTGTGAATTGCTGGGCTCATTTGCGCTTATAGGTTAAAGTCTTTGTAGTTGGATCTTGTTTAGAACAAAGTCCTTTAATCCCTTCGGATTAATAATCCTTATTTCATCGAGCAAGCCAAGGATAAAACGCGAAACACCCTCGAAGTTTGAAACCGGTCCGTGGAATTGATAGCCATCTTCTGTCTTTTCTATATAAGGAATAGATAAAGGAAATTCTTCCCGCAACAAAAGATAGGCACGGAGACTTAAGTGTAATGTAATCCAGGCATTTGAATCGCCTGTCATTCCGAAAATGTCTGCCTGGTTTTTTTGATGTAGCTCCTCAAATTGAAATTTCTTTTTTATTTCGATCACTTCACCGATCCTGTCGAGCTTGAATTGTTTACAAATTTTATCTTGTGTATCAAGTGAAATAATAGATTGGTAGTTATCACCAAATTGAATGGGCTCAACGAGCCTGTCGCGTATTTCATTACTATTGGCGGAGTGGTAGTTTTTTAAGATTACCTGATTCTTATTCTTGATACTTTCTGCCAATTGATCCACGAACTTGCCAAGCCGTGCTTTCACAAAAAGCCTGGGCATGCTATCGATCTCGGAGTTAAGAGAAAGTTTTTTGAGTAATAAATTTTTCAACGGATTGGCGTTGGTTCCCGCCAGGATCAATTTCTTGAGCAGGCGTGTCTCTTCAACGGAAAATTGTGCCTGCATTGGATCATCATCGGAGGTGATAATGAAGTACCTGTTCTCGAAGTCTTTTTCAATGAGAAAATCTACTTCTTCCAATAGATTCAGGTAGCGATAAATGGTGCGTTCACTGGTGTCAAACCGGTCAGCCAATTGTCTGATTGTCCAATGTCCTGATCTCAACACGGCAATGATCTGAAAGAGCCTCAGCAGCTTGGCTTGGGGAATGATGGATTCCGTTTTTTTGCCCTTAACCATTTTCTTCATGACGGCTCAAAATACCAATTTTATTGCACTCCGAGCGGTTTGACACAAGCTGTCAATGGTGCAACCTACATTCGATTCAAATATTAACCCCTATGGAAACACTTACGCCAGTCGCCTTGCTTGTGAAATGCCCGCATTGTGGCAACAAGTTTTCTCCGGAAGAAGCCATTGAGCACGATTTGCGGGCTCAGATGGAAAAAGAATTTGAGGCAAAGCTCAACGAAAATTCCAAGTTGTTAACGGAAAGGATCAGGAACCAGGAAAACGAAAAATTTCAGTCTAAGCTTCAGCGATTGGAAGAAGATCGAAAAGTAAAAGCGCTTCGGTTAAAGCAACTCGAGGACAATGCTTTTTTAGTGGAGGAGCGTGAACAACAAATAAAAGAACGGGAAGAACGGGTTGACCATGAAATGAAGAAAAAGTTGTTGGAGCGCGAAAAGATAATCAAGGAACAAGCAGAAAAAACGGCCCTGGACAAAGCACTTTTAGAAGTTCGCGAACGGGAACAGAAACTTGCCCGTGACCGTGAGACATTAGACCTGATCCTGAAAAAGCGAGTGGTGGAAGAGACAGAAAAGGCACGTGATGAAGAGCGTATGAAAAATGCCGAATTGCAGAAAAAATTAGATGACCAATCCAGACTCATCAACGAGATGAAGCGTAGAACGGAACAAGGAAGTATGCAAACTCAAGGTGAGGTGCAGGAGTTGGCCATCGAAGAATACCTGGAGTATACTTTCCCAAGAGACGTGATCGAGGAGATATCCAAGGGTAAACGAGGAGGGGATTGTGTTCACATTGTGCGGGATCATTACGAAAATGAATGTGGTCGTATTTTGTATGAGAGCAAGCGAACTAAGCACTTTAGCTACGATTGGATTGCCAAAGTGAAAGATGATATGCGATTGATGCAGGCAGACCTTGGTGTGATTGTTACGGAAGTTTTGCCGGATGGAATGACACGCTTTGGTGAAGTAGATGGAATTTGGATATGCACCTTTATTGAATTCAAGGCACTGGCGCTTTTATTCCGGCATAACCTGTCCCGTATAGGGGAGGTCCTGGCGTCCCAGGAAAATAAAGGCGATAAGATGCAGCTTATTTATCGTTATGTTACCAGCAATGAATTCAAACAAAAGCTGGAGGCAGCCTTTGAATCCTACCACGACATGCAGGAAGACCTTGTCAGAGAAAAAGTTCTTTTCACAAGCCAATGGGCTAAGCGTGAAAAGCGACTATTAAAAGCCATGGAAAACCTGGTGGCTTTGTACGGGGATGTAAGGGGTATAGCGGGTGGAGCTGTTCAGGAAATTAAGGCATTAGAATTACCCGAAGTGAATTTTATAGAAGAATAAGTTGGCTCAAGTGTATATAGCGCTTTGAAGGCAGCCTTTGCCGGCTGCTTTCTTTTTTTATTCAACGCAGAAACGTTGAAAAGGGCGCAGGTTTTGCGCAGTTCGTTTTTTCTCGATTGGTTTACTCAACGATGTAACAATTAATCTAATAATCGGACGGAACACAATTGACAAAACGTTTTCTCATAGTCAAGGTAGTCTCCATATACAATTCTTGATAGTAGTCTCATTTGTCCCGGGGAGAATTGTCGTTAATTATTTTTTCATTGTCTCCAATTTCTTTAGATCTTTCAGTAGAGAGCATGATCGTGCAAACAAATCAGTTGTGCCCTGATCATAGTTCCGCATTATTACAACTCCATATTTGCTGTTCTTTTCAAAAGCAAGTTGAGCCGTGTATCCCGAAACTGCCCCGCCATGCTCAACAATATTTATACTTTTGTCCTCGACTATAAAAAATCCCAAGCCATATTTATTTCCGTCCGATGCTTTTACCGTTTGCATGAGATCAAGAGTTTCCCCTTTCAGAAGGGAGTGGTATCCCATATTACACATCATAAATTTAGCTAAGTCATTGGGCGTAGAATAAATTCCTCCATTGGGAACTTTATAGCCTCGTCCAGCGTGTTCGATCTTCGGGGTTTCTGTATCAATTTCTCCAACTGTTTCACGACTCATACCTTTTGCGAGTCTTGCCGTTATGTCACCTGGTATTTGGAAATAAGAGCTGTGCATCTTTAGTGGAACAAATATTTTGTCTTTCACCAATTCAATAAATGGTCTCTTTGCAGCGCGTGACAGGGAGAGTCCAAGAATTCCGTAGCCAATATTTGAATAGCTGAATTTTTCACCAGGCCGGTTTTTAAAAGACGTTTTTGGTATGGATTGTATAATTTTGTCTTCCCAATTCTCAATTGATCCGGAGGCCGCGCCTTCTAATGCTGGTTCACGGATAAGTCCGGAAGTGTGCGTCGATAGTTGTAAAAATGTAATTTTCGTTAGGTCGGAATATTCTTGTAGCTTTTTGATCTCGGGCAAATACAATTCAATTGGATCCGTCAACTGAATTACCCCTTCTTCTACCAACTGCATCATCAGGAAGGCAGTAAACGATTTTGAAATAGAACCTGTCCGATAGATCGTGCTCGTGTCGGCTGGTGCCTTACGTTCTCTGTCAGCGTAGCCAATTGCTTTTGACCAAACTATTTTGTCTCCCTTGATAATCGCGGCGGAAATACTTCCGTCGATGTTGTCATTCCTTATATCTTCTTGTAGTTGCCTTTCAAATTCACTAACAATTAATTCAAAATTGCCAGTCTCCGAATTCGAGTTCACAGGTGGACTACAACCAAAAACCAGGAGACCTAAAATAATCGCTAAGGTACTCTTTGTCATAATTGACGATTGGTGAAAATTGTTAGGGTATGCCGGCACCGACGCGCGTCTAATCAGTGCTGGACTCTCTGAGCGCGTCATGTTCCACGAGCCGAAACGAAATTAAGAAAAGAACTCTTCATATCAACCGTACACCCCTGCATTGAATAAACACATTGTTGTGCGTTCGTACTATTGTCGTCCGCGTCATTCCATCTTTTTTATTTCTAATTCAATAATTGTAATTAATTCAGAAATGTATTCTTTCAATTTACTATTCACATTTATATAAATGCACGACCATATACCGCCATTCCAAAGGTAGCCCTCATACTCTTTTTTAAAAGTACCTATGTCTTTTTTTATTTGATTGTTTTTGTCATAAATTTTCAAGTCTGCAATTTCAATAATAATTTGCCCATTCGTCATTTCATCTGAAGAAGCTCCAGTTGTGCCTACATAAAGCGCCGAAGACATTGAAAAATCCTGGATGCCATATAACTTGGTCAGGGTCCCGGTGATGTAATAGTCGGCAGAATCTTTTTTATCTTTTACAACTTTCTTGAATGAATTTCTGATGTTTAAATGGTTAACAACCATACGACTAATTTGCTGTGCGGGTCTTTTATAGTGATTTTCGGAATTAATTAATACGGCTTTACCGTTATATTTAGCGTGCGTTCCATTTGTGAATAAAATACTATTACTAAAATCCTCTTTTCTTTTATCAGCCAATTCTTCAATATCGAGAATTATTTTTGAGAGCCCTTGGTCTTGATTTCTTTGGATGTCTTTTGTTTGGTATGCGATTTTAAATTTGAGCGCGCAACTTGAACATATGGTTGCAAGTCCCAAGATGATTATATTAATTTTCATAATCTTTGTTTTGTTAATATAGGTTAATGTCTGATGACCTACGCACAACGTTTGTGTTTGTGACGGCTTGGGGATAGGAGCGTCTGTTAAAGGACAGAGAATGACAACGCGACCAGTCCAAAGTGCCTGCCAGGCCGCAGCGTTTCGCGTAGGTGGGTCCACCGTTATAAAACTAAATAAAGAAACGAACACTCCATAACTACCCGAAACCACAGCTTACATAAATGCATTATTATCGCCATGTGCCCTATTTCTCCCACTTTGTAAGCTAGTCTTTCCATGGCCGTCAATCTGTCACTTCTTAGATTCTTTGTTTAGCAGACTGCATTTTCTAATCTTTACAAGATCTTTTTCAACCTATGAATTCGTTTTCATGTATTCTCTGCAGAAACTGGTCTTTTACTTGTTTAGTTATACTTACCGCTTGCAGTACCTCAACGGTTAAAGAAACTGATAAGATAAAACCCCCCAATATTATCGTAGTCCTCGTAGATGATTTGCGATGGGATGAATTTGGTGAGGCGGGGCACAATTTTATTAAAACACCGAACATTGACAGGATCGCAAAAGAAGGAGCCAATTTTAAAAATGCATTTGCGACTACACCCCTTTGCTCACCC
>Ga0184629_10001004_pt1 | contig 11883 bp, 9 predicted proteins | sample PLM4_32_b1_FD_133158 | JGI IMG/M metagenome (GOLD analysis project Ga0184629, IMG submission 133158) | Groundwater sediment microbial communities from an aquifer in East River, Colorado, USA - PLM4_32_b1 | ecosystem: Environmental > Terrestrial > Soil > Riparian zone | place: USA: East River... | reverse complement strand
TTAGTTGCTGAGACCGAAGCGGACGCTAATCTCCTGGCTGAAAAGCTGAACCTTAAAAATGAACTGCGCAAACAATTTGATTCCGACATCACGGAAGAGGCCATTGCCATGATTGAAGGAAATGAAGCATTACGTACCGCAAAATCAACCGTACTTTTTAAAAATACCTGGCACAAAGGGGTAATTGGCATAGTTGCTGCTAGATGTGTCGAGAAATATTATCGACCTACCGTGATCCTAACCGAATCGAACAACAAAATAACTGGTTCTGCCCGCAGTGTTCATGGCTTTGATTTATATAATGCCATTTTAGAATGCAGTGACTTATTAGAAAAATTTGGTGGCCATAAATATGCTGCAGGGCTTACACTCGATTTTGACAACCTTGAATTATTTCAACGCAAGTTTGAACAAGTTGTCTCCTCCTCTATCACGGAAGACATGCTAACACCGGTCCTCGAAATGGATATGCCGCTTCATTTTGATATGATCACTTCAAAGTTTTTGACCGTACTCAAGCAAATGGCACCTTTCGGCCCTGAAAATCAGCGCCCATTGTTTGAAGCGAGCGGTGTATATGTTTTCAATTCACTTTCTAGTTTTAAGGACAGGCACGTTAGGTTTTTGGCCGGACAACAAAAAAATGAAAATGTATTCCAGGCCGTTGGATTTGATTTGAGTGAGCATTACGACCGGCTTTCAAAAGGAGATCAATTCAAAATGGCCTTTACTATTGAAGAGAACACATTCAATGGAACAACATCGATACAATTGCGAATTAAAGATATTAAATTTCTTTAAGCATGGTTTTACGGGCTGAGCATCTCGTCAAAAAATACAAAACGCGTACGGTTGTAAATGATTTGTCTGTTCATGTAAAACAAGGAGAAATTGTCGGATTATTAGGTCCTAATGGTGCGGGCAAGACCACATCATTCTATATGATGGTTGGTCTGATTAAACCTAATGAGGGTCGTATTTTCTTAGATGATGAAGAGATTACACCATTGCCCATGTACCAGCGTGCCCGTAAAGGTATTGGCTATTTGGCACAGGAGGCTTCCGTATTTCGAAAGCTTTCCGTGGAGGAAAACATAATGTCAGTTTTAGAAATGCGTGAGTTCACCAAGCAACAACGCAAAGAAAGAGTTGATCAGTTAATTGATGAGTTCAGTCTTCATAAAGTAAGGAAAAATCTGGGGATGTCTCTTTCTGGCGGCGAACGCAGGAGAACAGAAATTGCTCGGGCGCTTGCCGTTGATCCTAGTTTTGTGCTGCTGGATGAACCCTTTGCAGGTGTTGATCCGATCGCTGTTGAAGAAATCCAATCTATTGTGGCTCGCCTGAAAAATAAAAATATCGGAATTCTCATTACGGATCACAATGTTGACGAAACTCTTTATATCACAGATCGGGCTTATCTGATGGTGGATGGAAAATTATTTAAGGATGGTACAGCAGAAGAATTAGCCAGCGATCCCCAGGTTCGCAAAGTTTATCTAGGCCAAAACTTTGAATTGCGCCGATCCAAGGTAACATCGCAGAATAATGATAATTGGCCAGACCCCTCAGAGTCCTTGTAAAATTTGTCTCTTCTTATTCATCTTCACAGGAACAATCAGTTCAAGTTTGTTACTTTTGAAAATCACGTAAAGAAACATGGGGCTGATCAACTCTATATTGACTTGGGTAATCCAAAAGCGTATTCATCAAATTGAGCTTTTCATTAAGTACCCGAATGAAGTACAAGAGGAGTTATTTAAAAAGCTTATCCAAACTGGCAGGCTTACGGAGTTCGGCAATCTTTATGATTTTTCCAGTCTTCAGACCTATGAACAATTCAAAGAACGCGTTCCTGTTCAGACCTACGAAAAGATTTTTCCATACATAGAACGTATGATGCGGGGCGAACAAAATATTCTGTGGCCCTCAGAGATAAAGTGGTTTTCAAAATCGTCCGGAACAACAAATGCGAGGAGTAAATTTATCCCGGTTTCACAGGAAGCTTTGGAAGACTGCCATTTTAAAGGTGGCAAGGATTTACTCTCCATCTACGTCAATAATTTTCCCGAAACAAAATTGTTTAATGGAAAAGGATTAGCCGTGGGAGGCAGTCATCAAATCAATGAATTGGATCCCACGGCCTCCTCTTATTATGGCGATGTTTCCGCTGTGATCATGCAGAACCTGCCTCCATGGGCGCAATTTATTCGTACGCCAAGCCTCGAAACAGCATTAATGGGAAATTGGGAAGAGAAGATCGAAAAGTTAGCGCGCGAAACCGCAAAAGAGAATGTAACCAATATTGCCGGTGTGCCGACCTGGACAATTTTGCTCATTCAAAAAATTGTAGCGTTGGAAAAGAAAAATAATATACTGGAGGTATGGCCAAACCTGGAAGTATTTTTTCATGGCGCTGTTGCTTTCGCTCCTTACCGAACCCTTTTTCAATCGCTGATACCCTCTGATAGAATGCAGTATTGGGAAACATACAATGCCAGCGAGGGCTTTTTCGGAATCCAGGATCAGAAAGATTCTGAAGAAATGTTGCTCATGCTGGATTATGGAATATTCTACGAATTCATTCCCACGGAAGAAATGGAAACAGAAAATCCGCGTGCCATTAGACTAAGTGATGTCGAGTTGGATAAGAATTATGCCATGGTCATTACTACCAACTCGGGCTTATGGCGCTATAACATTGGCGACACCATTAAGTTTACTTCCAGACATCCTTATAGAATAAAAATTTCAGGGCGGACAAAACACTTTATGAATGCATTTGGAGAAGAAGTAATCGTTGAAAATGCAGAGGCCGCCGTTACAAAAGCCTGTGAGTCCACCGGAGCAGTGATAGATAATTTCACCGCAGCTCCCATCTATCTTGAAGAGGGGAAAAAGGCCGGGCATGAGTGGATCATTGAATTTAAAGTACAGCCGTCAAATCTTGACGAGTTCTCGAGGGTACTGGATGAAACACTTCGTGCAATCAATTCTGACTACGATGCCAAGCGGGCGCACAACCTGGCGCTTATCGCTCCAATGGTCCACAGTGTAAGTGAAGGAACATTTTACAATTGGATGAAACGCAGAGGGAAGTTAGGCGGACAAAACAAAGTCCCAAGGCTGGCCAACTCGCGTGAATATGTGGATGACATTTTACAAATGATGAGAGAGGTATAGACGCCTTTGCGGTGATTAAAAACCTACTTTTTAACAATCTTATAAGTAGTCTCTGTTAAGATTTCCATCGGCACTTCCATATCCTCCGGAAGCAGACCACCTGCCAATAGAATCATCTTACCTTTAAGTTCAGAACGGATTTGCAGATCGATGGGCCAACCTGTCTTCACATTTACAGTTGACATCATCACCTGCTTTCCATTCAGATCGATCTTGGCCTTGATGCCATTAGGAAGATTTATTATTTTACCCATATCAGTCGTTGTATAAATTCCGTCTGCATTTACTTTAGCGGTTGTACCCGTCAGACTTACCAGGCTCCAAGAATTATCTACCTGAATAGGGAAATCCATTGGAAATGCATTTTTAGAATTCCACGTGTCGCCTTGCTTTACTTTCTTATCTGTATAATAAACCATAGCCTGCTCGAAGTTGTTCTTTAATGAACTTTTACCAAGCAGCTGCTCAAGAGATTGTTTCGTTGTGGCTAACGTATTTTCGTCTAAACCAAGTGAGCCTATATCAGACCATAAATTTTCTGCACCTTCCACATTTTCTACGACACCGGTTGTATTCAAGGTGATGATAAAAGACTTTTTCATCATTGACTTGAAAACCTTGTTTTGTACGCTTTCTCCCGGGCCTTCACTATCCATGGTTACTTCACCCATTATAGTTTTGGAGCTATTTTTAAGTGTAAGAAATTGTGTTTCTAACTTAGCGCCCTTGTCCGTAAGCTCTATAACCTTGAACTTCATCTCACCGGTATAACCATTCTCACCATTCTGCTCTGTACCCATAATAGACTGTTTTATTGTTTGCTTCGTGACTTGTGTCATCGTATATTCATCTCCAATCTTAAAAGTATATTCAAGCTTTACTTCCTTCACAGGAGTAATAAATCCCGAAGCAAGGAACAGGAGAAGTGCAAAATACATTGTTTTCATTTTTTTCATTAATAACTGTTGCGTTCAAAGAGGTTTCAAATACTATATCAGTACCACAAACTTAATTACATCTACTGCCGTATGACTCCTCTGAGCCACGCCGTAACGCTCCAGCGAGCGGTTTCCTCTACTAACGTTCCAACTTCGGCAGCCCGGTTTACTTTTTCTACGGTATAAAACGCTGTAGGCAAAATGTCTTTTAATTTATACAATAGTTCTTCCAGGCTGTCCCGCTCTAATACAGTAAACACCAAATTTTCATGTCCATCTGGTCCTTCTGCATTGACGTGCGTATACCTGAATCTTTTCCTGTTTAGGTATTCAATGAGTTCTTTGACTTCTTTCCGCGTAATGATTCGAATGATTACTTTTCCGTATGCAATGCGTTCTTCGATGATCATGCCAACAAAAATTCCCGAAGCGAATCCAGCCGGGTAGGCAACATAACAAATCCAGTTATCCAGGTGCTCAAAAATTTGCCGTATGGCCATGAGCCAGATGAATGATTCAAAAAAACCAAGCATCGTGGCAGTCCATCTTCGGCCTCCCAACACATAGATAATACGAATCGTATTGATCGAAACATCGGCGATCCGCGCTATAAAAATCAGGCATGGCAACAAGAGGTAGCTGAAAATATTTTGGGAGATGCCCAGGGTTTCCGTAAAAAAGGTTTCCATAGTTGCAAATTAATTATCTTCCAATGAACTCTTAAAACACTACCAAATATTTCTTATCCAAACAAGTCCTGAAAAACCTCCGTAAGTTTCCCGAACGATTTTACAGAAATTTTCGTCTTCTTTAAATCAATTCCCTTATGGCTAAACTTCGAAATATAGATTTCCTCAAAGCCAAGCTTTTCCGCTTCAGAGATTCGTTGGTCAATTTTATTTACCGCCCGAAGTTCGCCTCCTAAACCTACTTCTGCTGCAAAACAGATTTTCTCAGAAACAGAAATTTCCTCCATAGAAGAAACAATCGATATGCAAACAGCAAGGTCAATGGCTGGATCCTCCACCTTAATGCCTCCGGCCATGTTGAGAAATACATCCTGGGTTCCCATTCGAAAACCACAGCGTTTTTCCAGAACAGCCAAAAGCATATTTAATCTTTTTTGATCAAACCCTGTGGGTGTGCGCTGCGGTGTCCCATAGGAGGCCGGACTGACCAGCGACTGTATTTCAATTAACAAAGGTCTGTTTCCCTCTATTGTGGCTCCGATGGTTACGCCACTTAGCTGGCCATCCCGTTGAGAAATTAGAATTTCAGATGGATTAGAAACTTCACGCAACCCTGTTCCTAACATCTCATAAATACCAATCTCCGAAGTTGATCCAAAACGATTTTTTGTAGTCCGCAAGATGCGATACGCTAAATGACGATCTCCCTCAAACTGCAGCACGGTGTCTACCATGTGCTCCAATACTTTCGGACCTGCTAATAAGCCATCTTTTGTAATGTGGCCGATCAAGAAAACAGGAGTATTTGTTTCTTTGGCAAATTTCATTAACTCACCTGCACATTGTCGCACCTGTCCGATACTCCCTGCCGTGGAATCAAGCTGAGTAGAGTGTAGGGTTTGAATGGAATCGATAATAACGATGTTAGGTTGCGTAGATTCAATCGCCAGAAAAATGCTTTTGGTGTTAGTCTCCGTGAGAATGTAGAAGTTTTTTGAGGAGTTCCCCAACCGTTCGGCACGCATCTTAATTTGTTGCTCGCTTTCTTCGCCCGAAACATACAATACACGTTGAGATTTTAACAATAGACCGACTTGCAACATTAACGTAGATTTACCAATTCCCGGTTCACCACCAATCACCACTAGAGACCCGGGCACGATTCCTCCTCCCAGCACCCGATTTAATTCCTGGTCGATCGAATTTATTCTGATCTCCTCTGCCGTTTCAACCTCTTCAAGGGTTTTAGCCTTGAGCGTTTTTGAACGCGTTGATTCCTGGCGCCATTCGTTATTATTGCCTTCTTCCTTTACTATGATTTCTTCGGCAAAGGTGTTCCATGACCCGCAGGAAGGACATTTACCCAGCCATTTCGCCGATTCATAGCCACACGACTGGCAGAAAAAAGAACTTTTTGATTTTGCCAAAATTGAAAATAATCAAGTATAGAGCTGGTTACAGAAACGAGGCAACAAGTATTGATAAAATTGAAAACATTTTTCTATACTTACACCATCTAAACCTAAACTGTTGTATGAAGTTTTTAATTCCGGGGCTGCTACTGGCCCTCGTTGCTGGCTATTCTTATGCTCAAAAGGCACCCATCAAATTTGGAGAGATACCCATCGAAGATTTGAAAATGGTGCGCTATGATAAAGATTCTTCCGCATCCGCTCTTATTCTGGCCGATTTTGGTGAATCTTCTCTCATTTATAACCAAAGTGAAGGATTTAGTTTATTATTTGAAAGAATTACAAGGATAAAAATTCTTTCAAAAGATGGACTTGATTGGGCAACGTTCACTGTTCCATTATATCATGATGGTGGTGATAATGAAAAGATTTCCGGACTAAAAGCGGTCACCTATAATCTGGAAAATAATAAAGTAATAGAGACCAAACTAAAAAGTGATGCCGTTTTTAAAGAAAAGGTTAATGCCAATGTTGACATGATGAAAATAACCCTCCCGAATGTACGGGAAGGGTCAATTGTTGAAATCGCATATAAAGTAAACTCTGATTTTTATTTCAATTTTCAGGACTGGGAGTTTCAGAGTACAATACCCGTCAGGTGGAGTGAATACAGAGCTAACATCCCTGAGTTTTACAACTACGACAAATACATGCAGGGTTATGTTCAGTTAGTTGTAAATGAAACAAAGGCTATGCCTTCATTTATTACAATAACCTCAAAAGAGAGGCCTTCAGGACCGACCGGTGGAACGACCGAATTCAGTCAGGATAAAATAGACTATAAGGAAAACAGATCCCGCTGGGTAGCCCAGGATGTTCCCGCTTTTAAAGCCGAACCATTTATCACAACCCTTAAGGATTATATATCAAAAATAAATTTTGAGTTGGCGTATACAAAATTCCCCGGAGAGGCTGCAAAGCCTTATATGGGAAGTTGGGAAGACATTAACAAACTGTTTAGCAACAGTCCTAATTTTGGCAAAGAGATTACCGGTAATGCTTTTCTAAAAAGAACTGTTGAAGAGATAATTGCCGGCCTCACTACGCCTGAACAAAAAATCGGTGCCATTAACAACTATGTAAAGCAACAAATTGATTGGAGCGGTTCTAGTCAAAAATATACAGATACGCCGCTGAAAAAAGTGTTGGAGGATAAAAAGGGAAGTTCTGCAGAAATAAATCTAATCCTTGGGTCTATGTTAGAAAAGGCGGGCTTTAAAGTATTCCCGGTTTTAGTGAGCACCCGTGATCATGGTTTTGTCCGTGAAACTACACCCATATCAAGCCAGTTTAACTATGTATTATGCCTGGTAAAATTTGATGATAAACAGGTGTTATTGGATGCAACTGACAAACTACTTCCCACCGGAGTATTACCAGAACGCTGCCTCAATGGAAATGGCCTTGTGGTTTCTGAAGCGAGTGGATATAGTTGGGTAGCCCTCAAGTCACCTGTTAAATCCAGAACATATTACAATGCCGACCTGACATTAAGCGCAGGGGGCGAAATGAAAGGCAAAGTTCAGGCAGACCGATCAGGATACTATGCTCATTCCCATAGAAAAACGTTCCTCTCTAAAGGACAAGACGATTACGTGAAAGATTTTATTGGCACCCGTTCATGGGTGGTTGAAAAGAGCGAGTTTAAAAATGCCAAAGAAATATCCGAGGCTTTTAAAGAAGTTCATGAGGTTGTTATAAATGATCATGTGGTCTCTGGTGACGCCATGATTTATTTAAATCCTTTTGTCGTACTACAAGAGGAGGAAAATCCATTTAAATCAGAGCAGCGCGAATACCCGGTGGACTTTGGTAGTCCGTTGGAAAAATTATACATCTGTAAAATAACCATACCTGAAGGATACGCAATTGATGAACTCCCGCAAAGCCGGTTGCTTAAATTACCGGATAATGCCGCTAAATATACCTACAATGTTACGCAAACGGGCAACGCTATTATGCTCACCAGCAACCTTCAAATCAATACTAGTTTGTTTACTCAACTGGAGTATCCTGCTCTAAGAGAGTTCTACAATCAGGTTGTGGCCAAACAAGCTGAACAAATTGTCTTAAAGAAAAAATAATATGGCTAAGCAAATCGTTGTTGTCCTCCTTTTTGGATTGTTTTCAAATGTTTTTGGTGCTGATCCCAAATATCCTGTTAGTTCTATTCCGGAGGATCTTAAGCAAGGAATGTAAGCCATTATTCTAGAGATTGATTCAAAATTCTATATTAAAAACAAGGGTAGTTCTATCTATTATTTTCGCCTAGTAATTACAATTTTGAATTCAAAAGCAAAAAGCTATGCCGAATTAACAGTTGGTTATGATAAACTTAGAAAGATTGAAGATTTTAAAGCGAATGTCTACGATGCTCAAGGAAATCTGATTAAGAAATTAAGGCAAAATGAGATCATTGACCAGAGCTCAATTTCTGGTTATAGCTTGTATGAAGATGATCGTATTAAGCACGCTGATCTTTCGCAAAATACTTATCCATACACCGTTGAGTTTGAGTATGTTGTAAGTATGCGATACTTATACTCAATCCCAGAATTTCACCTCTACAGGGATGATGAAATTACAACGCAAAAAACCAGCTACTCAATCATTTATCCAAAAGAACTTAAACCACGGTATAAATTGTTTAAAATCGACGAACCTAAAGTTGGTATTGAACAAGACAAAAGGGAATCTTTAACCTGGACGTTTGAAAATATAAAGCCAAATAAGTTCGAAAAATTTGGCCCCGGGTTCGATAAGGTAGTTCCTAATATTAAAGCAGCTCCTGTCGAGTTCGAATTTGACGGATATAAAGGCAACATGAAAACGTGGGAGGAATACGGCCAATGGCAATCCCTCCTTAACAAAGGTAGAGATGTACTTCCGGAAAGCACAAAGCAAAAGGTAAAGGATCTTACCAAAGGTCTGAAAACTACGGAAGAAAAAACGAAGGCTGTTTATGAGTACCTTCAGAGTAAGACTCGCTACGTAAGTATTCAGCTTGGAATAGGCGGTCTTCAACCCTTTGATGCAACATTGGTTGACCAAACCGGTTATGGAGATTGTAAAGCACTCTCTAACTATACGGTGGCGATGCTTAAAGAGGTAGGAGTTAACGCCTATTATACTACCATTATGGCCGGTGAAAATGAGCCCGATGTTGTTGCTGATTTCCCAAGCCATCAATCAAATCATGTTATCGTTGCCGTTCCAAATAATCGTGACACCCTTTGGTTGGAATGTACAAATCAAACAAACCCCTTTGGCTATTTAGGAACCTTCACAGGCGATCGCAAAGGATTAATGATTACGGAAAATGGAGGAAAACTTGTCCGTACAATTCGATATGAAGCGAGCCAAAATATTCAATCCTGCAGCGCCGAGGTTTTTGTTGAAAAAACAGGGGATGCGAAAGCCAAAGTAAAAACAATCTATTCCGGACTTCAGTATGAAAATGGAGGTCTGCACTTCTGCTTAAACAATCAATTTGACGATCAGAAAAAATGGCTCCAGCAAAATACAGCCATACCAAGTTTTGATATCACTACATTCCGTATGGTTGACAAAAAGGACAAAATTCCTTCTGCCATTGTTAACGTAGACCTTACCCTAAAACGATTTGCAACGGTAAGCGGCAAGCGAATTTTCTTAACACCCAACTTGATGAACCGGTCCACATACATTCCGGAAAAGGTTGAATCCCGTAAAACCAACGTGGTCAGAAGGATGGCATACACCGACATTGATACTATACGATATCACCTGCCCGAAGGAATTTACCCGGAATACCTGCCGTCTCCCGTAAAATTAAAATCCCGTTTTGGTGAGTATGAGGCGAGTTTTACACTCGACCAGGACAACCTGATTTATATGCGAAAAATAAGAATGGACAAAGGGGAGTTCCCACCTGAATCGTATAACGAGTTAATTGAATTTTACCGCAACCTCAACAAGGCCGACAATACAAAGCTGGTGTTCTTAAGCAAGACCTGATGTTAAAAAGGGGAGTTGGGTTCTTTGGACATGAAGTTGAATACTATTCTGTCGGCCAGACCTGGTAACCATCTATTCATAAATACAGTGAGCTTACCCTGGGTCGTTAGAACTAACGTGCGTCTACGCTTCACCGTTGCAGCATAGATGTAGCGGGCGCATTCTTCCGCCGTCATCATGTTTTCTTCTTCCCTCGGAGATTCACCCTGGACACTTCCATTTTTGGTTAATGCCCTTTTTCGGATATTGGTAGAGGTAAAGCCAGGGCATGCCGTTAGCACATGAGTCCCTGTAGGAGAAAGCTCCAGGCGCAAGGCCTCCAGAAATCCATTCAAGGCAAATTTAGAAGCTGAGTACCCTGTCCTTCCGGGGAGTCCTCTAAAACCTGCAATGGAAGAAATGCCGATGACAGAGCCCCTATTCCGGATAATCTCCGGTAAACAATACTTGGTGGCGTATACCATACCAAAAAAGTTAATGTTCATAACTTTCTTTATTACCGCTACATCTGCCTCTTCGAAAAGCGCTCGCATACTGATGCCGGCGTTGTTAATTAAGACATCAATCGTTCCGAATCTCTTAACAGCTTCCTCTACCATTCTTTTATTATCCTCTTCCACGCTAACATCCGCCCTCAATCCAACAATTGATATTCCCTTTGCGCTAAGCGCTTCAACGGTTTTGTCGAGATTATACTGGTCCCTTCCGGTAATCAGAATTTTTGAGCCGTGCGCTCCAAATTCTGCGGCAAGGGCTTTTCCGATGCCCGATGATCCACCCGTAATGATCACAACTTTGTCCTTCATTTTTTGTTTCGAGGGTTAAATCGCACGCCATTTACGACAATGGATCATTACATCAAAAGCTCCTGGTAAGAGAGGCTAAGGGTAGTATTGATTCACAATACTACAAACTAAACGCTCATCGCATCTTAACGTACCCAAAAATAACAATACTTGCTTAACTTGGACGCTTCTAGGTTTGTTATGATTTTTGCCAGACTAATATCACGGCTGCCATTTTGGGTCCTTTACGCTATTTCAGATTTTCTTTTTATCATAAGCTTTCACGTCGTTGGTTACCGGAAGAAAATAGTTTGGAAAAACCTGAGAAATTCCTTCCCGGAGAAGCCTGAGCCTGAACTTCGTAGAATTGAAAAGGAATTCTACCAAAATCTGTGCGATTATGCCGTGGAGATGCTTAAACTTTTAACCATGAGCAAGGCGGAGTTGGACAGGCGCGTGGTTTTTAAGAATCCTGAAATTTCTACTAAATATATTCTGCAGGGACAATCCTTATTGAATTTGGCTTCCCATCAGTTTAACTGGGAATGGTTGTTGACAGCGGGCTCTTTTAAGCTGCCAGGGCAAATGGATTTTGTCTATCAGCCCGTTAGCAACGCCTTCTTTAATCGTTTTTCCCTTACCTCGAGGACACGCTTTGGTGCCCATGCTATAAAACGTGATGAGGTGGCCAGGGAAATCATCAAAAGAAAAAATATTGTTCGCAACGTTGCCCTGGTAGGCGATCAGTATCCCGGCCTGAAGCACGACAAAAAATATGCAATAACGTTTTTGAATCAGGATACTGTTTTCTTTTATGGGT
>Ga0184629_10001002_pt1 | contig 11885 bp, 7 predicted proteins | sample PLM4_32_b1_FD_133158 | JGI IMG/M metagenome (GOLD analysis project Ga0184629, IMG submission 133158) | Groundwater sediment microbial communities from an aquifer in East River, Colorado, USA - PLM4_32_b1 | ecosystem: Environmental > Terrestrial > Soil > Riparian zone | place: USA: East River... | reverse complement strand
TGAGGAGTTGAGGAGTTGAGGAGTTGAGGAGTTGAGGAGTTGAGGAGTTGAGGAGTTGAGGAGTTGAGGAGTTGAGGAGTTGAGGAGACCTGCGGTCTCCCCAACTCCTGCATTAGTGTATTCAAGCCCCATCGGGGCGACCCTATGGTAGCGCCGTCAGCCGCGGCGGACGGTGATTATGAGTGTGGTGATATACGCGCCAAAGAAAATCAAAATCGATCCGAACATTTTTTTGGCGCGTCACGGTGCAACCTGGTTCGGGTCTGATAGAAACGCAACAATGGCTATTTGTTTCGTTGAGATTGCGTTACTGAAACATTATTATGATCCATAAACGGCGTATGAATATTCAGACAAACTACATTTGTGCTGTAGACATTAAACAATTTTCTAATGAAAGGGAGCAAGAAACTTTTTTTAAGAAACACCAAAGCGTATAATTCTCTTTGGCTGATCATACTTTCCGCAATGGTGGTGTTGAGCGAAGCTTCATTCGGTCAACAGTCTAACATTCCGTTCAAGTGGCCTGAAGGGAAACGGGTTGCAGTCAGCCTTACGTTCGACGATGCGCGCATGAGCCAGGTTGAAGGAGGAACGGAATTGCTGGACAAATACGGCGTCAAGGCTACTTTCTATGTTGTGCCCGGGCAAGTAAAGCAACGCCTTGAAGGCTGGAAAAAAGCAACAGCCAACGGGCATGAAATAGGAAACCATTCGCTTAACCATCCCTGCTCGGGTAATTTTCCCTGGGCCAGGCAGAAAGCACTTGAAGACTATACCCTAGATCAGATGCGCGCTGAACTTATAGAAGCCAACAAGGACATTGAAACATTGTTGGGCGTAAAATCAGAGGTTTTTGCTTATCCGTGTGGGCAGACTTTTGTTGGGCGGGGACTGAATACAAAGAGTTATATCCCTCTTGTGGCCGAATTGTTTGTGACCGGACGCGGCTGGCTTGATGAAGGCCCTAATGATCCGGCCTTTTGTGATTTTGCTCAACTAACAGGAATGGAAATGGATGGAAAAGAGTTTGATGACATTCTACCCCTATTGGAGAGTGCAAAGAAGAATCAACAATGGGTAGTTCTTGCGGGACATGAGATGGGTCAGTCAGGGCAACAGACCACACGCCTTTCGATGTTGAAAAGACTAATCGAGTACGCGCAAGATCCGGCCAACGGCATTTGGATTGCGCCTGTAGGAACCGTTGCTAAATATGTTCAGAAGCAGAAAGAATAGTTTCAAGGATTGTGTTATTAATGATTAACCCTACTTGTCAGCTTACATTTTACCCTTGAAACATGCTGGAGTTCATGTGGGGATGTGATTTGTGTGTGATTTGTTTAGCCTGATTTTATATCCCAAACTCAAAGTTGACAAAATAGGGTTAATCAAAATGAGGACGGAATTACCGGTAGTAAACAACATTACATTCCGGGTTACTGTTCTTGAATTTTTCTATCGCTTTACTGGAAATCCTTGTATTATAACATTTCAATGTTTTAAGCGGCAGACCATAAAGCGCATCAAGACTTTTGACGCCGGTATTGGAGCAATCAACGGATTCAAGGGTCTGCAGCTCTTCCAGAATACTCAGGCTACTGATTTGTGTACCCGAGCAGTTGAGGGTCTTAAGATTTTGCAAACTGCGAATGGGCTTCAAATCCTCTACAGGAGTATTGGAAATATCAAGATCCTCCAGCGTAGTTAACGTACTCAACGGTACAAGCTCACGGATAGGGCTATTGGTAGCGTGTAAAGACTTTAACGACCTTATATAGGAAAGTGGTGATATATCGCTTATGGTCGTTCCCGAAAAATCCAATTCCTTTAACCGCACAAATACAATCAAGGTTGATAGATCACTGACTGATGCATCTTTAAAATGCAACGCCTCAAGTTCCACCAGCCTGTGAAGGTCTTCCTTTCTTGATTTGGCATTGATGGAGATCTGTGTTTGAAAAACTTCCTTCCAGCCATCGGGAAGGTCATTCCACCAATTATCCAACTTGCTGGTTTTATAAACCACCAGACATTCGGGACGCTTTTGCAAAAACTCTTCCACGATAAGGTTGTCTACTCCAGTTTGATCTACATAAATTTTTTGAATGCTGGTAACTCCTGTAAGTGCATCAAGATTCTGAATGTTCGTATGATCAGCCCTTAACTCCGCTAGTTTATGGAAAGAATTTAGAATTGAAATATCAGCTACAGGAGTATCGCTAATGTCGAGAGACGTGATTTCGCGGTGCTCTTTTAGCGGAGATAAATCGGTCACTGCCGTTTTATTCGCATAGAGCAGTTGCAGCTTATGTAGTTTTCGCAATGGCTCAATGTCCTGGATGGCAATATTGTCTGCAAAATTTATGGAATCCAGGTTAGGGATTTTGGCAAGCTCTTCATTGGTGGGATTTACTCCGATTTTTGCAGCTTTGCTAAGGACATCCTTCCATGCAACAGGAAGTGTGTCCCACCAGCCTCTCAGGTCTTCAGAGTCAAAAATGACAAGCACCTTTGGGTTGGAAGCCATAAACGAATCTGCCAGGGTTCGCTTTATCTGCGTGTGATCACAATAGATTCTTTCAAGATGTTTAAGATCCTGCAATGGACGTAAATTGGAGATCATCGTACGATTCACATAAAGAAATTTTAAGTTCTCCAGGTTTTTTAGGGCACTTATATCCGTGAACCTGGTACTGTCAAGATTGAGGGTTGTCAGATTTTTTAGTCCAGCTAACGGATTTAAATTGCTAACCATTGTTCCTGATGCGTCCAACTCAACCATGTTGGTGAGTGTTTCCAGTGGCGTGAGGTCTGCGATCTTAGCAGCCCTGAGATTTAAATACTTTAATTGCGTTAGGTTCTTAAGTGGGGTAAAATCGACAACTTTCGTATAACTCATTTCCAGGTTTTCCAGTTTTGTCATTTTTTCTAAAACTGAAATATCCGTTACATCAGTATTATTAATATTGAGCTTCTCCAGTTTATCGGAATACCGTAACGGGGATATATCTTCAATTTTTGCGTTCGATAAATTTAGTTCAACCAACTCGGTAAGATTCCGCAGGGGACTAAGGTCCGATATTGTCGTGTTCGATAGATTTAAGGTGTGGAGGTCAACGAGTTGTGTCAGCGGTTCCAGGGTTTGGATGTACTGATTTTTGCTGAGGTCCAATGCGTCAATAGAAATGATGTTTTTTATGTCTGCAAGTTGTATACTATCCGCTACGATGTTCAGCTTTCTTCTAAAAATAGACTGCCACTCGAATGATAATTCCTTCCACCAATTGAGTAAGGCAGCCGTTTCATTAAACTCCTTTGTATAAATGCTTACAATTTTGAGGTCCTTGCTTTTCGGGTCATAATTGATCTCAATATACCGGGGAATGGTATTGTTGACCGCCTTACCCTCCTCCGTAATTCCTCTAATGTTCCGTATCAATGAAACTTTGTAAAAGACCTTGTCATTTGCATTTACTTTGCCCTGAATATCTTTGATGCTAAATTCAAATTTGACGTCGTCAAAAAAGAAGTCAACATCCTTCAAATAGGCCTGTACATCCTTATTTGTAATGACATTGCGCTTTTCAACCAGGTCATCTTCAATTTGTACTTTGGCGTCCCTGAATATCTTTGTATAACTCTCGGTGATTAACACGTCCTTGTCGCGGGCGGAGGTGCCCGCGTTCCCGATCGTATTAAGCACATATTCCAGGAAAGCTACCATGTCCCTTACTTTTTGCTCATGCTCTTTAAGATCAGGTTTAGCCTGTTTGGTTTGCTGAGCCCGCGTGCCAATTGCCGCGATAGTAAGTAGGAAAACGGTAACGATCCAGAGTTTACTTACTTTCATAGTAGAGATACTTTCGAAGGAGATTTTTTTCAGCGTCATTATTTACTTTGACAAGATTTGATATCAACCAGCCCGTATTATACCCTGACCTGTTAAATTCCGAGAGTTCAAAATACCAACCGTTAATTTGGAAAAAATGAAATTTCACCTCCTCAACGGTTTTAAACTTCAGATTCCCTTTTTTGACTTCGTATAAAAAAACCGTGAGGTGATCGGGTACAAACCGTTTCACGGTGAATTGACTCAGACTGTCGGTATAATTGAAGGCTTTTCTCAAATTCATAAAATCCAACTCATGGCTCAAGGGGTGAAGGAATTTACCCACTCTGGTGGTGTCTCTTTTAAAGTACGGCGTAAACATATCCGCATGTACTTTACTGATTACCCATTTGGTACCCTGATGATCTTTTTCAAGCTCCATGAATAAAGTGACAGGCTCACTTTTTCCATTCATGGTAAAGGTGGTGTGCACTTCGGAGAACCAATTGCCCCCGTGGAAATTTAAAATAGCCGGTTCCGTTTTATCAAGCACGTCCTTGACAAATTGAGTCTTCAGGTCGGGGCTAATGCCGCTGTTGCTGGCATCGAATAATATTCCAATATATTTCTTCCGGAGTTTATCACTCCTGTATTGCTTGTCTTTCGGATAATAGCGCTCTCCTTTTTCATCTTCTTCTCCATTGAACCGTCTGAAAAACTGATTGACCTGCTTGGTTTCAGCATACAATTTACTTTCATCATCCTTATCAAGAAGTTGAGCGCGCAGCGGACAGGATAATAGTATGGTTACAAAGACGTATAATAAGTTGATTGATCTCATGCACTTGTTTCGCTCACCCTGATATCACCCAACATGACATCCCAAAACTCGATTATTCTCCCCTGTATCTGTGTTTTTTTCCTTTCCACATAGATGGTAATGTCTTTCTTAGTAGTATCCTTATATTTCATTCCATCATCCGAGGTTCCTTCAAATTTCTGGTAGATGGTAACCACGCCAACGTACCGGCCATCAGGTTGACGCTCCAGGTCACTGATATAATGTATGTCATACCAGGAAATGGTAACGCGGTCATAATTAAGCGCCATTAATCGCTCAAAATATTTGCGCACTTTGTAGTAGCTGATCTCTTTCCGGTTGAGGGAGGAAACTCCCATTTCACTATCAGGCGCAAACAACTCTTCTGCACGGTCCATAACCCTGGTGGCCTCAGAAAATGGTGTTTTCTTATTGCCGATAATGCTGATGTATTTACTTAAGTCCCTCACTTTTTCCAATGCAAGGGAGTCAATGGCCTGTTTTCTTTCCGGACTTATGTCAGCCGTCTGAGCCGACACGTTTTCCATCATTAACGCGCTAAAAAGTAATGCGAATAAATATTTATAATTATGCATGATCGTTTGATTTAAAAATTGAGTTTATTTCTGTTTTATCAGCTCTACTTCGGTGATTTTACCTGAACCATCAAATTGCAGATTTCCAATTTTGTCAGCACGTTTCTTCTGGTCTTTCAAATAGTTTAGATAATCTTTGATCGTGGTTGGACGGTCATAATCTTTCTGTCCTCCCGATTCGCTGATCACAATAAGAACCGGAGTTTCGCCAGATGCAAAAAGTGTTAAGGCTTCATTGATGCTACTGTTTGCAGACGATACGCTCCCCGCATTACCAATAGCACTGAAATATTGTTCCAGTTTGATATATGGATCACTTTTCCTGGCTTCCTCATCCCTTCTGGCTTTTTCCTCCGCCTCTTTTCTTCTCGCCTCCTCCTCGGCTTTTTGTTTTTTGAGCGCTGCCTCCTGTTCTATTTTTGCTTTGTCCGCTGAAGTATCTGAAACTTCCATAGCTTTCTTTTTACTCTTACAGCCACCTCCAACCGTCATGAGTATAACAACAGTGGCCAACAGGATCAGTTTTGGCGAAGTTCGAATAAGGCTCATCGTTTTACGTATCATCTTCTTTGTTTTTGGTTTTATTAAAATTCCTCTATTAAATTATTATGCCAGTTTTTTTTGTGATCAAAAGAACTTAATACCCCCTAACGAACTAAAAGGCTTGATTATTATCCCAGATTACACATAGTGTGTGGAGAAAATTCCACAAAGTTTTTTACATCTGCAACTACTTTTTTATCAGTAAACGGCAGAATAGTTAACTTAACGTTTCTTCGATTTTAGCTGAGTCTCCTTTCGTTGGAAAGATTTGACCTCTCTACAACGAGAAAGCAGGCTGGAACAAACCTACCCGGTTACGCCGGTAAGGCGATAGAGCGACCGAAAAACTGATCTCAAGTGAATCATCCTTCTAAACGCCAAATCCGTCCGCTTCACGGAGTGTCTATTTGCTCAGTGCATGTGCTGCGCATTTCTGGCTTTGTACAGGATGTTCCAACACGAAAAAATTCTTGTATGAACGCCTGCAAAGTGTCTATCCTGACTATTCGGGAAGCCTGCAAAATAGAAATGAAATAGGCAGGTTATCGGCCCACGCATTTCATGCATAACCTTAAAGAATGATGGAAGATATTATTCCGTTCGTAAGCTCTTCGCCGGATTCGCCAACAAGGTTCTTATGGTTTGAAAACTCACGGTCACCAGTGCAATCAGAATAGCCAGCGACCCCGCAATTAAAAATATCCACCAGGCGATATCGATACGGTAGGCATAATCTTCTAACCAGTTATTCATCACAAACCACGCCAGCGGCGATGCAATGAATAATGCAATAGCAACCATCACTAAAATTTCCTTCGACAATAGATTGAACAAAGAAGCCATACTTGCACCAAGTATTTTCCGTATTCCAATCTCTTTCGTGCGCTGCTCCGCCGTAAACATGGCTAGTCCCAATAAACCAAGGCATGAAATAAAGATGGCCAGAAATGCAAAGCCGTTAGAAAGTTTACTGACGATCTGCTCACTTTGATACAATTTTTGATATTCTTCGTCGGAAAATTTGTAGGTGAATGGAAATTGAGGATTTAACTCTTTGCATACTTTTTCCAGGCTTGCTAATGCTTCTTTGGTTTTACCAGGCTCAGTCCTGATCAACGCCCAGCCCCATCCCTCCTTTTCCCCCAACCGAAGGATCAATGGGTTAATGGCATTATGCAGTGAGTTAAAATGAAAATCCTTGATCACGCCAACAATCGTTCCTTTTTTTTGCCAGAATGTTAGCGGCATACCGATGGGATCTTTGTAGCTGAAGATCTTTAACGCTGTTTCATTCACAATATAACCAACGGAATCGGTGGCAAAGTTATTGGAGAAATCACGCCCTTGGACCATCTCAACCCGCATGGTTTTGGCAAAGTCATAACCAATTGCAGCCTGTGTAAACTGTAGCATTGAGCTCGGGTCTTTTCCTTCCCACAGCACCCCGCCTGTTCCGTTATTAATGGATGTAGGGGTTTGTGTTATCCGGCTTACGGTTTGAATACCTGCCATTCTCCCCGACTGCTGTTTAAATAGATCATACTTTCCTGTAAGGTCTCCTTCCAACGGAATATAAATAAGATTTTCACGGTCGTATCCAAGATTCATGGATTGTACATAGTTTACTTGTTTCGATATCACTATCGTACCAATAATAAGCACAATAGAAAGTACGAATTGGAATACGACAAGACCCTTGCGAAACCAAAGTGCACTGCTACTAAATTTCAATGAACCCTTAAATACCCTTACAGGATTGAAAGAAGAAAGGTATAAGGCCGGATAGCTGCCGGAAATAAAACCGGTAAGCAGTGTTATTAAACCTAGGCTTAGCCAAAATGAAGTCTCGCGCACCGGAATTGAAATTTGCTTCTGCACAATTGTATTAAATGGAGGAAGTAACAGGGCAACAAGTACTAAGGCAAAAACAAAGGAAAGAATAACAATCCATAAGGCCTCACCCATAAATTGTCGTATCAAGGCGGTGCGGAATGCGCCTACAACTTTCCGGATACCAATTTCTTTCGCCCGCTTTACGGAACGCGCCGTGGTAAGATTCATAAAATTGATGCAGGCAATCAGCAGAATAAAAACAGCCACGATACTGAATAGCCTTACGTATTGAATTCTTCCTCCAACAACCTCTCCATTCTTAAAATTAGAATGTAGGTATTGATCGCGGTACCGCTGTACATCCAGTTCAATCCGGAAATTCTCTTCTTTGTTATAGTGATCTATAAAATTTCTGATCTTGTTTTGAAATGATGCCAAGTCTGTGCTGCCGTGCAGAACCAGATAAGTGGCAGGCCCATTGTTTCCCCACTCTTTTGCCCAGCTATTATTTTCCAGAAAAGTTTGCCAGTTAATGAGGTAATCAAATTTGTTAGAACTGTTATGGGGAATATTTTCAAATACTGCGGAGATCTTCAGGTCTTTCTGGTTCTGATATCGGATGGACTTTCCCATAGCTTCTTCAGGAGATCCGAAAAAGTCTTCCGCCATTTTTCGGGAGACTGCAATATCCACGGGAGATTTAAGTGCAGTGGATACATCTCCCAATAACAACGTGTAGCTAAACATATTAAAAAAATCTGCGCCGGCATAGTTGCCTTCTTCCTTCATGATTTTTTCATTGGCTTCAAACGTATTCAGTTCATTCCACGCCATGCCCGTGGCATATTGCACTTCGGGCAGTGTTATTTTCATTTCATCGGGCAATACTCCGGGAGTATAATATCCTGCATCAATTTGTCCGTCATGATATTGTCTTTCAAACACCGTGTACAGGCGCTTGTCATTTTCATGAAAGGCATCCATCTTCCGTTCATCGCTCACCCACAATAGCATGAGTAAACTGCAGGTCATGCCCAAGGCAAGGCCAAGAATATTGATCAATGAGAAAGTTCTGTTTTTAAGGAGGTTTCTCCAGGCGGTTTTAAAGTAGTTTCTGATCATGGTAAGGGCTTTTTAGCGACAACTTGCTAAACCTGCTTTTTTAAGTACTTGCGGCACCTGCAGAAGTTACAAGACGACGACAACTAAATGATCAAAAAAGTGATGGTTTGGTTGCTTATGGTTGGAGGATGACCTGATTTATTTTCTTGGCCCATACTGTAGCGGCCGCTGACCATATTCAATCGCCCCTAAGTCTGGTGCCTTCCCGGAATAATTGTCAGTGATGTTTGGCAGCACGCATCCAGCATCCACTGCTTTGCAGGAAGCCTTCAGCCGGAAATCAAGTCCTTTTACAGGATATACATGCCCTTTCTTTTGAGGATCCGGCAACGGTACATTTTCAAAAATGCCATCATATTCCAGTTCAATGCCGTGCAACTCATAACCTGTTTTTTTTTGGAGGTCATTCAAAGTCATCACTTCAACAAGGGAAAGCTCTTTTTCGTCTGCGTTATTGAGTGAATCCTGTAATGGATACTTCAATCGGTAGTTGGTTTGACTCCCCTTTTTCTTCCGATACCCGTCGTAGTCCAGCGTGGAATAATTTGTAAGGGTTGCACTATTCAAGGATGGACGATTATCGTCTGGCCCTAAGAAAAGATTATTTCTAAAATGAGCATTAGAAAATGGGCTTATACTGGCTTCTGCGATAAATGTATTTTGATACGTAAAAATCCCCGCTGGCCTGATCATATATTTCAGCGCCGTACCTGGTACGTTATAACAAATGTTTCTAATAAAATAGACCGGCCCTCCAAAAATTGGTTGTGCGCTTAGGGCTGAATGGTAGGCGTTAGCGCCCCTGTTTTCAAATACTCTTATATTATGTACCCCACCATCCGCCTCAATGAAATCATCTGTCACATTAAAAATATCGTTGCCATAAAAATCAATAGAAACACATTCCTTTCCTGCTTCCGGTAATCCATGTGTATCTACACAGATACCATCATGGAAATACGCAATGTAGTTGTGACATACGACATGACCCTGACCATAAACTTTTATAGCGTAGTAGGAAGTCAACGGTGCAGGCTTATCAAAACCATACCAGCCGATCAATGTGTCAGGATCATGACGTCCAATCATCACATTATCGGCGATGTAAAAATTTTTCGAATCTGCGCTGTAAGTCATCACGGCAATTCCAACATCTTCAATTTTACATTTCTTTACCGTTAGCCCGCTACATCCCATCACTCGCTTAAGTCCGGCATAAAAGGCGACATCCGTATTTCTAATGGTTAGTCCTTCAAAATAATGATAGTCGGCAGCCATAACATCAAAAAGGCGATAAGCATCATCTCCGTCAAAAATTACTTCCCCGTCTCCTGCAGCTTTAATGGTAATGGGTTTTTCAGGGGTTCCTCTTTGTGTCAGCACATAAGCACCGTGAAAGTCCAGCGCCAGGGTATCTGCATAACGCATACGGTTACCCTTATACATGCCGGCATGCATCAATATGACATCACCGGGTTGAACCCTGGGTTCAGGCACATTCCACCAATCTCCCGTATTACCCTCGCCATAATATGCCTCATTCAATCCTGTGAATGCCGGACTTTCTTTTGGTCCTTTATGATTGGGGGGATAGACATGATATACCTGACCATGCGCATACGGTTTTGGTTCGGCTTTCGTCTCAACAAAAACAGTTTGTATTGCCTGCCCTTCTACACCATCAGGATCCGCCAATTGAAATTTGCATTCATATACCGTACTCTCCTCCAGGTTAAACAGGCTACCGGCAAACATCCGGGGAGTAATGTATACCCAGCGCTGCTCATGTCCGTATACTTTCTCTCCGCCTATTTGCAATAAAGGCAAGCCGTTCTGCCAGGTAGTATTTCCTTTCTTGCGATACGTTACGGATACCGACGCATTCCTGTTTTCATCCCCGCTAATGATCCATTCAAAACCTGCACAACGCAAAGTCGGAGGCTCTACAATGAATTTATCTGCCTTGGTCTGATTTCTGACTGCTGAACGAACTGGTTTACTTCCCGGTGTTTGTTGGCCTAAACAGACATAAGAAAAAATGAGGCAGAATGTAGTCATCATGACTTTCATGATCCAGCAGGGTTGTAGTGAATGGAATACCTTATTTACAATTTCTGATTTATTTCAAAAAAAAACGAATCAGTATGCACCTTGCTCGCTGCTAGGCCGGTACTTTACTCATTGTTTTCTTTAAACTTGTCCTTGCCAATAGTGTAGCCGTGATCGTTAATACCGCACCCAGCAACATGGGTGCTCCCGGTAAGTAGACGGGTGCCTGACTGTTGGTAAAATAAGAAAATGTGTTCGTCATTAAAGGAGGGCCTATAATAGAGGTTACACTCATCAAACTCGTTAATGCTCCTTGCAATTCTCCTTGTTCATTCGCTGGAACCTGCGTGGAAATTATTCCCTGCAATGCCGGGCCGGCAATTCCTCCAAGACAATAAACAACTGTAAAGGCAAACATCATCCAGCTTTGTGTCGCCAACGCATAAAGGACAAAGCCTAATGCATTAAATCCCAAACCGACATACACACTGCGTTCCTTACCAAGTTTGGGTATAATAATGCGTATCAATCCACCTTGTACTATAGCAAATACCAACCCTACAACCGCCAATGATATCCCCACCATCTTTGGACCCCACTTAAATTTCTCCATCGTATAGTACACCCAATTACTTTGCACGGCGTGTGCAGAAATGTAAACCATCACTAACGAAGCCACTAAACCTAAAATAACAGGATATCTTTTTAAGTTAAGCAATGAGTTGACCGGATTGGCGCGCGACCATTCAAATTCTCTTCTGTTCTCCGGTTTTAGGGATTCCGGTAAAATAAAAAATCCATAGAGCCAATTTAATAAAGATAGTCCTGCCGAGACCATAAAAGGTACCCTCGACCCAAACGTTGCAAGGAATCCTCCTAACATCGGCCCGATAATGAAGCCAAGTCCGAAAGCAGCACCAATTATTCCAAAATTTTGTGCCCGTGTTTCAGGGGTGCTTACATCAGCAATGTATGCCGCCCCTGTGGTAAAGCTTGCGCCCATAATTCCGGCGATGATCCGCCCCAGAAAAAGCCAGGCCAAGGTGGGGGCGAATGCTAAAAAAATATAATCAACCCCAAAACCAAAGAG
>Ga0184629_10001001_pt1 | contig 11890 bp, 11 predicted proteins | sample PLM4_32_b1_FD_133158 | JGI IMG/M metagenome (GOLD analysis project Ga0184629, IMG submission 133158) | Groundwater sediment microbial communities from an aquifer in East River, Colorado, USA - PLM4_32_b1 | ecosystem: Environmental > Terrestrial > Soil > Riparian zone | place: USA: East River... | reverse complement strand
GGCGTTCCCGGTGTCATGAACACGCCGAGTTCCGCCCGCTTCTCCAGCACATCGCCGTCGACAGGCGCCACAAGTGCCGTGTCCCGCAGGGCCACGCGAGCCTCCTCCAGCCTCGCCTCGGCGGCCGCGAGCTGCGACTCGGTCCCCTGGCGCTGGGCGGTGGCGGCCTCCATCTCCGGCTTCGTGATGCTCTGGGTTGCGAAGAGCCGGCTCGCGCGATCGAAATCGAGCCGGGCTTTCTCGGCCGCGGCGCGCGCCGCGCCGACGTGCCCGATCGCCTGATCGACCTGATCCCTGTACTCGGCGTCGCGGAGCCGGGCCACCACGTCTCCTCGCCGGACGCGATCGCCCTTGCCGATCGCATGGGAGCGGCCGTCGCTGGCCTGCACCACCATGATCTGCTCGATGTAGCCCGGCCCGCGGAACGCGAGCGGCGACGTCGTTTTCGGCTGCGCGACCGCCGAGTACGCCGCCATGCCGCCCGCGGTCTTCCCCGAGGTCACCATCTCCACCCGGACGGCGGGAATGGGCCTGGGGGGAGGTTGAGAGCTGCAGGCTGCCAGGAGGCAGACCGAAACCAGGAGCACGTTGCTAGTTTTCATCGCCGATGGCCCTCTCGAGTAGCGCCACCGCCGACCAGTAGCCGGCGAGCGCGTCGGTGAAGTCATTCCGGGCAGCAGACAGCCTCGCCTCGGTCCGGAGGACATCCCGCAAAATGGTCGCGTTCTCCCGATAGCGATTCCGGTCCGTGTCGAGGCTGGCCGCGCAGGCGTCCTGTTCGAGCCGCATCGCCTCGAGCCGCGCGGCAGCGTCGTTCAGCGCGCGCCAGCGCTGTCCCACCTCGACCACGATCTCTTGTTCGGTCTGCTCGCGTCCTTCACGTTCCCGTTCGGTCTGGTGCACCCGCTCGGCGGCCTCGTGGCGCTTCCGCCCCCAGTCGAAGGGTTCCCAACTGAGGTAGAGACCCACGGTCCCGACGCCATCCGGCAGCGTCTCGAAGTTCGACAAACGCGCATACGACGCGGTGAGCGAGAGGTCGGGAATCCAGCCGGCCGTTGCCAGCCGGCGCGCCGTGTCCGCCCGGGCGGTGAGCAGCGACGCACGGCGGCTCTCCGCACGCGATGCGCGCGCGCGGGCACGCGCCTCCTCGAGCGCGAGACCGGCCGCGGGCGGGGCGAGGTCGGACGGCATCGCCACACGGAAGGGCGTCGTAACATCGCGCCCCAGAACCTGGTTGAGGTGCTCTTGCTGCGACGCGAGGCGGTTCTCCGCCTCCGCGAGGCGCTGGCGCTCGAGCGCGAGGCGCGCCACGACCTCGAGCGCATCTGAGCGGAGCACGATCCCTTCTGAATGATAGCGAGTTGTGACAGCGTCCAGCTCCTCGACGGAGCGGACGAGATCGCGCAGCGCAAGGATCCCCTGCTCATTGGCCGAGACCTGGTAGTAGGTCGTCCGGACCTCCGCGGCGACGCGCTGCCGCTCCCTCCGGAGCTCCTCCTGGGCGATCCGACGATCGAGGTCCGCGATCTTCAGCCCCAGACCGATCCGGTACTGCTGCGTGATCGGCTGGCTCATGCTCACCATCGCCACGCCACCGTGATCCTCCTCCACGGAGAGCGTGCTGCCCTGGGACGGCAACGGGCCGAGCGGCGGGAAAATCCCGAGCGCGCCGGCGGGGATCGTGAAATCGAGGTCATTCAGCCATTGGACCTCATAGGCCTCGAGCCGGAGCGCCGGCAGCCTGCCCGTGCGCAGGGCGCTCGCCCGTTCCACCGCTTCGTCGACCACACGGGCGGTGCCGGCGAGCAGGTGGTTGTGCTCCAGGGCCATCTCGATCGCCTCATCGAGCGAGAGGTGCGGCGCAGCCGGGTCGGCGCTCGCCGCGGGACCCGGGACCTGGGTCGACACAAGGGCGGCCAGCGCCGCGATGCTGGCGAAGTAGCTCATGGCCGCACCTCGGCGGGATGACTGATCGGCAGGACGCGCAGGCGGGTGCGGGTCACCTCACCCGTCTCACCACCCCGAGTACCTCGAACGGCTTCACTCGTCATCGTATCCTCCTCAGGTTCATTGCCCGCCCGTTCGCTTTTGCAACGGTTGTGCCGCCGGACTCACCCACCGCGATCGCCTGAGTACCGCTGGATATGCCCGCCCAAGCCCGGTGGGTGGGGGGCCATTCGTCGTGAATTCGCGATGGGAGTCCGCTCGATCGCCCGTGACCCCCATCCGCCTTCCGCCGGCTTCCGCTCGGTCGGCTTCAGTCTCGCCGGACAGGGATGGCCGGGTTCAAGACGCTCCCGGCGGCGAAGAGATGGCTTTGGACGAGGCCGCCAGGAGGCACGGTGTGCCCCTGGCGCTCGTTTCTGGGTGGAGGACTAGATGGAGGTGCGCCGGCGGAAAGCGTGCTTGTCGATTCCGAGACGCTGAATGCGCGATTCGAGCGTGCTGGGCGCCACTCCCAGCGCCTGCGCGGCCCCGTCGATCCCGGAGATCCGCCCGCGCGACGCACGCAGCGCGTCCTCGATCCGCTGGCACTCCGCGGGCCCAGGAACGGGCGCGGTCGCGGCCTCTCGGCCCGGCAGCTCGAGCTCGGCCTCGCCGAGCACCTCGCCGCCGGCCAGTATGACGGCGCGCTCCACGATGTTCTGGAGCTCGCGGACGTTGCCTGGCCACGGGTAGGCCGTCAGCCTGGCCACGGCGCCAGGGTCGATGCCGCGGATCCGCTTCCCCAGCTTGCGGGCGTAGTGGCTCGCGTAGTACTCGGCGATGATGGGGATGTCCTCCGTCCGATCCCGCAGCGGTGGCACCATGATCGGGAAGACGTTCAGTCGGAAGAAGAGGTCGCTGCGGAACTTCCCGGCGCCGACCGCGTCATCCAGGTTGCGGTTCGTGGCGGCCACCACCCGCGCATCGGTGTGAAGCGTCTCGTTCCCCCCGACGCGCTCGAACTCGCCCTCCTGAAGAACGCGCAGAAGCGCCACCTGCGTGGCCGGGGGAAGTTCGCCGATCTCGTCCAGGAAGATCGTGCCCCTGGCCGCCAGCTCGAACCGACCGCGACGCCGCTCGATCGCTCCCGTGAAGGCACCACGTTCGTGCCCGAACAGCTCGGACGCCACCAGTCCGTCCGGCAGCACCGCGCAGTTGACCTTGATCAGCGGCTGCTTGGCCCGCGGCGATGCCGCGTGGATCGCGCGGGCGATCAGCTCCTTTCCGGTGCCGGTTTCGCCGGTGATGAGCACGGTGGCGCCGGTGGCCGCCACGCGAGCGACGCGCTCCAGCGCGCCGCTCAGCGCCGGGGAACTACCGATGATGCCGCCCGTCGCCGTCTGGATCTCTTCCTGCAGCGCGACGTTCTGCTCCTCGACAAGAGCGCGCAGGCGGCGGATCTCCTCGTAGGCGAACGCGTTCGCAACAGCGATCCCCACAGGGCGTGCGACGTCCTCCAGGACGCGCACCTCGTCGGCGCTGAACGGCCGAAGGTCCTGGCGCGCAATGGACAGCACGCCCACAAATTTGGCGCGCGTGGAGAGGGGCAGCAGGACCATGCTGCGTAAGCCAAGGCGAATCGCACCCTGAACCGGGACCCGGGTCTCCTTGAGCACGTCTTCGACGACCACCGGTGTGCGATCGCTCTCGAGGACTTCGAGCGCCTGCAGCATCTCCCGCGTCACCAGCTGCCGCTCCACCGTGTTGAGCACGCGATCCAGGTAAGCTCTCTCTTCCTCGCCACGGTGACGCGGGTTGGAGCCGATGTGTCCGGAGATGGACTTCGCAGCCCCACCCTCGCGTCCGATGACGCCGATGTTGTCGATCGGCACGAGATCCTCGAGCGCGACGGCGACGGCCTCGAGGAGGCCGGAGAGATCGAGGTGTTCGTTGGCGGCGTTGGAGACCGCGAGGATGGCGCGGTACTTCGCCTCCCCGGACCATGAGCCCATACCCTTCCCCCGATGCGATTTTGCAAACCATACCACATCCAGGGAGCGCCCGGGACTGCGATGGACAATCCCGGGGTTGGGCTTACTGCCGCGCCGGCATGGTCGAGGTCAGAGTCACGACCCTGCCGCCGCGCATGACGACGATGTTCACCTCCTGGCCCGGGCGCGCAACGGCCACCTTTCCTCGCACGGCCGCGAGGTACCCGGGCCGATCCACCGCGATCCCCATTACGCTGAGCACGATGTCTCCGCCGAGGATCAGGTCCTCGTCGCCGATGCTTGCCCGCATGGTCCCACCCCTCAGTCCCGACAGTTCGGCGGGGGATCCGGTCGCGACTTTCTGCACCAGCAGGCCGACCCCGGGCGGCGGGATATTGAGGGCCTGCGCGAGTTCGCCGGACAGAACATGGCCGTCGAGGCCGGTCCAGAATGACTTTTCGTCGAGGAGCCGGCGGGCCACGTTCGAGGCGACGGCGAAACCCAGTCCTTCCGAACCGCCGGAGATGGACAGGATGTGACTGACGATGCCGATCACCTCGCCGTCCAGGTTGAACATCGGTCCGCCGGAGTTCCCCTGGTTGATGGCGGCGTCGGTCTGGAGAAGATTGACCCCCGTCAGTGCCCCGGCTGTGTTCAGCATGTGGTAGCCGCTGATGTGTCCGACCGTCAGGGTGTGGCTGAGGCCGAGCGGCGCGCCGATGACGAGCACCGTTTCACCCACCTCGGCATGATCCGAGTCGCCGAGAATCGCGATCATAGGTACGCGCGGTATTCCGTCGAGCTGAAGGTACGCCAGGTCGACCTCCGGGTCCGAGGAAGCGACCTCCGCCCGGAACCTCTCGCCCGTCACCAACACGACCTCGATCGCGTCGGCCGTCTGCACCAGGTGTGCCGCCGTGAGGACCTTGCCGTCGCGGCTGATCAGCACCCCCGATCCGAGACCGGCCACCATGACCGGCTGGCCGTTCGAGTGCGGCAGGTCGGTCTCCAGCGTGTGGATCTCGACGACGGCGGGGTTCACCCTCTTGAAGACGTCCGCAAGGGATGGGGCCTGGGCCAGTGCCGGCGCCCCGGCGACGTGGAGGATCATCACGAGGACCAAGGACCTGAATGCAGTGCGATTCCCTGCCGCATCGGATAGGACAGGACGTCCTCCCCGACATCCGTGCCGGCCGGACACCTCCATCTCAATCCGCCTCCTGGTCCACTGACCTTCGATTCGAGCCTTCATCATCCCGACCTCCCGACCTCATGACCCGTCGACCGGCGGGACGGCTGGCGCTCCCGATCGATCCAAAGGGCCAGCCACTGGGGACAGTTGACTAGCTTGCAGTGACCGTCCGCCAGCCGTGCCAGCAGGCGCACGTTGGCGGCATCGGCTTCGCTCACTTCGGAGAGGTCGAGGACCACATCTCCACCGCCCGTCGGTTCCAGCATCCGCCTCAGAATCGTGCCCGTGAGCGCCCCGATAATCCGCAGCCTATTACGCGTGGTTCCTTCGATGCGGATCACGGTCCGCCTCCCGGCGTCTCGCGCAGGATCACCATGGCGCTCCGGCAGCGATGATCCAAGGTCGGGTAACTGCTCGGCCCGGCCTCATCGTTGAACCCAGGGCTCATTGCCGACTCCTTTCTCGGGCCCTGCACCACCGGACCCGACCCTCCCTCTGGCAACCGGCGTGCCACTCGGTATGTGGTGGGAACACGCCGCGATGCCTGGAGAAAACGCGCCGCGGGTCGATTGCACGCCGAGGATTCGTCGCGAATTTGCGACCAATCATCTAACGAGGTCAGATACGGACGCACCCGTCGGAGTGATTCCCGCTCACCCCACGCGGCCCGGCACTTGCAACGAACGACCGTCATTGTGGGTGGGGACTCCCATGAGCAGATGCAGGAAGCCTCTCGGATGGGGTCACGATCCTGCGGCGAGGACGCTGGCCGCCATGATAGCGTTCGCCGCCTGTTCTGTCCCGGCCTACTCCCTAGCCGCCGAGGATGCCCTTGAGCTCCCGGCGGGGCAGGTTCCGGACGACGGCATCGTCACCTGGCGCTTCACATGGGACAACGACGTGCTCGTGAACTCTGACAACCAGTTCAGCAATGGATGGTCGCTGCAGGTGCACGGTCCCCCGGCCCGGAACTGGGGCGGTGCGGCAGGGACGCCAGCGTTCGGGAAGGCCATGGCCCGGTGGTTCCTCCCCGATCGACGTGACGACCTCTATTTCCGCGAAGGCTGGAGCGTGGGCCAGGCCATCCAGACTCCCAACGATTTGTCGCGGAAGGACCTGATTGAAGACGACGTGCCGTACGCCGCGGCGAGGATTGGGACGTGACAGGCGCGAGGGAGACAGCGCCGTCCGGCGCGTCCGGCTGGAAGGACGTGCTGCCGATCGTTCGGGTCTTCGGCAAGCGAAGCGGTGAATCGCTTCGCGGCGACGTCATTGGCGGCATCAGTGCCTGCATCGTGATGATCCCGTCGGTCATCGCCTACGCCGACCTCGCCGGTCTTCCCCCAGCCCACGGACTCTACGCGGCGCTCGCCGGCACGCTGGGATACGCGGCGTTCGCCAGCTCGCGGCAGGTCATCGCCGGGCCCGACGCGGCGATCACGCTCCTGGTCGCGAGTGCGGTCGGGCCTCTCGCGGGCGGCGACCCGGCGCGGGCCGCCGTGCTGTGCGCCGCGACGGCCTTGATCGGCGGCACGATCATGCTGGTCGCCGCGCGGCTCCGGCTCGCCATGATCGCCGACTTTCTCTCCAAGCCGGTGCTCGTCGGCTACATGACCGGGGCCGCGCTCATTCTCGTCTCAACGCAGCTGGGAAAGCTCTTCGGACTCAAGCTGCACGAGCACGACTTCTTTCCACTGCTCGCGGAGCTCGCCGGCAAGCTTCGCGAGACCCACGTACCGACCTTGGCGCTCGCGATCGGATTCCTGGCGCTGCTCGGCCTCCTTCGCGGCGTCGCACCCCGCTTGCCGGGCGCGCTGGTGGTCTTCGCCCTCGCCATCGCCGCAAGTGCGACCTTCGGTCTCGCGGCGCTCGGCATCACCGTCGTCGGGGACGTGCCGAGCGGGCTGCCGCACCCGGCGTTCCCTGCAATCTCGCGCGTCGACCTCCGCGACCTGTTCCCCGGAGCGATTGGCATCGCGCTTCTCACGTTCCCCGATGGGATCCTGCTCGCGCGTGCGTTCGCGAACAAGAACGGTTACGACGTCCGCCCGGAGCAGGAGCTCCTGGCGCTCGCAGCGGCGAATCTGGGGGCCGGCCTCTTCCAGGGCTTCCCCGTCGGCGCGAGCCAATCGCGCACCGCCGTGAACGACGCCGCCGGCGGCCGGTCACAGCTCGCGAGCCTCGTGGCAGCGGCGGCACTGCTGCCGTTCCTCTTGTTCCTCACGCCGGTTTTGCGGCTGCTGCCGACGGTCGCGCTCGGCGCGATCGTCATCTTCGCCGGCGCGCAGCTCGTCGACCTCGACCAGTTCGCCCGGTTGTACCGCATCAGCCGTCTCAGCTTCGTGACCGCGCTGCTCGTCACGCTCGGCGTGTTGGTGATTGGCGTGGTGCCCGGGATCGTGGTCGGCGTCATGCTCTCGCTGATGGTCCTGCTCGGTCGTCTTGCGCGGCCGGTGGACGCCGTGCTGCAACGCGTGCCGGGGACAGAGAGCTTCCACGATCTCGGCGACGCCGCGGCGACGGAGACGGTTCCCGGGTTGATCGCCTACCGCTTCTACGCGCCGCTCGTGTTCGCCAACGCCGACCACTTCATGGAACGCGTGCGCCGCCTCGTCGCCGCGTGCCAGCAGCCGGTACGATGGGTCCTGGTCGACGTCCAGGCGGTGACCGACGTCGACGTCACGGCCGCAGAGATGCTGGTTCGGCTCGGAGCGGAACTCGAGGCCGAAGGCATCGCGCTCAAGTTCGCGCGCGCGAACCGCCCACTCCGCGAGCAACTCGTGCGGCTCGGCCTCGGCGAGCACCTCGAGGAGACCACTGTCTTTCCCTCCGTACACGCCGCGATCGAGGCTTTTTCCGGCCCGCCGGGCGGAGCCGAGCCGGCGGGGATCGACGCCAGTACGACACGCCAGGAGGCGAGCTGAGCGCGCACGAGGGGAGAACTGAAAGGAGCTGCCACGTTACAAGATTGAGCTTCCCAAGCGCCAGAAGCCGCACGGCTACCGCGAGCCCGACTACCCGTACAAGTTCGTTCCGGAGAAGTTCTGAGCCGAGCAGCCAGCAACTCTCGCGTCTAAATTATGCTTCTGCAACTGAGCCCGGCCGCTCGGGGCCTCATTGGTGTCAGACGTGCCGTCGTCGCGAATTCACATCGATCTCACGCCTGGACGTCCCTCAGCCCTCCGGGTCCGCACTTGACCAGAGCCGGTTTACGCCTGATCACCGAAGCGGAATGATTGGCATATGCCCTGCAATCGTCCGATGACGGGTCGCAGGACCGTGATCCTCCACCAGGAGCGGACCCATGCCTGAGCCGACCGTGCTCGCTCGTTACGGACTGCTGCTGGTCTTCGTCAACGTCCTCCTGGACCAAGCCGGCGTGCCGGTCCCTGCCGTGCCGCTCCTGCTGGCGTGCGGCGCTCTCGCGGCCAGGGGGGAAATCTCGCTGGCGCTCCTGCTGCTCACGGCCACGCTGGCGTCGCTGATCGCGGACTCGGCCTGGTTCGCCCTGGGGAGATGGCAGGGCCGACGCGTTCTCAGGCTCTTCTGCGCCTTCTCCCTACACCCGAGTGAATCCTTGGCGCACGTGGAACGCTCTCTGCGTCATCAGGGTCTCCTCTCGATCGCCGTGGCCAAGTTCGTCCCGGGGCTCCAAACGGTAGCCCCGCCCCTCGCCGGCGCATTGGGAATCTCGATCGTCCGGTTTGCCCTGGTCTCCGCTGTCAGTGGGCTGGTATGGGCGGGCGGGCTCGTGGCGGTCGGCTGGCTCTTCCGGGACTCGATCAACGAAGTCACACAGCGGATTGAAGCCCTGGGAGTCTGGGCGCTCGTCCTTGTCCTCCTGCTGCTCTTCGGCTATGTGGCGTTCGTCTGGTGGCGGAGGCGGAGGAGTTCAGTGGCTCTTCCGCGCCACGATCGCCGTTCCGGCGGGGACAGGCTCGAAGCCGCCCAGCCGGGATCACACGGCCAGGCGAATCGTGCTGAGCACGGAGAACCTGACGCGCTGGGATAGCAGGCTTCTGACATTCCATGACGGCCAGCGCGGCGACGCAGCAGGTCGTCCCCCGCGCTCCGGCGATCCGTCCAACGGCTTCTCTCATGCTCATCTTCATGCTGCCTCCGTGTCGGCGCCCGTCAGAGCAATGGCCGTGACCGGTCGGTCCGGCGACCGGAACGGCCCAACATTCGCGAAATCGCGGGCGATGCACCACAGGACGGGTGTTCTCGTCGCGGATTCCCGACGAACCCGCCTCCCGCGTCACCTCGTCGATCACGACGACGCCGTGAGGAGCGCGTCGTCTCTGGCGTCGGAAAGTCCTCGGGGCGTGGCCCGGGCCTTGCACCGTGGGTCGCACCACGGAGGAACTATGACGACGAATCGAAAAGATGCCAGCCGTTGCGCGTTGGGGTTTGCCATGGCCGTGTTCATCGCGGCGGGCTTCGGAATCGGCTCCGGGCCGGTTCACGCGGCCGGGTGGGACGTACCGGAGGCAGCCGAGGGCGGTGGGAGGAAGTCGATCGCCGACATGAAGATGTTCCGATTCGAGTTCGACAACGACGCCGCCCTCGGTTCGGACGACGCGTATTCGGCGGGCTGGAGCTTCCAGCTGCACTCGCGAATGATGGACACGTGGAACCCGGGATTCGCCGGCTGGATCGGCAAGTTCCCCGGGCTCGGAGACGATGGCCGGGGGGGACGCGTCACCCGCTTCGCGGTCGCCTTCAGCCAGATCGCGGTCACGCCGAGCGAAACCACCGTCGAGGAGCCGCAGCCGGACGATGCGCCATGGGCCGGCCTTCTCGGGGTGACCGGCACGTGGTCGTCCTACGACAACAGGAAGCTGGCCGCCCTGCAGGTCTATGTCGGCTGCATGGGGCCCTGCTCGCAGGTCCAGGACGTTCAGGAGTTCGTCCACAACAGTCTGGGCGCCGGGTCCGACCCGGCCGGCTGGGGCAACCAGCTCTCGAACCAACTGCTCGGCAACGTCAACTACGAGTACCGCTGGAAGCTGGTCGCCGCCGCGCCGGAGAAATACGCCTTCGGCCGGTTCGCGCAGGACCTGGCGGCAGGCGGGCAGGTCGGGGCGGGGAACCTCGCCACCTATGCGCGCGCCTCCATCGAGTACCGCTTCGGGTGGGGCATGCCGCAGGGGTTCACCAAGATCCCCGATCCTCCGGGACTCGGACTGGTGCTCGACCCGGTCTACTTCGATCCCGGCCAGCCGGTCCCGGAGACGGCGCACTGGAGCTACGTCTTCAACCTGGTGGGACGCTTCGGCACCGTCGGGTATCTCGCGCCGGCCGAGGGGGGCGAAACCGAGAGCGGTTACAACCACCCGTCGATGGATCCGCCGGCCGAGTCCGACGTGGTCGCCGGGATCCACATCGTCCGCGTGCCGTTCGGCATTCACCTGACCTATTACCATGCGCTCGACGAAGGAGATGGCGAAGTCGCGAGTTTGCTCGACTACTGGAATCTCTCTTTCGAATACCGCTTCTGACGAGGGAGATGCCCCGTGCGCAGGAAGTCGGTGTTCCAGGGCCTCAAGAGACTGCTGCTGTCGCCGCGGCCGGACGCGGGCTCGGAGAACATCGAGGCGATGCTGGCGCGGGCGCTGTTCCAGCCACCGGAAGGGGCCATGGCGGAACGAAGCCGCGGCCTCATCGAGCTTCTGAAGCAGGTCGCGATCTTCGAGCGGATAAGCATCAACGTGGGAATCCGCGTCCGACAAGGAGCAGCCGGAGGTAGGAACTCCAACGTGCGGTGCCACGTAGGATACGTCCGGTAAGCCCCGTTCTGTCAACTTGGCCCGGGGTCTTCGGACCGGCGAGGGCCGCGAAGCCGTCCGGAGTTGACATTGCGCAACGCGAGAATATGTTTCGTCGGGCTCTTTTGTCTCGCGCTGTCGCTCGCCGCGCCGCCTCCTGCCGCCGTCTGCAAGACCCCGCCCAAGGACACCTCGACCCTCGGTACTGCCAAAACGCAGGTGCCCGCGCGCCTTGAGCCGGGCGAGTACCTGTGGCACCCCGAGGTTTCTCCGCAGGGACCGATCGTGGTGGTCGTCTCGCTGCCGGAGCAGCGAGCCTATGTGTACCGTAACGGTGTGCTCATCGGCGCGTCCACCGTATCGACCGGGAAGAAGGGCCACGCAACGCCGACCGGCGTGTTCACGATCCTGCAAAAGCACGAGGACTACCACTCCAATCTTTACGCCAACGCGCCGATGCCGTTCATGCAGAGGCTGACCTGGTCGGGTGTCGCGCTTCACGCCGGCCGGCTGCCCGGCTACCCGGCATCCCACGGCTGTGTGCGCATGCCCTACGAGTTCGCCCATCTGCTTTTCGGCGAGACGAAAACCGGCATGACGGTCGTCGTCTCCGACGAGAAGCAGTTCCCCAGCACCGTCGCGCACCCAGGTCTCGTTGCGCCGGTGGATGCGACGACGGGTGCACCGGTGGCCGAGTCGCCGACAACGGGAGACATCGTCTGGCACCCCGAGGCAGCGCCCGAAGGTCCGATCACGATCCTGGTGACGAATGAGGATCGACGGGTGCGCATATTCCGCGCCAGTGTCGAGATCGGCCGCGCGCCGTTCGTTCTCGACGACCCGAACCGCAAGATCACGCTTCACGTTCTGACGATGCTCGAGCCGTCCGAGGAAGACCCCATCTCGCCGATCAACGGCAAACGCATGCCTCGGTGGCTCCTCGTTTCCGGTGAGCACGAGAGCGTCGTTTCCACCGCGCAGCTCCTCGACGTCATCAAGGTTCCGCTCGAGTT
>Ga0184629_10000998_pt1 | contig 11925 bp, 12 predicted proteins | sample PLM4_32_b1_FD_133158 | JGI IMG/M metagenome (GOLD analysis project Ga0184629, IMG submission 133158) | Groundwater sediment microbial communities from an aquifer in East River, Colorado, USA - PLM4_32_b1 | ecosystem: Environmental > Terrestrial > Soil > Riparian zone | place: USA: East River... | reverse complement strand
GTCTCCGGTCCCGGTCAAGGTGACCCAGCAGCTCAAGGTGACCGTGCTGCCGTGAACCGGTCGCTTCTCCTCGCTGCCACCGCCGCGATCGTCGGCTGTGGGGGAGGCCCGGCGCCGGCGACCAGGCCCAGGCCCGCGCCCGAGCCGGGCGGGCCTCCCTCGGCCCCGAGCGGTGCCGCGCCCATGGGACCGCTTCAATACCGGCTGCGCGGCCCGCTGGTATATGAACTCTTCCGATACGACACCCTGGTGTATGCCAGCATGCCGGGAGCCCCACAGGCCTCGGGCAAGCGGGCCGTCCTCACGGTGCGACCGGTCCCTGGACGTACCGTCGAAACCGACGTGCGGCTCGACTCCCTGGTGGCCTTGGAGGACACCCGCCTGTCGCCCGAGGCCATCGACAGCAGCCTCGGCACCCGCTGGCAGGTGATCCTTGGCCCGACCGGACCCATGGGCACGCTGATGGGCGGCCGCCGGATGATAATCCCCGGCCAAATTGAGGCCATCATCAGGTTGTTGTTTCCACAACTACCCACGGCCGGGCTCCGCGCGGAGAACGCGTGGAACGATTCCACGACCTACCGAATACAGCTGGATGCCTTCGAGGCGACGGAGTCGGCGGCCCGCACCAGCCGCAGTGCGGTCGGCGGCGCCGGCACATCCGGTTTGGCCGTTGAGGCTACCGAGCGCCTGGTTCGGACCGGCACTGCGATGCAGGGTGGACAGCCGATGACGCTCCAAGGCACTGGCGCGCGTCGACTGAGCTATGAATTCGCAACGGACGGCTGGTTGACCAATCTCACCGCGCGGGATTCCCTCGACGTGGTGGTCGCGGTCCCCGACCAGACGATTCCGGTTCGCTGGCGCTCCACACTTATTGCCCGGCTGCGTGACATACCCCCACGCTGACCCGGCCAGAGCAGACCGGCGCCGCCGCCGGCCCCTCCGGATAGCGCTGCGGCTGGTGCTCGTTGGCATACTCCTCTTTTTCGCCTGGCTCTGGTTTCTCTGGCCCCCGCCGGCGTGGTACCGCTGGGCTTGGCCCCGGCAAACGGCATTCATGTCGATGCGGCGGGCCGAGGCGCGCGAGGCGCTCCGAACCAAAGGCGGCACCGGCGAGGTTCCCCCGCGCCTCTATCAGCCGGTGCTCCTCGCGGCGATCGCCCCGGTGATGAAAGCTGCGGTACTGGTGGCCGAGGATCACCGGTTCTACGAGCACTCCGGCATCGACTACGTGGAATTCCGTCACGCCTTAGGCTACCGGCCCGACGACTTCTCGCTCAGTGAGCCCAGGGATCGGGCCAGAATGTGGCGCGCCTTCAGGGGGAGTCTCTCGGGGCGCAACCGGCTCCGTGGCGCCAGCACGATCACCCAGCAACTGGCGAAGAACCTGTATCTATCCCCCTCGCGGAATCCGCTGCGCAAGTTCAAGGAAGCGGTGACGGCCTGGCGTTTGGAGTATTGGCTGGGCAAGAACCGGATCATGGAGCTCTACCTCAACGTCGTGGAGCTCGGGCCGGAGGTCTGGGGCGTGGAGGCGGGGAGCCAGAAGTACTTTCGCCGGTCGGCCCGGCAGCTCGGACTGGACGAGGCGGCCGCGCTGGCCGGCTCCCTGCCGTTCCCGCTCCGATCGAATCCCGGCTACCGACCAGGCCGGAGGCGGTGGCGTCAGGCGATGATCATTCGGAGGATCAGGGGGGAGCGGGTGGAAATTCCAACGGAAGAGGATGTGCCTGACACCGCGGGAATCCGGGGATCAGGAAATCCGGGAATCCGGATTGATTCGATCCCGGCTCCCCTGATCCCCGGCTCCCCCGATCCCCCGATTCCCTAGTCCACCAGCCGGAGCGGCATCACCAGCGTCATGAAGCTCGCCGGATCATCCCAACCCACCGGCTCGCAGGTCGCCGCGCGCTCGGGGGCCTTGAAGGTCATGCGCACCTCGTCGGTGGGCATGTACTTGAGAATCTCGAGCATGTAGGCCGCGTTGAAGCCGATCTCCAGCGAATCGCCCTCGTAGGCTACCGCCAGCTCCTCCTGGGCCTCGCCCAGATCCGGCGTCTGGACCGACATCTTGCAGGCGCCGTTGGTGAACGCCATCCGGATCCGGTGGGTCTGGTCGCTCGCCACGATGCTCATGCGGCGGAGCGCCGCGGCCAGCCCGGCCTTGTCGGCGGTGAGGCTCTTGTCGTTCTCGCGCGGAATGACCTGCTCGTAGTTGGGGTAGGGCCCCTCGATCAGCCGGGTGAACACCTGGGTGGTGGTCGAGCGAAAGCCCAGGTGGTTGTCGCTCCTCCCGATCTCGATCTCTTCGTCGCCCCCGAACAGCCGGCGGATCTGCTCCAGCGCCTTGGGCGGGATGATCAGGTCGGCCTGCCCGCCGCCCTGTCCGCTGGTGGGCACGTCCATGCGGGCCAGCCGATGCCCGTTGGTGGCCACCATCCGCATCCGGTCGGCCCGCAGCTCCCACAGCACGCCGTTCAGGATGGGCCGGCTCTCCTCGGTGCTCGCGGCAAAGGCCACGTGGCTGATGAGCTTCTGCAGGTCTTTGGCGGCGACCTTCCAGCCACCCTCGAATTTGACAGTGGGGAAGGCGGGAAACTCGTCTCGGGAAAGCCCCAGGAGCTTGAACTTCGACTTGCCGCATTCGATGGTGGCCCGCTGTTCCCCCGAGCTGGACATCCGGATCGCCGCGTTGGGCAGCTCTTTCACGATCTCCACCAGCTTGCGGGCCGGCAGGGTCGTGGCACCCTCCTGGTCGACCGATGCCGGGATCGTGGTGCTTACGGAAATGTCCAGATCGGTGCCGGAGAGCTTGAGCCCGTCCTTGGAGGCCTCAACCAGGATGTTGGCCAGCACGGGAAGGGTGGTCTTCGAGGGGACGCTTGCCGCGACCGCTCCCAGACCTTCATGCAGCTTTTCCCGCGTGATGGTGAACTTCATCCGATCGCTCCCCGCATGGCCATATAAAGGAACTACTAATAGATAGTTATACCTAGTAGTCGTAGTAGAGGGTCTGGATATGTGGACGCGGCGGGCAACTGCCGTTCCCACTCCCTCCTAGATCATTTCCAGCACGTCGACACCGTGTGGGTGATGGGGAACGCAGTGTACAACTGTACCGCTTATCCCGTTCGTCCACAGCCCGGTATGCGTCGAAGCGATTACGGTGCGTACAACTCCTGACGAGCCGACTCAACGCGTTCACGGAACTGGCGATCGCGCTGCAATTGTTTCTGTACCTTGTCCACACTGTGAATCACGGTCGAGTGATCGCGACCGCCGAAGGCTTGGCCGATCTCCACGAGCTGCATTTGGAGAACTTCCCGTGCCAGGTACATCGCGATCTGGCGCGGCACCGTGAGCGTCTTGATGCGAGCCTTCGACCGGAGCCCCTCCGGAGTCACTCCCCAGCGCCGCGCCACCACGTCCTGCACCTTGTCGATGGTCGGATTCAGCTTGGGCATGGAGCTGGCCTGCTCCTGGCCCGGCCGGATCTTGTCGGCCAGCGCCTCGCGCGCCAGATCGATGGTGATTTCGCGATGCCGCAGGGATGCGTAGAGCAGGAGCTTGATGATGCAGCCTTCCAGCTCCCGCACGTTGGAGTGCACGTACTCGGCGATGAAGCTCAAGACCTCATCAGGTATCGTGGTTTCGAGATGGTCCTGCTCCTGTTTCTTCCGGAGGATGGCGATCCGGTGCTCCAGGTCGGGCTGGCCCACGTCCGCCACCATGCCCCACTCAAACCGGCTGACCAGCCGGGCCTCCAGCCCGGGCATCTCCTTCGGGGGACGATCCGAAGTCAGGACGATCTGCTTCTTGGCCTCATACAGCGTATTGAACGTGTGGAAGAACTCTTCCTGGGTGGCTTCCTTGCCCTCGAGGAAGTGCACGTCGTCCACCAGGAACAGATCCACGTCGTTGCGATAGCGCCGGCGGAGCTCCGGCATGGTGCGGGAGTGGATGCTCTCGATCACCTCGTTGATGAACTGCTCGGCGCCGACGTAGAGCACCCGCACGGAAGGGCTTCGCCGGGTGACGATGTGCCCGATGGCCTGCATCAAGTGAGTCTTTCCGAGTCCGGTAGCCCCATAAATGAAAAGCGGGTTGTAGAGCTTCCCGGGAGCCTCCGCGACCGCGTGCGCGGCCGCCGCGGCGAGCTCGTTGGACTTGCCGATGACGAAATTCTCGAAGGTGTAGCGCTCGTTGAGAGGCTGCGCGGCGGGATTCGGCGCGGCACCGGCGTTGCCCTGTGGAATCGGGGCGACGAAGAAATCCATTTGCGGGCGCTGCAACCGCTCCTCGTCCACCCGGAACACCACGGAGACGGGCCGGCCGAGCGCGCGCTCGGCGAGCCTCGAGAAGAGATTCGAATTCTTGGCTTCGTTCCACTGGACGGCGAATTCGTCGGGGACGCCGATCGCCAATCGATCGCCGTCGAGCGAGACCGGTTTGGCGGGCTCGACCCACGCCTTAAAATCCTTCTCCGGGATTTCGCGCCGGGCGTCATCCAGGATGCGGGTCCAGGCCTCTTTAAGCGACAGCTGCATGCCGATCGTTTCGGTCTCGATGGCGGTAGGGATGTTGTTGGGGCAGGCGAAGCTACGGCACGGTTGTGGAAAAGTCAACCTTGACCGAAACCGGTTAACCCGGGTAACTTTCCGGGCTCATTGAGTGCTAAGGATTTGTCATGCAGCCGACCTATCGCCCTCGCAACCGCAAGCGGATCAACCGCCACGGTTTCCGGGCCCGGATGGCCGATCGCTGGGGCCGCGAGGTGCTTTCCCGCCGCCGCAAGAAGGGCCGCAAGCGACTCACGGTCAGAATTCCTTCGAAGCACGGGGGAAGCTGACGGTAGCCGAGCGGCTGCCGCGCGCCGGCCGGCTTACCCGCGCGGCCCTGCTACGCCGAGTGCAGGAAACCGGGAAACGGCGGCGCCTGCCGCACCTTGATGTCCTATGGACAGACAATCAAGCGGGCCACCCCAGGGTGGGACTGATCGTTCCGAAGTTTCAGTCCACCGCGGTGGCCCGCAACCGTTTGCGGCGCTGGTTGCGGGAGGTCTGGCGCCGGCAGCTGGTGGCGGGCGTGCCGCCGTGGGACGTGGTCATCCGCGCGCGACGCGAGGCGTATGGATCGGGCTTCGCGGCGCTCCAGGGCGAGTTGCTGGCGTGGCGCTCCAGTCTCGGGTGAGCCGGTGCAACCGATTTCACGCTGGCCTCGTCGGGCGGCCATGCGGCTGATTCGCGGATACCAACGCTTCATTTCGCCGGGACTGCCGCCGAGCTGCCGCTTCATTCCGAGCTGCTCGCAATACACCCTGGAGGCGATCGACAAGTACGGCGTGCTTCGTGGCGGATGGCTGGGCGCCCGGCGGATCGTGCGCTGCCATCCATTCAACCCAGGCGGGTTCGACCCCGTGCCGTAATCTTTCCGGAACCCCTTCGATATGGATCGTCGCGTTCTCCTGGCCGTCGTGCTCATGATGGCGGTGGCCATTGTGCCGTCGCTGTTGCTGAAGAAGCCGCCGGCCGTACAGTCGGTCAGTCGGTCAGTCGGTCGGACGGACAGTTTGCGCGAAGCCCCAGCCATCGGCGCCTTGCCTCCCGCGCCGGCTGAGACCGCCCAACCGCCCGCCCGTCCGTCCGACCTCACCGTCCTCACTGACAAAACCATCGTCGTCTCCTCCTCCCTCTACCGGTATGCCTTCTCCACCCGGGGCGGCCGGCTGATCGAGGCGACGCTGCCCAAGTACCAATCGATGCGCCCCGGAGAGAAGGGGAGTCCGGCCGAGATCCTGCCGCCCCGAAGCGACCTGTTGGGCCTGGGCCTTCTCTCGGGGCGCGATACCGTCTGGCTTCGCGATTGGCCGTTCGAGCCTTCGGCCACCGCGCTCGACGTGCAGAGCCCCACAACTCTCCGGCTCTCCAGCCGGCAGGGCGGGGTAGCGGTGTCCCTCGCCTACACTTTCCGGCCCGACGATTACATGGTGGACGTCGCGGGCACCGTGGAGGGGCTCGGCCCCGACGGGGGCGTCCTGCTCGTGGGAATGGGTCCCGGGCTCCGCAATACCGAGGCCGACAGTGCGGAGCACGCCCGGGAGCTTGGCGTGGTGACGAAGGCAGCGAAGGCCTCGCTCACCCGTTTCGGCAAGCTCAAGCTGGGGCAGCCGATGCCCTTCAACGGCCCGTTCGAGTGGGTGGCGGTCAAATCCAAGTATTTCGTGATCGCACTCTTCGCTCCCGACACCACCGGTTCGGGACTCAATGGCGGGATCGGCGGGGCGACCGCCCTGGCCGTGGACACCGCGATGAGAACGACGACCGCGGCGTCCATCACCGCGGGCATCCAGGTGCGGCCGAGCGGGACGTTCCGCTACCAGCTCTATGCCGGGCCGATGGAGTATCCCCGACTCCGGGCCATCGGTCACGACTTCGACGATGTGAACCCGTACGGGTGGCCCGGCTTCCGGACCATCATCCGCCCGGTGGCGCTGGGCGCGCGATCCCTCCTGGTCTGGATGCACGACAGCCTCGGACTCGCGTACGGGGTCGGCCTGATCCTGTTCGGCATCCTGATCCGGATCTTGCTCTGGCCGCTCAACCAGAAAGCCATGCGCTCGAGCATGGCCATGCAGGCCGTGGCACCGATGCAGAAACAGATTCAGGAGAAATACAAGGGAGATGCGCTCAAGGCGCAGCAGGAGATCTCCAAGCTCTGGAAGGAGCATAATGTCCACCCCTTGGGCGGGTGCTGGCCGATGCTGCTGCCCTGGCCGATCCTGCTGGCATTCTTCTTTGTGTTCCAGAACACGATCGAGCTACGCGGCGCGGCGTTTCTCTGGCTGCCCGATCTGTCGCGGCCGGATCCGGTTTTCGTCATCCCGGTGGTGATGGGCCTCTCGATGTTCGCGCTGACTAAGATCGGCCAGGTCGGCATGGAGCCCAATCCCCAGATGAAGATGCTGCTCTATGTCATGCCGGGGATGATGACCTTCCTCTTCCTCAAGTTCCCCTCCGGGCTCAACCTGTACTACACGGTGATGAACATCGCGAGCCTGCCGCAACAGTGGATGCTGTCCAAAGAGCGGCTCCGCAGACAGGCCGCCGCTTCGCCGGCATCGCCACCGCCTCCGCCTCCTGCGGCGCTCGCGCCGGGCAAGAAGAAGCGGTAAGCTCACCGCTTACCTTGTGGACATGTTGTCTGACGTCATCGCCGCGCTCGCGACACCGCCCGGCCGCTCGGCCATTGCGGTGGTGCGGGTATCGGGGACGGGGGCCCTCGAGGTGGCGGGACGGGTGGTCCAGGGAGCAAGGAGGGGCGAAGGGCGAGAAAAAGGGCTCGCCGACTGGCCCCCGCGCGTGGCACATCTCGCGACCCTGGTTTCCGCCGACGGCACCGCAATCGATCAGGGCCTGGTCAGTGTGTTTCGCGCGCCCAACAGTTACACCGGCGAAGACTCGGTCGAGTTCTCCTGCCACGGCGGACTCCTCGCGCCGGCGGAGCTGCTGGCGGCGCTCCATTCGGCCGGTGCCCGTCCCGCCGCACCGGGGGAGTTCACCCGCCGAGCCGTGCTCAACGGCAAGCTCGACCTGTTACAGGCCGAAGCGATCGGCGACCTGATCGATGCCACCGCGCCGGCGCAGGGGCGCGCCGCGCTGTACCAGCTCGACGGTGGCCTCTCCCGCCGGCTGCTGGCGCTGCGCGAAGGGCTGGTCGAGCTGCTCGCCCTGCTCTCCTATGATATCGATTTTCCCGAGGAGGACGACGGCCCGGTGTCGCGGGAACGCATACTCGCGCTGCGAACCGGGGTGCGGGAATCGATCGCCCGGCTCTTGACCACGGCGCCGGCCGGCCAACGGCTGCACGACGGGGCGCTCGTAGTGCTGGCGGGACGTCCCAACGCCGGGAAATCCTCGCTATTCAACGCCCTGCTGGGCTCGAGCCGAGCCCTGGTCACTGAAATTCCCGGCACAACCCGCGACACCATCGAAGCCCAGAGCGATGTCCTGGGGTGGCCGGTCCGCTACGCCGATACCGCCGGCCTCCGAGACGCCGATGAGCGACTGGAACGGATGGGCATCGAAGTGAGTCGGCGTTACGTAGCGGCCGCCGATCTGGTGCTGCTGTGCGTGGAAGCGGACCGGGAAGCGACGCCGGACGAGCGGAGGCTCCTGGGTGAACGGCCTTCTCTGCTGGTTCGCTCCAAGGCGGATCTCTCGCCCGAAACGGAGGGCGATGGCCTCGGCGTATCGGCGGTGACCGGAGCCGGACTGGACCGGCTGCGCGAGGCCATCGCACTGCGGCTGTTCGGGGACGGTGCCGACGGCGGGTACGCCGACCTGGAGCCGATGCTGAGCCGGGAGCGGCACCGCGCGGGACTCACCCACGCGGCGGCCGGCCTCGACGCCGCGCTCCCGGAACTTGCCCGGGGCGGCGACCCGGTGCTCGCGGCTCATCACCTGAGAGATGCAGTGGCCGCGCTCGAGGAGCTGATCGGGCTGGTCCATCCGGATGAGGTGCTGGAGAGGGTGTTTACGAGGTTCTGCGTGGGCAAGTAGGGGATCCCCTGCTAACGCTGATGACTCCCGTCGCAAAACGGGCGGGTCTTCGTGAAACCGCAGCCACACAGCTTGATTTGGCCGGGAATCTTGGATGGTGGGGGCGTCACCTCGTCGCCGGCGTTGTTGAGGATTTTGACGGGACCCTCGATGATGATGGGACCGGCTGGCTTGAGTGTGATGGTGACGGTTTTGGGTTCATCGAGCATGTGCAAATATAGGAGGCTAGGAGGCTAAGAGGCTAAGAGGCTAAGATTAGCTTTTTCCTAGCCACTTAGCCTCCTAGCCTCTTAGCCTCTCACGCCGTCCGAATCCCCGTCGCCTCGTCCTCGGCCGCCTGGAACTCCCCGGCCGATGCGCGGAGCGCCAGGGCGATCCCGCGGGTGTTGACCAGCGGCTCCGCCATGCGGTGACCCAGGTAGTACCCGCACCGTTCGGGAAGAACGCGCCCGGTGGAGAGCCGAGAGCTCGGGCTCATGCCGCCCGAAAGGTATTTGAGCCTGAGCCCCAAGCCGCACCGATCCAATTCGTGGTGTACCGCGCGCCGGAGGAAGGCCTCGAGCTCACGCAGACGCTGATACTGGCGGCGAGGATACCCGAAATAGTCGGCCGGATCGAGCCCCGGCACCACGGCCTGCGAAGCGTGAACGGCCAGGCCCTCGTTGAGCAGCAACTCACGCAGAGTGGCCCGGCTTCCGGTGAGCCAGTAGTCGTAGTATCCGCCGGCCTCCGCGATCAGCCGGCGCATTTCGCTGGTGCTGGTGGACGACGTGTAGCGGACGGTGTGGGCCACCTCGTGGGCCACCCAGAGTGGTACCAGTTCGGGGGCGAGCCCCATGCCATGGGTTTCCGCGTTGAGGCGGCCGGTAAAATGCTCCACGCAGACGAACGCCACGCCCCGCCCGCCCACGACCAGCTCTCCGGCGTTGGCTCCGCCCATTCCAACCATGAGCACGCAATCGGTGGCACGATCCACCTGCAGCATGTCTTCCGCCCGGTGCAACGCCTCCTCCGCCAACCGGGCGACATCCACCTGATTCAGCATCGCGAAGAGATCACTGCGGTCCGCGCGCAACGCTCCGGCTATCACCTCGACGGCGTAGGGACTCTCCAGATCAAGGACATAGTTGTTCCAGTACGCGGCGAGAAGGGGTCGGTGCGCATCGAGGAAGCGGTGGTAGGCCGCTTCGGGATCAGGTTGTGCGAGAATGTCGAGAAAATCGGGGAGGAGATTGATGAGCACGGGACAAGATAAAAAAAGTCCCGCGTGAAACAAGACCCCAAGTTACGTGTTTTTCCGCTTTCTCTTGGAGACTTCATCCAGAAAGCGCCGCTCCTCAGCGGTGAGGCTCTGGATGCCGAAGGCGCTGATCTTGTCGAGCACACGGTCAACTTCGTCGGAGGAATATTCCTCGCGCACTTCGGGTCGGGCCATTGCGGGGCGGACCTCGGCCGCTTTGGTGCCTTGCCGCACGGGAATCGGAGCCATCACCGGGCGGCGGGTGACTGCCTTCGGCTCCTTGCTCTGGCGGTGGGAGGCGAGACTCTGGATTCGGAAGAAGAGATAGCCTGCCGCCATCCCGCCCAGGTAGCCCACGTGCGCCGCGCTTCCGTCGGTCCACGCGGCGAAGGCCAGGTTGGCCACGGCCAGCAGCAACACGAGGCTCCGCGCCGACAGGCGGACGGGGAGCGGCGCGAAGACCAGCTCGACATCGGGCCAGGCGAAGGCAAAGGCCAAGGCCACGCCGAGGATGGCTCCCGAGGCGCCGACCATGGGCGGAATCGTCAGGAACGAGGAGAGCCCCAGCGCAAGCGCCGCAGCGCCGACGCCACAGTAGATGTAATAGGACAGGAAAGCCCGGCCGCCCATCCGCCGTTCGACCGGAGGGCCGAACACGAAGAGCAACAGCATATTGGCCGTCAGGTGAAGCAGGCCGCTGTGGACGAACATCGACGAGAAGAAGGTCCAGGGACGGCGGGCGGCCTGGCTCGGCTGGAACTGCAGGTCCTCGACGAAGACCGGGGCGGTGAACACGGTGGCGAGCAGCAGGAGCACGACGGCGTTGGCCACCATGATCCGGCCGACCCACGGGGTCAGTCGGGGCTCCTCGATGTACGCCTTTGCGTAGTCCTGGCTCATGGCGACCTGCTCGCGAGACAAATCCGCTCGCATAGTTCCGGAAACGGGATCCCGGCTGCCGCCGCCGACTGGGGGAGGAGGCTGGTCGAGGTCATCCCCGGCAAGGTGTTCACCTCTAAACAGACGAGTTCTCCGCCCGGTGTCAAGCGAAAATCCACCCGGGAGTACCCGCCCAGCTTGAGGGCCTGGTGGGTCCTCAAGCCAAGCCGGCCGCATTCCGTCGCCACCACGGAGGGAAGATCAGCCGGGAAAATCTCTTCCGACATGCCCGGCGTGTACTTGCACTCATAATCGAACAACTCGTGCCGGGGGATGATCTCGCCCACGGCGAGCGCCTGGTTGCCGAGAATCCCGACCGTCAGCTCACGACCGGGAACGTAGGCCTCGACCATGATCTCATCGTCGTAGCGCGCCGCCAGCTCCACGGCCGCATCGTAGTCCAGGGGATCCTTGACTACGGTAAGCCCGACGGTGGAGCCCTGTTTGGACGGTTTGACGACCAGGGGCCATCCCAGCCGGCGACCGGCCTCTTCGGCGGTGGCGGGGGTCATCAGCCAGTCGGCGGTGGGAACGTCCGCGGCGCGGAAAAGCCTCTTGGAAATGTCCTTATCCATTGCTAGGCCCGAGGCCAGGGATCCGCTTCCGGTGTATGGGACGCCCATGACATCGAGCACCGCCTGAATTGTGCCATCCTCCCCGCGGCCCCCGTGGAGGCCGAGAAACACCACCTCGGCGTTCCGGATGACCGGCAGGCTGGCGAGTCCGGAGAGAAGCAGTCCCCGTTCCAGCGCGACCAGCTCCGCAATGGAGGGAGGTTCACGGCCAACCGAGCCGGACAGCAGATTCGGCTCGTCGGATTCGGGGATGTACCCTCGGGCGGTGTCGACGACGGCGACGGTATGCCCGCGGCTCCGCAGCGCCTTCACCACCTAGACTGTGGAGGCGATGGCGACGTCGCGTTCGCTGCTGGTCCCCCCGGTCAGAACGGTTATTCGCATAGCTGGGAGTCAGGCGTCAGGAGTCAGCGGTCAGGGAAAGTGCCCCGACGACCCGGACCCCGGACTCCTGAGTCCCGATCCCTTTCATCGGGTTCCAATCAGCTGCTGAAGCAGGTCATACCGCGACACGATCCCGATCAGCTTCCCCTCTTTCCGCACCAGCGTGGCCGGATTCTCGCGCGTGAGCATCGGCGCCAGCCGGTCGGTCGGAAACGCCGCGTCGACG
>Ga0184629_10000996_pt1 | contig 11964 bp, 10 predicted proteins | sample PLM4_32_b1_FD_133158 | JGI IMG/M metagenome (GOLD analysis project Ga0184629, IMG submission 133158) | Groundwater sediment microbial communities from an aquifer in East River, Colorado, USA - PLM4_32_b1 | ecosystem: Environmental > Terrestrial > Soil > Riparian zone | place: USA: East River... | reverse complement strand
TTACACTGGTTTTGAGTGAATTGACAAACTCGGTTACCCGGCGTTCTCCTTTGTTGTCCTTCTGGCGGTAGGAGATAAAGATATCATACTCAAAACCGGGTAGTGTTGAGGGCATAACCAAATATACTCAAATTAGTGTTTTTATTTCTTGATTATCCTGGGATAGTCCTCAAAGAATAAATGATCTGATGAAAGTTTTGATAGCTCTTCATGAACTCCAAAATTAAAAGTCAACAGTGTAACGGTGAGTTTGTTATTATCTTTTCTTGCCATCTCCACAGCGGGAACAAAATCAATATCGCCGGAAGAAAGTACAATATCGTATCCCTTTAGGGCGTAATAAACTAAATGTGATCCTATTGCAACGTCAACCTGTTTTTGAGATCCTCCTTCCATTTTATACAGATTGACAATAAAGCCAGCCTTTTTCATGGTATAATAAAACTGGTTTAGTCCGAAGTCTACTCCATAGGCATCAACACTATTGAAGATTATGGGAAGGCAGGAGCTTTCGAACATTGTTTCCAGGAAAATCTTAGTGGCTATGTAATCAACTTTACCACGACCCTTACTTGCCTTTGTGACATATCCAACATCTATAAGCCAAACTAAACCCATTTTTTACACCGTTATTATTTAGCCTTTACGAAATTATTTGTTTCAATACAACTCATATTTTGTTTTTACTATGTACAAGCTACATCAACTCCGCTGCACTTCATTATACTTATTTTTATATTCCAAAGGACTATGTTGTGTTACGGCCTTGAATTGCCTGTTAAAGTTGGAGAGTGTATGGAATCCGCTTTCATAACACGCTTGTGAAATGTTCACTTTCTTTTCGATAAGCAGTTTGCAGGAGTAGCCAATCCTGATCTCCGTGAGAAATTCTGAGAATGTTTTATTCGCGTGCGTCTTAAAGTACCGGCTGAAAGAAGTCGGTGTCATGTTCGCGATGGTAGCTACTTCTTCCAGCGTTACACTTTCCCGGAAATTCCGCATCACATAAGCATGAACCCGGTTCATTCTTTCTGTATCGGATTCTTTCAGCGAGTTTGTATATCCCGTGCTGGACAATACCCGATACTCCGTGGTATGCGCCAACAGGTGAAGGATCTTAAGCAGCATCAGAATACTCTCAAAATCCTTCACGATAAGAAGATCCTGCATGAGACCTTTCACCTCATTGCCCGTGCTTCCTGTAATTTCCATTCCCTGTTTTGCTTTCGTAAAAAGCTGACGGATCCAGTACAATTCATTTTTCATTAACAATTCCCTTCCGAGAAAATCTTCATGAAAATAGATAACCACACCTTCTGTCCAGCGCTGCGTATCACCTTCAAAATATTCCGGATCACTTCGCCATAAGTGAGGAAGATCTGGTCCTGTAAAAACAACATCGCCTTCTCTAAAGGGAGAGAAATGATCACCGATAAAACGTGTTCCAGTTCCTTTCAAGACAACAAACAATTGATACTCAGAATGGAAATGCCAGTTAGCATCAAAGTGCGGGTCTTTCAGGAATTTGATCTCAAAAGCATGGTTTGGTGAGATGGGTGATTTTTGAACGGGAACCTTCATGTGGATATAGTTTAATAAGCAGGTCTATACTGCGTGTTTCTGTATTAGACAATTCCTGCCCTTCCGTTTTACCCCGGAGCATTTCGGGGCGCCGAGGAAATGCAATCCTTTTCTATTTCAAGCGCAGTGGCGCGGGAGAACCACTGAAGGTTGATCAGGCATCCACTAAGGCTGATGCCTGATCACCATTCAGTGAGAAATGTGTGAATTCGCATCGCGTATTCACTTTTTTACGCCATCCCACGTCCTAGGCCGAGCCAGCGCAGGCCTTGGACTTGGGATGGCTTTTAATGTCGCGCCCACTCACTTGGAAAGAAGCTTGTCAAGTTCGTCCGCGACACTGCAATGGACTGTTTTCCGTGCAAGGATAACGCAGGCTCTATTTAATATTCATTGCTCGTTCGGGTGAGTTAAATGATCAGGGAGATTTCATTTGTCTACAAGTTTAAAGGATTTTTTGAGATTGCAGACACTTATTTATCATTCAGGATAGAATCTGCCATGCTTTCATGATAAAATACAGTCGAAATCTGACAAAATACAGGGATCGTTAGCGGGAATTATTATCCAAATTTCAGACTCCTAACATTTTTGCAAGGCTATGGGAAGAATTATCATTATCTGCGTTGCCGTAATTAGTTTGCTTCAATATTCTTGTCAAACCCGGCAGAAACGTGATGATGGTCCAAGGAAAATAGAGATCCTGTTCTTAGGTCATCATAGCGAACATCACCATTCAGAGCAATACATGCCCATGTTGGCCTCGGCGCTGGCAGGAGATGGAATTAATTTCACCTACACTGAAAAAACCTCAGATCTCAATCGGGAGACGTTGTCTTTATACGATGGACTGATGATCTATGCCAATCACGATTCCATCTCTGATTCCGAGGAAAAGGCGCTGTTGGATTTTGTTGAGGAAGGAAGAGGATTTATCCCCGTTCATAGTGCAAGTTTTTGCTTTCGCAATTCAGAAAAATATGTCAACCTCGTAGGAGGCCAGTTCTTGAAACATGACACAGGTAGTTTCATTGCCCGGGTTATCATGAAAGATCATCCTGCGATAGACGGTGTTACAGAATTTTCAGCATGGGATGAAACATACGTTCATCACAAACTTACCAACGACAGAACAACATTGATGGAAAGGGTAGAAGGTGACCATCATGAACCCTGGACCTGGGTTCGGGAGCAGGGAAAAGGAAGAGTGTTCTACACAGCATACGGACACGATGATCGAACATGGCAGAATCCCGGATTTCATCAGATCCTAAAGGAAGGCATCGTATGGGCAGTGGGTGATAAGGTAAAAGCGCAGTGGGAAGAATTCAGAAAGACCATACCCAAACTGGTTTACAAAGAGGTACCCAACATTCCCAACTATGAAAAAAGGAGTCCTCCGCCTCAATACCAGGAGCCACTATCTCCCGAGGAATCCAAAAGGCTGATCCAGGTACCGGTTGGCTTTAGACTTGAATTGTTTGCGTCCGAACCGGATATCATCAATCCTATTGCCATGGATTGGGATGAAAAGGGAAGGCTTTGGGTGATTGAAACGGTGGACTACCCGAACACGGTTCGCGATGAAGAAGGAGTGGGTGATGACCGCATTAAGATTTGTGAAGACACAGACGGCGATGGCAAAGCAGATAAGTTCACCATCTTCGCTGACAAACTTAATATTCCAACTAGTCTTGTATTTGCTAACGGGGGAATTATTGTTTCTCAGGCCCCGCACTTTTTATTCTTAAAGGACACGGATGGCGACGACAAAGCAGACATCAAAAAAAGCATCATCGAGGGATGGGGAACGTATGATACACACGCCGGTCCATCGAACCTTAAATATGGAATGGACAATCAAATATGGGGTACGGTGGGTTACTCCGGTTTTAAAGGAACGATTGGGGGACAAGACCAAGAATTTGCACAGGGTTTTTACAGGTTTACACCAACTGTTTCTAGTTTTGAATTTCTGACGAACACCAGCAATAATACCTGGGGGTTGGGTTTTACTGAAAATAATGATGTGTTTGGATCAACTGCCAACAATACACACAGTGTTTTCATGGGCATTACAAAAAGGCAGGCCCACGGAGTCGAAGGTATAATCATTGGCAGCCCAAAGATTGATGGTCACTATGCCATGCATCCCATTACCTCAAAAGTCAGGCAGGTTGACGTTTTCGGCGGATTTACAGCTGCCTCCGGACATAGTTTTTACACCGCCCGTACATATCCTGAAGAATTCTGGAATAATATCGCCTTTGTTTGTGAACCCACGGGTCATCTCGTGCACCTGGCACGTATTGAAAAGGAGGGAGCAGGCTTCAAGGAAATAGACGGGTGGAATATTTTTGCCGGTGCAGATGAATGGGTTTCGCCGGTAGAAGCGAAAGTGGGCCCAGACGGCGTCCTTTGGGTGTTGGATTGGTATGATTTCATTATCCAGCACAACCCGACCCCTACTACAGAGCGTGGAGGTTACCAGGCGGAGACCGGAAGTGGCAATGCCTATGAAAACCCGCTTCGCGATAAATCTCATGGCCGTGTCTGGCGCATTGTTCACCGGGATTCAAAACCGTATACTCCCATTCAATTGGACCAGGAGAATACAGACGAATTGATCGAAGCCCTTGGTAACGACAACATGTTTTGGAGAATAACAGCACAACGCTTGTTGGTGGAAAGCGGAAACTTAGAGGCTGTCGGGGCATTGCTGGAGCTGATCAAGGATGAAAGAACCGATCATGAAGGAAATAACTTTAAAGCCCTTCATGCACTTTGGACACTGCACGGCTTAGGTGCCATTAAAGAAGGGAATGAAACGTATCCTGTTGCCGTGGGAGCGTTAAAGCATCCGGCTGCAGGCGTGAGAAAGGCTGCGATACAGATTTTAACAAACGTAAAATGGACTGACCAAACCGTAGCCAGTTCAGGAATTTTGCAGGACCCTGATCCGGGGACAAGACTTTCGGCGATCCTTTCACTGGTGGATTTAGCGCCATCCGATACGATAGGCAATACGTTGTATTTACTAAGCCGGGAAAAAACCATAATAGAAAATGACTGGCTTGCGAAAGCCACCTATGTGGCCGCATCAAAACATAAAGTGGGATTTATAAAAGCCTACATGAAAGACCACCCTGGTTATGAAGGGCCACAGGCTGTAACGCCTTCAAAGCGTGAAGCAGCGGACCTGGATGATTCAAGTTGGAAAACCATGATGTTACCACAGCAGATGGAAAAAGCAGGATTGGAGATTGACGGGCTCGTTTGGTTCCGGGTCACCCTGAATCTTCCGAAAACGATGGCCGGTAAAAAAGCTACGTTGTCACTGGGACCGATCGACGAATCGGATGAAACCTGGTTGAATGGTGTAAAGATCGGTGCCACTGAAATGATGTATAATAAGGCACGGTTATACGAAATCCCTGCCGGCAAACTCAAAGCCGGTAAAAATACCCTTGCTATTAGGGTGGAGGACAGGGGAGGAAGAGGAGGAATTTATGGAAAACCCGAAGTGCTTTTCCTTCAGGCAGGCAATGAAAAAATAACACTGGCCGGAGACTGGAAATACGAGGTTGAAAAAGAGTACAGTGCAACGCGGCAGGATATTTTTAAAGAGGTGCCGATCGCTGAGGTCTTTATGAAATCCTATTCCACTGGATCATCTTCGGCGGCGGAAACAGCAGCTGCAGCAAAGGACGCTACCGTCATCCGGATCAAGGTGATCAAAAATCAGATGAAGTATGATTTGAAAACCTTTATCGTGGTGGCTGGAAAGCCGGTGGAATTGATTTTCGAAAATCCTGATTTCATGCAGCATAACCTTCTTATCACAAAGCAGGGGTCATTGAAGATTGTCGGTGCTGCCGCTGACAAACTTGCGACCGATCCCAAGGGTGCGGACATGAACTATGTTCCCGCCATTCCCGAAGTGCTGTTCTCCACTAAACTTGTAAATCCACAAGAAACGGAGACACTTCGTTTCATGGCACCAAAGGAGACGGGTGATTATCCTTATGTCTGTACTTTCCCAGGTCATTGGTCTATGATGAACGGCGTTATGAAAGTGATAAAGAGCAACTAGATAACGACGCATGCGCGTGGTTTATCCTCCTTTAAGTAAAAAATAAAAAGAGTGAAAAGAAATATTAAATTCGGAGTAAGCACCTGGCTGTGGACATCACCCTTCACCACAGATACCGTTGCCTTGTTTCCAAAAATTAGATCCATGGGCTTTGATGCCGTGGAGATACCCGTAGAGTATCCCGAAATGATTGATGGAAAAAAAGTGAAGGAAGCCTTGCAGCGGCATGGACTGGAACCGATCGTGTGTGGTGCATTTGGTCCGTCGCGTGATTTGACAAACGAAGATACTGCGGTTCACAAAAACTGTTTTGAATACATCAGTCAATGCTTTGCCTTGTGTAATACCTGGAATGCAAAATTTCTTGCAGGCCCAATGTATTCCGCTGTTGGCAAAGCGCGTATGATCCCTCCGGACCAACGTAAAATGGAATGGGAGAGAGCTGTCAGTAATTTGCTAATTGTTTGCAAGCAAGCGCAACAACATGGGCTTATGATCGCTCTAGAGCCTTTGAACAGGTTCGAATCTGATCTGATCAACACAGCTGAAGATGTGATGCGGCTGGTGAAGGACATAAATCATCCTGCTGCAAAAGTATTGTTGGATGGTTTTCACATGGCCATTGAAGAACGCGATTTGGAACAAGCGATCGTCAGCGTTGGTGATAAATTGATTCACGTTCAGGTTTCTGAAAACTACCGGGGCACACCAGGCACCGGACAAACATCCTGGCAGTCATTTAAAGCGGGGTTGGAGAAGATAGGATATCAGGGTGTTGTGTCCATTGAAAGCTTTACACCCGAAATCAAAGAGCTCGCAGGAGCCGTATGTATCTGGAAAAACCTGGCAGAGAGTCAGGACGGATTTGCTTCGGAGGGAATCTCTTTCTTAAAAGAATTATTAACCGCAACGTCATGAGTAACAAAAAAATCAACATGGCCATTATCGGCCTGGGCTTTGGGGCCGAATTTATTCCCATTTACCAAAAGCATCCGAATGCAAATCTCATTGCCATTTGTCAGCGGAATGAAGCTAAACTCAACGCGATTGGTAATGCCTTCAATATAGAAAAGCGTTACACATCCTACGATGAATTGTTAAAGGATCCCTCCATCGATGCTGTCCATATCAACACCCCCATTCCCGATCACGCTATTCAAGCGATAAAGGCATTGAAGGCTGGAAAGCATGTGGCCTGTACTGTACCAATGGCCACCACGGTAGCAGAGTGTGAGGAAATTGTGAAGCTCACGAAAGAGAAAGGCCTTACCTACATGATGATGGAAACCGTTGTCTATGCACGGGAGTTTCTCTTCATGAAGGAATTATATGATAAAGGAGAATTGGGTAAGATTCAGTTTATTAAAGCAAGTCACCAACAGGACATGGACGGATGGCCAAACTACTGGCCTGGGTTGCCACCCATGTACTACGCTACACATTGTGTTGGTCCTGTATTGGGATTAGTCAGGGGAGAAGCGGAATATGTTTCCTGCTTTGGCTCGGGCACTATTCGCGAAGAACTTCATCACCACTACAACTCTCCTTATGCCGTTGAGACCGCGCACATAAAATTCAGGAATTCTGATCTGAGTGCGCACGTATACAGGTCTCTTTTTGATGTGGCACGACAGTACCGGGAAAGTTTCGAAGTATATGGCTCAAAGAAAAGTGTAGAATGGCCGTTGATTGAAGGAAAACCTTTGGTGATGCATACGGCCAAACGCCCTGAGCCCGAAATACCAGAAGAAGTGAAAAGCCCGGATTACGCCAAACGTTTGCCTGAACCCATCCAGCGTTTCACCACCAAAGGCGTGTACGATGCGGACGATCATCAGCACCTTTCCTTCACACAGGGCGCAGGCCATGGAGGATCTCATCCTCACCTGGTCCATGTTTTCGTGGATGCGTTGTTAAATAAGACCACTCCTTATCCAAATGCAGTCCAGTCGGCAAACATAACCTGTGTTGGAATACTGGCACATGAATCGGCTAAGCAGGGTGGTAAGGTCATGTACCTTCCGGGGTTTACATGGTCGTGATCGCGTAATGTGAATTTTGGTTTATAAACTTTGGTTCGATTACAACAGGTTCAGTTTATGCTGAAATAGTTGGGCTATATTCTGCGCACGGATTTTGATTTCGTCTGCTTTTTCCCCCTTAAAATTCTCATCAACGATTTCAATAAATAGTTTTACCCAAGCTGTGAAATGTTCTTGTTCCAGGGGAAGGTCGGCATGTTTTTGAAATGGATTTCCGTGATAGGTTTGATCGCCCAGTAACAGGGATGACCAAAAGTTATACATGATCGGTAAATGTTTGGACCAGTCAACATGACTGAAACGTGGGCCTAGCAAGGCGTCTGACCGCACCCGATCATAGAAGCTGTCTACTAAAATCTCGATATCCTTGCGTGCAATAATATCTGAAACTTCTTTCATGAAAATTCGATCGTTATCATTCCTTATTTGTCTGGTGGTAACAATACCTGGTCAACAACGTAAATGATTCCGTTTGAGCTAGGAACAACGCCAACGATATTTGCCCCATTTACGGTAGTCTTAGCGCTCACTTTTGCCAGCGTAACATTCTTTCCATTGACCTGGTTTAACTTCATACCATCGCGTAACATATTTTCGCGAATTACGCCAACGTATACATGATACTCTAAAATTTCACGGAGCTTTGCTTTGTTCTCCGGCTTTACCAGATCCTCAACCGTTCCGGCTGGTAATTTAGCGAATGCCTCATCAGTCGGAGCAAATACCGTAAAGGGACCGGCATTTGAAAGGGCATCTACATACTCGGCGGCTTTCAATGCGGCCACGAGTGTTTTATGATCCGCTGAAGCGATGGCAACCTGCACAATGTTTTTTTGTGATTCATCATCCTGGACATGGGATTGCCCTCCACCTGCTACGGCTTCCGCAGGAGAAGCTTCTGCTGCTGGCTGGTTGGTAGAATGGGTACAGGCTAAACAACTTAGTAAGGCAAGGGTAAATACGCTGAGTGTTTTCATGGGTTTAATATTTAGTTCTCCAAAGATGATGGACCCCTTCTTCTTTTTGTATGATATGGGTCATACACAAAAGCTGACATTTCTTAGGTTTTAAACCTGACCCTTTGAAAGGGTTTATTTAAAATTTTGGTTTGATGTTCACCGTATCCACCCTGAAGCATCAAAGATCTTTCCTTGAAAAGATCCGAAGGGCAGTCCCCAGGGGCAATATGATCCAAAGGAAAAGTATTGTAGTAGAGAAAAGCATTCCGATGTAACTTCCAAAAAATTGCTGATAAAAAGCCCCCGTATACCCCATCAGCGCGGCTATATCCAGTTGTAATAACATAATAATGCGGGCAAGGTCTACTGGATTGAGGCTAATGAGCATCAAGGTAACTTTTTCTAATGGATAATCGCTAAAATTATAAACAACCCACAACAAAAGGCCGTCATAGATCAGGGAGAAATAGAACCAAAATAAAAGAGCGATCCCAATGGCTTTCGCCTTATCTCTTGTTAGCACAGATGACAGAAATGCAAGGGACACAAATACCAGCGTGAGCACAACACCTGTAAAGAGCAAGGTAACGGCGCTTTGATTGGCGCCAAACAATAAAACAGGTACACCAATGCCAACTAAGTAGGCTATGCAGAGTGAAAAAGCCACGGCTAAGTATTCTCCGAAAAAGATTACCCTTCGGTTGATCGGTTGGGCTAACATCAGCTCAATAAACTCATAGGAATTAAAGAAGTGAATGGTGGTGAAGACAATGCTGACCAGTGGCACAACCATTAACACAATATTCAGAAGGCTCAAAACGACTTTACCGGAATCACTGTCTAACTGAAACAATGCGAACGTACTGAGGCATAGAAATAAGGTGTAAAACACTATAAACCGTGTCCGGAGGATATCGTAGAAAATATATTTGATTACACGTCCCATTTCATTCGGTTACAGAGGCCAATAATTCTTTTTGACGGATTAGCATGGCGATTGCTTTGCCCAGTCTGGTTTCATGGGTTTCTTCCTTCAATGCTTCGAGGGTGTTATTGTACTGCACTTTTCCTTCGAAGATGTACACTATGTCGGTCGTAAGCTCATCCAGATCGCTTAGTATATGTGAGGAGATGATAATGAGTTTACCAATTCGCTTGTCATGCAGAATTTTTTCCTTCAGTAATTCCACAGAAACAGGATCTAACCCTGCCGTGGGTTCATCCAGTATTAAAACCGGTGCATTAAATAGAAAGGCCAACGCGGCACTTACTTTCTGGCGTGTTCCCCCTGAAAGCGTGTGCAGCCGCTTATCGTACATTTTGAAAAGTTTGAAAGAATCAATCAGTTCTTCATCTATCCTGGTATAATCCTTTCGGATATTCTTCATCATGTCAATGAGTTGGCCGACGCGCATATTGTCGGGATACCGTCCGAGTTGGGGCATATAACCAATCTTCTCCCGATACTTCCAGTTGTTGTAAATACTTTTTCCATCAAACATTATTTCACCGGACGAAGGAATTACCATGCCAAGAATACTTTTGATCAGTGTAGTTTTTCCGGAACCGTTTGGTCCGATCAGGGCATAACTCTTTCCTACATTTAAATCAAGGTCCACGTGATCTAAAGCCTGAAGTTTACCGAAGGTCTTACATATGTTTTTTAGTGAGATCATGGGATTTCATCGACGGTGAATCATCTTTAAGATTTGCTGGTGTAATTGCCGGAAGAGCTTTCTCAGCGCGGTCCATCAGGAACACCAGGAAGCTTCGCCAAAGTAATACGGCCGTTGGCATTTGTTCTACGATCATGCCGTACATGCTTACAGGTCGATAGGGAACGTCACCAATGTTATCATGGTTCAAATCGTACCCATCATAACGGTCCCAATAGTTACTGTTGATTTTGTTTAATACCAAATCCCCATTGGAGACCATATCAAAAGTGTTTGAAAAAAAATTATTCCGAAGGAAAGTATTGTCATCACAGCTTGCCTGGAGTTTAATAGCATACCCGTTTTCAATAAATCCATTTTCTTTAAATTCTATACGACTGCTTCCTTCCATAAAAATTCCCACCGAGTTCTTGAGGAACTTATTGCCGGTAACGAAGCTGTCGCGTATATCTTTTAATAAAAGACCGTACGAAGACGATCCCCAGTTATGTTCAAATGTATTATCGATCATTTTTACGCCTTTGGTATACATGACAGCCACACCCGCGCCATTATTGATGAAAGTGTTGTTTCGGTATTCATCATTGTGCGAGAACATAAAATGAAGGCCATACCTCAAATTACCTTCACTGTAATTATTGGTAATAAGGGAGTTAGTAACAAACTCAAAATAGATCCCATCGCGATGACCCTGCACTTTGTTTTGGTTGATGGTAATGTGGTCACATTTCCACAGGTGAATGCCATTGGCAATCTGGTGCTCGGCTTCAACATCGGCATGAAGTTGATTGTTCTCAATCCAGGATTGCGAAGAATTGGCGAGATAGATACCAAAGAATGTATTTTCGAATTGATTGTTGAGGATGCGAAGATTCTTGCATTCGACGGCTTTAATGGCCGCCAGGTCATTCATGCTGGCAATGCCTGTGTTGATAAACCTCAGGCCGTTGATCACGACACCGTCGGCATGTATGGTTAGAATCTCGTACTTATTTTCACCATCCAGGACGGGATAGGCCTCACCAAGAATAGTGATAGATTTCTCCAGGATGATATTTCCTTCCTGATAAGTACCTGCTTTCACCAATAGTGTATCGCCTGGTTGAGCTAGCGTGATACCTTGCTTAATGGTGTGGACTGGCTCGCGCGCACCGATCCTGATAATGCTTGCAGATAAAGCTGCAGGGTATAAAAAAAAATAAACAATGAGATGAAAGTATAACCTTTTCATTTTGGCTGACGAATACCAGAGCGCTGAACTGAAGGCCTTATTTAAATTGTTCTTCTATTTCTTCCCACTTCAAGATAACACCCTCCAACTCCTTATTGAATGTGTTAACATCTTCTTTTTTTTCGAAGGCAGCAAAATGGCTTGCCATAGGGCTTTTAACATACTCCGATTGACTATAAAATGCTTGTGTTGCATCGATTAACTTTTCCGGATGCGCAAAATCAACTACAAGCCGGTATGCAATATCTTCTTCTTCTTCGAATTCTGAATTGCTAAAATTCATCATACAATTCAGGTCATCAAATTTGTAAACCTTCCCTTTCTTTGTCACGATCTCGGCACCAAATCTTTTATCCATTATGGTCATCTTGCACGTGTAACA